>Ga0193752_1002575_pt1 | contig 13421 bp, 11 predicted proteins | sample H1c1metaG_FD_144924 | JGI IMG/M metagenome (GOLD analysis project Ga0193752, IMG submission 144924) | Soil microbial communities from a riparian zone of the East river system, Colorado, United States - H1c1 | ecosystem: Environmental > Terrestrial > Soil > Riparian zone | place: USA: East River... | reverse complement strand
GCGGCGAAAGCGCGGCCCGGGATAAGGGGCGGCTGCGGATCGAAGGCAAAGAGTACATCGTGCAGGATGGCGATGTAATGCATTTCCGCTTCAACGTATAGTGCCTGCCAGGAAACTCCCGTGGGAAGGGGGAATTTCCTGCGTTTCAATAGGGCGGCCATTGCCGCTTATTTACCTTCGTCCTCCAACTTACTATCCACATGAAATACGAAGCCATTGCCCCGGCGCTGTACACGCAAAACAGGCAACGATTTATACAGCAGATGCAGCCGGCGAGCGTAGCTATTTTCCCGGGGAACCCTGCGCTGACAACGAACGGCGACCAGCCTTACGTCTATGTTCCGAATAGCGATATCCTTTGGTTAAGCGGTATTCGCCAGGAGAAGACCATGGTCATATTGTACCCGGACAACCCGGATACGAGCGCGAAGGAAGTGCTGGTGATCCTGCGCCCGAACGAGCATCTGGAAAAATGGGAAGGTCATAAGCTTACCAAAGAAGAAGCAAGCGCAATTTCAGGTATTGAGAATGTCCAGTACCTGGACGCCATCGATCCCGTGCTGCAGGTAATGATGCACCATGCCGACATTGTGTACCTCAATACCAATGAGAACGATCGCCTGGACGGTAGCATCTACCGGCAGGATCTGATCTTCGTATCGGACTGGATGAAGCGCTTTCCACTGCATCGCTACGAGCGCTCAGCGCGCATCCTGAAGGATCTGAGGTCTATTAAGACGAAAGAAGAAATAGCCGTTACCCAACGCGCCATAGATATTACGGAAAAGGCATTCCGCCGGGTGATGCAATCGGTGCATCCCGGTATTATGGAATTCGAGATCGAGGCTGAGATTACGCATGAATTCCTGCGCAACAGGGCTACGCGTCATGCTTACGGAGCAATCGTTGCTTCGGGTGACCGCGCGCGGACCCTGCATTATGTAGAGAATAACCAGGAATGCAAGGATGGCGAACTGATCCTGATGGACTTCGGCGCGGAGTACGGCAACTATGCCGCTGACCTGTCGCGTACAATTCCCGTCAATGGGAAGTTTACAAAGCGGCAGGCAGAGGTCTATAACGCAGTTCTGGACGTGCACAATTACGCAAAAAGCATCCTGAAGCCGGGCATTTCCATCGTGGATTATACAAAATTGGTCAACGAGGAAACCGAACGTCAATGCCTGAAGCTTGGCCTGATCACCGAGGCGGACATAAAGAACGGCGACCCGGACAATCCAGCCTACAAAAAGTACTTCTACCATGGCGTGAGCCATCACCTGGGCCTTGATGTACACGACCTTGGAACCCGCGTGCAGCCTGTAAAGGCAGGTATGCTATTCACGGTAGAACCAGGCCTATATATTGAAGAGGAGGGCATGGGAATCCGTATTGAGAACAATATCTGGATTACCGAGACCGGCCATATCGACCTGATGAAGAATATCCCGATCACGGTAGAGGAGATCGAGGCGGCCATGGCTAAGAAGTAGCGGCTTTCTGCTGAGATACGCCCTGCGATCATTAAGCGCTTGCTAATCGCGACTATTTGCAGGCCCGATGCGGTACCTTGGCGCCTTTCGTATTCCCGTCACCGGTAGCAGACCATAAACCTGTGCAAATCAACCCGACCATGAGCCGTTTTGTTACGATAATTATCTTAATGACGGTGCTGCTGTGTACGAGCACTGTATCCGCCCAATCCGAAGAGCCGGATCACGCCGTCCGCCCATCTCGCGTTTATGCACGTGTTGGCGCCGGCTATGGTTTCGTTCACGCTGGGGAGACAGAGCTAAATGGCAATGGGATCAGCGGCTCCGGAATTCAGGCCGGGAATGTGTACAGCAGGGAGGTGAAGCAAGCATCCTTTGGTAGCGGCGTGAGCGCAACAATTGCGGGGGGCTATATGATCACGCAACACCTCGGCGTTGAGCTCGGCATACAGGCCACCCTGGCGCCGGTAAAGTATAGTTACAGCGATTATGTGCCGAATTTTGGCAATAGCCGGAGGTACACAACTGAAACTTATGCGAAGCTCCCGGTCTACATCATTCCGGCATTGCTATTGACCACAGGCACTAAACTCCAGTTGTATGGACGTGGAGGAATTGTAATACCTCTTTCTGATAAAATGACCCAGGAAGAAACGCGTACCGGCGTTGGCCCGGGACAATCCACACAGGTATTTGCAAGAGCTTTGGAAAACCGCTTTAGCATTGGTTTGCAAGGCGCTGCAGGCCTGGCTTATAGGCTAAGCAACCATCTTTCAGTATGGGGAGAAGCCAGCGGCATTTCACGCAACGCCTACATAAAGCGGGCAGAAATCACCACCTATACAGAAGATGGCCTGAACGCGCTGGGTTCCTATAGCACCAACCAGAAAGTGACGGAGTACGAATTCAATTACGATGTCAGTTCTCAGCCCCCGGCTACCGAGCCGAATAAGCAGTCCACATTCGCAATACCTTTTGGTACAATCGGGTTGAGTGTCGGCGTCAAGTATGCATTCTGAATAGGGGTTAGGATTCGGTAGCCTGTGTTTAATGCAGTAAATCCACCCTGGCACATCTGCGAGGATCTGCGGCATCTGCGGGGATACATTCAGCGCATATTCCCGCAGATAGTGCTGAATACCGTAGCGGAAATTCCTTTGTTGATGTTGAAATAATTCTATAAATGAAAAGGTCAGCATCACGGATGCTGACCTTTTCTAATTTGGGTAAAAATTTCCTTATCGTAAGCGGTCCAGGCTCCTGATGAGCTTATCATCCTTGCGGATTCCCTGTAGTGCCAGTACCAGGAATACCATCCCGCCCAGGGTCACCAACACACCGGGAAGCATGTACTCAAAATGGCTGATCGTAGGCGAGCCATTCCTCAGGTTGCTCACCCGCATCAACATAACGACTACAAATGTAAAGATGCCGATGATGCTCAGCCAGACCATCCCGCGCTGCCGTTTCCGGTCCTTGAAAAAGAAGATAGTCACCAGCGGGAGGATCGTCACCAGGGCAGCAAGAATGAATAAGGGAATATAGTTACGGACGCTCTCGTTCTGCCATGGCGAGTACAGCATATTCGGATAGTTGTAGCGGTAGAGCGGGAAAATAAACAGCAACCCGTTCAGCATAGCCGCCAGGAAAAGCCAGAGGGATTGTATGCGCTGGATCATCTGAGAAAATTAAGAATTAAGGATTAAGAATCGGGGAGAGAAGAAAAATGAAGAAATGAAAGATGAAGGAATGAAAAAATGAAGGAATGAAAGAATAGTGCCCGGCGCCATAGAAAGACGTGCATCCCCGACTAACGACTATTTGACAAGCGACTCACATTTACCACATTCAGGATATGGAGCTCTTCCCAAAATACCCATGCAGGAATTCCGGTAGGCGGATGCCCTCCGGTGTCTGATTGTTTTCCAGCAGGCAGGCGACGATACGCGGCAGGGCAAGCGATGAGCCGTTGAGAGAATGCAGCAACGTGGTCTTGCCTTCGGTGCTCTTGTAGCGGGCTTTCAGGCGGTTGGTCTGGAAGCTCTCGAAATTGGATACTGAGCTCACCTCCAGCCAGCGTTCCTGGCCTGCGCTCCAAACCTCGAAGTCGTAGGTAAGGGCGGAGGAGAAAGACATATCGCCGCCGCACAGGCGCAAAACGCGGTAAGGCAGCTCCAGCTTTTGCAGCAGCCCTCCTACATGCTTCACCATGCCCTCCAGAATCTCATAGCTGCGGTCTGGCTGTACCAGTTGTACAAGCTCCACCTTATCAAACTGGTGCACACGGTTCAGGCCGCGGACATCCTTACCATAAGATCCCGCCTCCCTGCGGAAGCAGGGTGTATAGGCAGTCAGCTTCAGCGGCAGATGTGCCTCCGGGGTTATGGTATCGCGGTAGATATTGGTCAGCGGCACCTCAGCGGTTGGGATGAGGTAAAAATCATCCGCCGTCGCGTGGTACATCTGTCCTTCCTTATCCGGCAGCTGCGTGGTTCCGAAGGCGGAAGCCTCATTGACCATAAACGGCGGGCAGTATTCGGTATAGCCCGCGGCAGTATTATAATCCAGGAAAGCAGCGATCAGCGCACGTTGCAGCTTTGCGCCTTGCCCGATATACAGGGGGAAACCCGAGCCGGTAATCTTGGTGCCCAGCTCGAAGTCAATCAGACCGTATCTCGCAGTCAACTCCCAGTGTGGAAGCTTTTGTGCAGTCAGATCTGGCTTGGATCCATGCTCGCGAACCACCTCATTCTCCTCTGGCGTGCGGCCTTCCGGCACCGATGCATGCGGCATATTCGGTAATTGAACCAGCAGGTCCTGCAACTCGGCTTCGATTGCTGTAAGCTGTTGTGAAAGCCTTTGGGCTTCCTCTTTGCGGGCCGCTACCTCGCCTTTCAGGGCTTCGGCTTCTTCACGCTTGCCGCTGCCCATCAGCTTCCCGATCTCCTTGCTCGAGGCATTGACGAAGGCTGCTACGGCATCGTTTTCCACCTGCAGCTTCCTGCGGCGGGTATCGATTTCAATGATATGGTCGACGAGACCGGGCTCGCCGAAATGTTTTTTTGCAAGTCCCTGCAGGATGCGGTCTTTATCGTCGCGGAAAAGGTGAATAGAGAGCATATGATAATGTGGCGGCAAATATACCCCCAGCCCCCTAAAGGGGGTGACAGGATCGTTGACTTGTTGACTCGGGGATTGGGAATAAGAAGCCGCGCTCCGGCCTCCCGCGGATTGACAAATTGAAATCCCCCTTTTAGCTCACGGAATTATTGGGAGCTTTGGCGCCTATGAAACGACTGCTCGCCTGCTGCATTTTCCTGCTATGTGCATCAACTGTCGCTGCTCAATACACCCGGCAGGATACACTGCGTGGAAGCAATGGATGGGGGCGGGATTGGTGGGATGTCTTGAAATATAATTTATCAGTAGAATTCGACACGGCCCGGCAGATCATTACCGGGTATAATATCATCACCTTTCGGGTAACGGACGAGTCGCGGGACAGCATGCAAATTGATCTGCAGGATGGATTGGCGCTTAAAGGTGTAAGGCAACATGGTAAGGATTTGGCATTCACCAGGGATGGTAATGTTTATTGGATCAGTAAACCGAAAACCGGCTGGGAGAAGGGGCAGACCTATGCGATCACGCTAAATTTTAAAGGGGCGCCGCGTAAAGCAGCCAATCCACCCTGGGACGGTGGTTTCATCTGGGCAAAGGATAGCATGGGCAAACCCTGGATTGCAGTGGCATGTCAGGGTATTGGCGCCAGCAGCTGGTGGCCTTGCAAGGACTACCAGGGAGATGAGCCGGACAGCGGGATGAGCCTCAATTATAGCCTAGGTATAAATCTTCCCGGAGAGGAAGCCAACTTGAATTGTATTAGTAATGGGCGGCTCAGCAACTATGATACAGAAGATCCAACTAATGGCAATAAGTACATTAACTATTTGGTGCGCAATCCCATCAACAGCTACAACGCCAGCTTCTACATCGGCGACTACGCCCACTGGCATGATACCCTCCGTGGTGAAAAGGGCGTTCTGGATCTTGACTTCTATCCTTTAAAATACAATGAGAAAAAGGCGAGAAAACAATGGGCCGTCACCAAGGACATGCTCCGCTGCTTTGAATACTGGCTGGGACCATATCCGTTTTATGAAGACGGCTACAAGCTGGTGGAAGCCCCTTATCTCGGCATGGAGCACCAGAGCGCCGTCGCATATGGCAATGAGTATAAAATGGGCTATCGTGGTCGCGATCTCACCGGGACGGGGATCGGGCTATCCTTTGACTTTATAGTCGTTCACGAAAGCGGCCATGAATGGTTTGGTAACAACATCACTGCACAGGATATAGCAGACAACTGGCTGCATGAAGGCATCACTTGCTATACCGAAGTGTTGTTTGTGGAATGGATCCTGGGCAAGGACTCTGCGTTCAAATATGCCAGCGGGCAGTGGAGTGGCAGCAAAGCTCTTGGCAGTGCAATAGGGCACTACGGCGTGAATGACGGGATCTCTTCCGTTATGTACGCCAAAGGTTCGGCAGTAGTGCATATGATCCGGCTAATGGTGCACGACGATCAAAAGTTCCGCCAGTTGCTTCGCAAGCTGAACAGCGACTTCTACCACCAAACAGTCACCAGCAGGCAAGTGGAAGATTCTATCAGCCACTTCATCGGCATGGATCTGAAACGGTTCTTCAATCACTATCTCAGGAACGCCAAGCTGCCAACGGTGCTTGCTAAACAGAATGGGGCTAGTATTACCCTGAGCATGCCATACCAGGATATCGATGAGGCCTTTAAGCTGCCGATCTATGACCGGAACGGGAAGTTCATTTGTGAGCTCTCCAGGAAGCCTGTAACCATACCAACTAAGGACCTTTCCGCATTGCAGAACTATCTTATTGCGTACGTTCCTAAAGATTCCGGCACCATTGCCTGGCCGAATAAATGAACAGTGAAGCCGTTACAGAAACAGACCCCATTCATCCTCGTAATCATCCTTTCTAAAAGTGCCGATCCAGGCTTTGTACAGCTCGCGAAAGATAAGAAAGGGGCGGTAGATGTGCATGGGTATTGGGCTGATGGAGAAGGAGTCACCTCTGAGAAGGTGTCACCTATCGTGAAGGTGTCACCTCCTGTGAGGGTGTCACCTACCGTGAAGGTGTCACCTCCTGAGAAGGTGTCACCTCGATTGCATGCCTGCACCGCTCCGGCGAGCACGCCATAAAATCCTGCCCTTTGCTTAGCTTTATGAAAACGCAATCTCTCCATGGAAGCTATCGCCACAGCCGCCATTACCGGCGGCGCATTTCTCATACAGCCCTCCGCTCCTGAATCTACTTTTACTCCCGAGGATTTTACCGAAGAGCAGCGGGCCATCGCACACCTGTGCAGCGATTTTTTGACCAAAGAGGTCATGCCGAACCTCGTAGCCATCGATGCGCAGGAAGAAGGCCTGATGACCAAACTGCTGGAAAAGGCCGGCGAGCTCGGTCTGCTTGGCGCGGCATTTCCGGAGGCGCTCGGCGGACTGGGTGAAGACTTCATTACTTCCTGTATCATAACCGAATCGCTGGGCGCCGGACATTCGTTTCCGGTAGCCGTAACGGCGCATAATGGCATCGGTTCCCTGCCGATACTTTATTTCGGAACCCAAGCCCAGAAGGAGAAATTCATACCGAAGCTCGCCACCGGCGAAATGAAAGGCGCCTATGCACTCACGGAGCCAGGCTCCGGTAGCGATGCCCTGGGAGCCAAGACCACGGCTACCCTCAGCGAGGATGGCAAAAGTTATATCCTCAACGGCCAGAAAATATGGATCACCAACGCCGGCTTTGCGGATGTATTCACCGTGTTTGCAAAAATTGACGGCAAAGACTTTACCGCATTTATTGTAGAGAAAGGCACGCCGGGCCTTAGCCTTGGCGCCGAAGAGCATAAGATGGGCATCAAGGGCTCTTCCACCAGGCAGGTGTTTTTTGAGAACTGTACCATACCCGTGGATAACGTTTTGGGTGAGATCGGCAAGGGCCATGTAATAGCCTTCAACATCCTCAATATTGGCCGCTTAAAGCTCTGCGCCGCCACCCAGGGCGGAGCAAAAGGCGCACTGGGCATTTCGCTACGCTATGCAGCCGTGCGCGAGCAATTCAAAACCCCGATCGCGAAGTTTGGCGCTATCCGGCATAAGCTGGCTGAAATGACCATCCGCATCATGGCGACGGAAAGCGCGATGTATCGCACTGCTAAGTGGATCGATGATAAGGAAGGCGAGCTGCGGGGCGAAGGAAAGGATGAAGGCGCAGCCCTGCTGGGCGCCGCCGAAGAGTATGCCATCGAATGCGCCATGCTAAAGGTCATCGGTTCTGAGACCCTCGACTACGTTGTGGATGAAGGCGTGCAGATCCACGGGGGCAATGGCTTCTCCGATGAGTACGATATCAGTCGCGCCTACCGCGACAGCCGCATCAACCGGATCTTCGAAGGTACCAACGAGATCAACCGCCTGCTGACCCTTGACATGTACCTGAAGCGCGCGCTGAAAGGACGTATCAACCTCATGGGGCCGGCCATGGCCATTCAGAAGGAGTTGATGAGTATTCCGGATTTTGGCTCTGACGATGATGGCGCATTTGCCGCAGAGCATAAGACCATAGCCTCATTCAAAAAAGCTATCCTCATGTGCGCCGGCGCAGCCGTGCAGAAGCTTATGGATAAGCTGGAAGGCGAACAGGAGATCCTGATGTATCTCGCCGACATGGCGATCGATACATTCCAGGCGGAGAGCCTCCTGCTGCGCGCAGAAAAGATGCTGGGCCGTGGAGATCAGCGTGCCGACATGGTCGCAGATGCCGCACGCGTATTTATCACCGATGCGGCAGACCGTATGGAGCATGCAGGCCGCAACGCCATCAATGCATTTGCGGAAGGCGATGAGCAACGCATGATGCTGATGGGCCTGAAGCGCTTTATGAAAGTGGGCAGCTATAATACCAAGGAGGCGCGGCATAGGATTTCGGATGCAGCGCTGGAAGCCATGCAGTATCCATTGCCCTGGTAGGAAACGCCCGTAGGAACGCGCCGGGAGGCGCGTTCCTACCGCAACGCAAACAAAAATGAACGCACCGCCAGGTGCGTTCTTACATGGCATCCGCAAATGTTCAGACCCCTCGTTGCCTATGCAATTCAAAATACTCCGCCCGATACTTTGGACAGAAGCACTCGATCAGACCATTACATTTTACACAGAGATATTAGGCTTCACCTGTGGCGAACGCAATGAAGAATGGGGCTGGGCTGCCCTGCATCGTGATGAGGTGGAGATCATGCTGGCCCGGCCGAATGAACATACCCATTTTGAGCGGCCGCAGTTCACCGGTTCTTTCTACACTCAGGTGGATGATGTGGATACGCTCTGGGCGGAACTGAAGCCTAAGGCCAGGGTTTGTTACGAGATCGAAAATTTTGAATGGGGCATGCGCGAGTTCGCCATTTATGATAATAACGGCTACATCCTGCAATTCGGCCAGCCGGCGGATACTTCCCCGGAAAAATGAATGCGCATGTGGGAACGCGCCTGGAGGCGCGTTCGTCTTATTGCAATGCCGCTTTACTGACATGATGCCCATACCTTTATAGGAACCCCACCCTATGAGTAATATCCACGAAACTGCCCTCCTGCAATCCGCCCATGCCTTCCTGGAAGCTGTTGAAGGCGGTGCGTCAGGCGAAGAGCTGAATGCCTATTATCATTCCGAAGTGGAGCAGACGGAATATCCCAATGCTATAACGAAGCAACTCACGACACGCAACCTCGCCCATCTCAAAGCAGGATCTCTGATGGGCAAGAAGATCCTTGCCAGCCAGCATTTTGAAATAGTGCGGGAATATGTAGCCGGCAACACGGTTATCCTTGAAGTCATCTGGACTGCTGTCGCGGCCGTGCCATTGGGCGCCGTACCCGTAGGGGGTACCATGAAGGCCTGGTTCTCGCAGTTTTTCGAATACCAGGACGGGAAGATCTTCCGGCAACGGAATTATGATTGCTTTCAACCGTTCTCTTAAAAGTAACGGTAACTATTCCAGGCCATAGCTAAGCGACATAAATTGCGGCAACGCCCCATAGGTTTCCTATTATCGATATCTCTTACGCGCCTCAAGGACTATTTCATTCTCTATTTGATTTGGTATCGGGAACAATACCCTTTTCCATTTATCATCAAAAATGGATACATCCCATATAGTTGGTAGACTATCAAGATTAGCAGGCCCGGAGAGACTTTTGTGATACAGAAGAATAACGCGGTATACTTCCATGTGTCCCTTTATTGTTGCAATGGAATCGTTCGGCGCAAACATAGCGGTAGTGTCATGTATTGGGTACACCTTGCCGCGATCGTACATGGTGGTTATGACGTCGATATTATAGCGCTTGGAAGTGGATGAGCAGCCAATGATTGCGGCTGCTATCATAATGATCAATATGTTCCTGGCTCGTGTCGGCATTTGCATACAATTGGATAATAGGTTCTGGTAGTTCCTGCGATTGCTGTTATGATGAATGCGCGAACCTGGTGCATGCCTTAGAAATTATTGGTGTTTAGTATGAAGGCCCGGGAGCTTTTGGGGATTCCCAAATGAGAAACAACCGGCGGCATTGATTATCTGCATATTCTGAAGTGGTGGAAACAGGCGTTGGTGAAAGCGGTCACAGGCATTTTGTTTCCCGGGAAATTACTTCAATATTTAAGGCAAGGTTAGTGGTGCGTAGGGCTGGCTTCAATACGACAAATATCTACTGCTATGGAGATTTCTCCGATTATCAATCTGATCCTGCTGCTGGCATTTACCTATTTCATTGCCAGCCTTTTGGTGACATCCGTCAATGAGGCTATCGCCGGCTCATTTAAGCTTCGGCAAAAGCAATTGAAGGATGGCCTTACCAATCTTTTTTTTACACAGAAAGAGGAATGGGCCCGGTATATTGAGGGCGATTTCATGAAGAGCCCCTTCATCGAAAGCCTGAAGAAGGACGCGGAGAGCTTCCCGGCTTATATCCCGGCGAGAAATTTCGCCCTGGCAGTACTTACCCATTGTGGGATAGACCGCGACAATCTGACTACGAAGGATGTGATGACGGCCATCGACAATACTACATGCCTGCCTGCCAAGATGAAAGATGTGGTGAAAGGTTTCCTGCAGCAGGGTGTAGTGAATATGCCCGAGCTGGAAAAGAACCTGGAGGAATTTTACAATAATGCTATGGACCGGGTGAGCGGATGGTACAAGCGGAAGATCCGGCTCATAACGTTCTTTGTAGGGCTGGCCCTGGCCATATCACTGAATATTGACACCATCAAGATTGTTGCCGACGGGCTTTCTGATAAAGACCGCCTTGAAAAGACGGGTGACGGCATTGTCCAGCAGTTGGCAAATATCAATAAGGATGGCACTATGAACGTAGTGATGGGCGATACCACGGTGACCATACGCACACGGACGGAGCCGCAGCTGGCCATCGATTCCAGTCTATCGTTTAAAAGCGTAACGGAGCGGCTACGCAAGGAACAGGCTCGTGACCGTAGCATTGTGATGACCTATAAGCAGACGACCGGCTATAAAATGGGATACCCGAGCTTTAAAGATTTCGGGAAGGAATGGCTGGGCCCGGACGAAGGTTTTCTGGTGTCGCTCGGCTGGTTGCTGAAGAAGCTCCTGGGCGTTGTGCTTACCGCTTTTGCCTTGCAACTGGGCAGCAACTACTGGTTTGGCGTCCTGAACAAGGTAGCCAGTATACGCGCCGCCGGGGTGAAGCCCGGGGAGAAGGCCGAGAAATAGCACGGGCCAGGAGTCGCCCGATGATCCATACTTCCACCTTTTTCGCAACAGAGAAGGGCATAGGCTACATTTACAAAGCCTCTATTGAGCAGCAAAACAACTACGAATTCCTACTATGGCATTTATTATTCTGGGCATACTCATCTTCATTGCGGGCTCGGCCCTTTCGCGCATCAATGATGCAGTACGGCGCTTTGGCAGGCCGGTCATGGCTGCGGGGATTGCGCTGGCTGCGATCGGCGCGGTTACCGCCGCTATCGTGCAGGTCGATGCCGGTCAGATCGGCATCAAGGTGCTCTTCGGTCGCGTGCAATCCGATGTGCTATACAGTGGCCTGCACTTCATCAACCCCCTGGTGGAAGTAACGAAGGCGGACGTCCGTACTCAGAATTATACGATGACCGGCATGCATGATGAAGGCAAGCAGCAGGCCGACGATGCCATGCATGTGCTCACCGCAGACGGGCTGGAGGTAGTGATCGACCTGACGGTACTTTACCGTCTCCTGCCAGTTGAGGCCCCGCGCCTGTTGCGCGAGACAGGTCTCGACTATGAGAATAAGATCGTGCGGCCACTGACCCGTACACGGATACGCGATAATGCGGTGTACTATGACGCAGTATCGCTATACTCTTCGAAGCGCGATGAATTCCAGGAAAGGATTTCGAAGACCATAGAAGCAGATTTCAATAAGCGGGGATTATTGCTGGAGAATATCCTGGTTCGGAATATCACGCTGCCGGCGCCCGTAAAGGCAACGATAGAGCAGAAGATACAGGCGGAGCAGGAAGCGCAGAAGATGCAGTTTATTCTGCAGAAGGAGCGGCAGGAAGCAGACCGGAAGCGGGTAGAGGCCCAGGGCATCGCGGATTACCAGAAGATTGTCAATGAAAATCTGACCGACAAGCAACTACAATACGAGCAGATTAAGGCAATGCGCGAGCTTGCGGCTAGTGATAATGCCAAGATGATCATCATGGGTAAAGGCAACACACCGGTCATTCTGGATGCTAAATGATAGCTTTGGGGTGCCGGTCAATCTACCTAATGATGTTTCGATATTGTCTGTTGCTATTGCCCGTTCTCATAACCGCCTGTGGGCAGCACAATACAAGTACATCTGCCGTAGCCCGCGATAGCAGCGTTGCTGAAAGTACATCCGGGCCAACAGGGGATTTTTATAAGCGTTTCAGCGGTACAATTGCCGGAAGACCAGTAGTGGTGCAGTTTCATCGCCAGGCAGGGAAGATCCATGGTACTTACCAGTACAGCAATATCGGGCAGCTTGTCGAGTTTCGCAATTGGCTTGATACCGTGGCAGACGAAAATTATATTCTCTCGGAGATCGTGCCGGGCGTGCAGGCGGAAGGTGCGACCTGGGCTATCCTCATACAGGGGAAGACTGCCCGGGGTGAATGGTGGAGCAGTGACAGCGAACAGCATTTTCCGATAAGTCTGACTGAGGAGTATCCGGAGGGCAGCATCAGGCTTGACGCTTTTCAAATAGCTGATTCGGCTTCATTATTCCCGGATAGGGCTTCTTCACCGAAAGCAATCACAACGCATAGCTATTTGCTTCCCGCAGGCGATCAGGCGGGCTTTCTGTATGACGTTCTGCGTAGTCAGATAGCGCCGGGGAGTAAAGAGGGCGATGACATAGCCACTGCAATCCGCGCAGCCAATGCCGCCTATTTCAACGCTTACCGAAAAGAGAATGCCTTGCTCCTCGACGACGGGGATGCGGGTCTCTTCACCTTCAACTATACCAATGACGAAGTCATGCAGGTATTGTATAATGATCAGTATTGGCTCGTCACAGAATTATTCACTGCTTCCTATACAGGCGGCGCCCACGGTAACTACGCATCATCCTATGCCAATATTGACCTGGGGCAGAAGAAGATCTGGACGGTCACCGATATCGTTGCCGATACGACAGCCCTGCGTCCGCTGCTCAATGATGCCGCAATAAGCTACTTCCGGCTCGCACCGGGAGAAGGCATGAGTCAGCGCCTTTTGGTGGACGAAGTACCGGCGACGGCGAATATTTATCTGTCAGCAACAGGCCTCAGCTTCGTGTA
>Ga0193752_1002573_pt1 | contig 13432 bp, 9 predicted proteins | sample H1c1metaG_FD_144924 | JGI IMG/M metagenome (GOLD analysis project Ga0193752, IMG submission 144924) | Soil microbial communities from a riparian zone of the East river system, Colorado, United States - H1c1 | ecosystem: Environmental > Terrestrial > Soil > Riparian zone | place: USA: East River... | reverse complement strand
CAGACTTTACGACCACGCTATTCCAATCAGTAATAGTAGTGGGAGCAGCCGTAGGCTCAAGCCCCATCATAGGTACGTTTACCGCACCGAGATTGGCCTGCTGGGCGCCGGACAAGTTGTACCAGTTACCATGGTCAATCACGAACACCCTGCTGTCAGTCGTGGATTTCACGAAGCGGGTCAGCATGTAGTAGTACATATTGGCACGAACAACCGCGGAGTTCATTTGCGAAGCATCAGTAATGCCCCAGGCTACGGCGATGTCTAGGTCTGTAGTCAGGAAGCCCCGGCCGCCCTTCACCAGGAAATAATTATTGCCGTCTTTGACTTTGCTTGCCAAAGCCGTGCCAGTCGGGAACCGCGTGAGTGTGCCGTCAGAATAAACCTGAGCACTTGTTAATCCCCAGTCGGCTTTTACCCCCGCACTTACCAGATGCTTGGTGCCACCTTCGATAATATATTCGTTCGTTCCATCACTCACGAAGTCTTTGGAGCTTGGCTGCGAGGGGATAGAGTTTACCATTGCATCAGGCAATATCGTGATGTTAGACGAGTTGGCACCAAGCAGCGCAGCTTTGTCACCGCTTTCTATATGTCGTTTATTGCCACTACTATCGAGAAAGTACACTTCGGGCGAATTGCCGCCACGTACAAATCCGGTAAGCGTCCAGCCACCCTGTGGATACAAGTTCATGAGCGAGGTCGTTGTGGCCGTTGAGGTAAGGTCGGCATAGGCGTTATCAAGTGGCGCAGGTACGGGGTATTTATTGTTGCTCATCACATAGGTCTGTCCGCCGGCATCAGCTGCATACTGGTTCAGTGCCAAGCCGCTGGTGATAAGCGCCACGTAGCTGGCATTCACGAGCTGAACACGACCGCCAGGCTGTATCCACGAATTCAAAACTGTCGGGTTGGCCACCGCACGTTTGGTGTTGTTGTCGATCAAATAGACAGTGTTGTCGCCCGCTGCTCGTATAAGGTGAGTGGTTGAGCCGGCATTGGCCAAACGATTGAGCGTGGCCATCGACACTGCTTGTGCAGCCCCTGGAAAAAGATTCCCATACGGGCTTGGCTGCAGCAAGCGCGAGCCATTCACTACCTGGTATTCAGACCCTGCGTGGCTCACCTTGGTGTGGGTCAGCGTGGCACCTACAGCATTGTCTATCGTGCTAAAGAAGTTACTAGAAACCTCGGTGTAGTTAGCTCCTTCACCCTCCCAGGCGTGACGTACCGTCTCGTTCTGATATGGCCTCAACACCGTCTGGCCGCCGCTCTCACCGTCAAGCTCGTAAATAGTCGCAGCATTGGCGTTCTTGACCGAATATTTAAGTTCACCACCATCGGTCGGCACGTAGAATAATCCCGGTGGCACATTCGTGATCGGTCGGCCCCCCAGGTTCCACGAGTCAAACATAGCCTGCGATGTCACCCGATACCGCTTGCCGTTATCCATAAAGAACACTGTGCTATCGCTGGTACTAAGCCGGGTCAGCCTATCAAGATGCGGGCCGTTTGGTATGCCAGCCAAGTGACTTGCGGGCATAGTGACAATCGGATAGTTCTGTAACCCCCACGCGATTTTAGTTTCCGGATCAGGGATGGCTTGCTTAATACTGCCAAACAAAAGGTATTGTGATGGACTGCCATTATCAGCAATAGCCACCGTAAAGCTGTCAGTCCGGGTGGCGCCAAACCAGTCGTTAAACATTCGCCAGAAGTTGCGGTTGCCGTAGGCACTGCAGCCATCGCCTGTGCCGTACATATTATTCAAAGCCGCGCCATTTGGCTGATAGGGCGTGAAGTTATAAAGCGCAGCAGTGGCCTGTGTCTGCATCACAATGTTCGTGCCGTTACAGGCCCCGTTGGGGTTATAGCCAACAAAACTATTACGGCCTACCGCATAGTTAAAAGAATTAGGCAGCATGATGTAACGCTTGAGTTGCCGCGCGGAGTTATAAACCTGATTAAAGAACCCATAGTACTGAGAATCACAAGCTGCAGTGTCGGGGCAGCCATACCCCATGGCGCTGCGGTACTGGATCGGCCACGGCCAATCATCAGTCACCAGGCTTTGCTCCTTCTGCAATGTAACTAAGAGGGTTTGAGGGTTTACGCCGCAAGCCTGGGCAACATTAAAGATAATATCCGCGGCAGATTTGGTTCCGCCGCCGATGCCATTACAGTAGGCGTCAGCGCCAACCGAAGGAATGCCCTGAGTATAATGCCGCAAACATGTGTAAGGTGGCGGTGCGCCGTTGGCATTGCCCCAGTCTGCACGAGTAGCGTAACCATTGTGGCCAGATGGCTGCGTGCCATTGGTATCACACGTTGGTACCTTGGCGTTCAGAAAGTTCTGAATATCGCCCGGATTCATAGTGTTAGGGTTAAAGAAAATGGCATCGTCAGCGATGCGGCCAGGAATCCAGTCACTCGCCGTTACGCCACTGGCCTTGTCACGCCATGCCAAACCCGCAAATGTACCGCCAACTACAAATACGAACCCCAGGCTCAGTAGTAGGTACTTGCGGTATTGCTTCATTGAGCCCATTTCAAACCCCGCTTCGTGTACGAAAACCACTTTGGCGAATGCGATTTGTTAGTTTTTGTGAGGAGGCATACCCGTAGGTATATTGACGAGCAAAACTGGCAAAGCGCGAACACCCCACGAAACGAGTTTCGTGGGGACCCCATTGTGCTGGCAAAGTGGTTTGCAGTAGAAGCGGGGGTTTGAGATGGGCTCATTAGCTACTGCACCGTGAGTGTTTTAGATTCAGATGAGCCCTTGGCTTTGGGGGAGCTATAGGACACGACTAACGCCCAGCTGCCCGGCTCACTAAATTCGGAGCGCGGAATTCGAACATTCTCACAATTAGTTGTAGAGACATTAGGCGTACCTTTGTTGGTTTTGACTAAACTCAGTGAGCCCTTTGTAAACGTATAAGTACAGGTACCGCCCTCTTCGAATACCCCGGGCACGTAGCTGCCAGCGAATATTTCTTGGTCGTTTTGCAAAGCGTTAGTAATAACTGGTGTCACTGCCTTTTGGCCAGACTGGGGGTTACTCTCTACTTCTTGTTGCTTAACCACGTCATCTTTGTGCTGGTTGGCGTCTTCTTTTTCTTGGTCGGTGGGGCCGGGAAATTGCTCGTCAGTGTGAGCGTCTTGGGTTGATTCGGCTTGCTCTTGTTTTTTATCATCTGATTTAGTGGCATACCACGCGCTAGCACTCCCGGTGAGCAGCAGGAGCGAAGCGGCCAAAATAATAAGTGTTTTTCTAGACCTCATCTCAAAACCCTTTTCAAGTGCGAAAAGCATGTCCTGGTAGGACAAAATTGCTGTTCTCGTGACAAAGCGTACCTATTGGTACGCTGCGAAGCGAAACAGTGATTTGGTACAGCAGGCATGGTTTGTAGCAGAAAGGGGGGTTTGAGATGAGGTCTAAATAATCTTTTCATTTTTACCACTTTATTTTATCACTGTTTGTTTAATGGCGCTTGTGGTTTAACTATAGCATAAACATAAGGTTCTCGCAATGTATCCTATCTGACCCCCTCGCGCTTTTTGGGCCCAATAGGGTTAGTAAACGCCTCCGAGGGCTTTAGCCCGAGGTAAAAGCCGGTGCCCCACGCCAGGACATGCACAGGGCCCGACCCTGTGCATGTGTGCTAGAGGACGGACCCTTAGCAGGTGGATGAGTGTGGGGGTGGTTCAGGTGGCATATACCCTTTTTGGCCCATGCTACAATGACCTAAATGAGAAACATTACAAAAACAGTCGGCAGACAAATTCCACCCCTCCGGCGCCTCATGGATGAGCGCCATAACCTCCATCATGACAAGGGAGTTTTGCAACTCGAAAAAGGCCAGCTAGAAGCAGATATCCGAGAGCATAAGTCTACCGCAGACAATCCCCGTAACTTCTTAGCGCACCATTTTATTGCCGGCTCGGGCATCGAGATCGGGGCAGCACAATTGCCCGTCAAATGCCAGAAGGCGCCAAAGTACGCTATGTCGATGTCTTTACTGCCGAAGAGCTGCGCCAGGCCTGGCCGCGGGACTACCAAAAGCTCGATATTGTGGAGATCGATGTCGTTGACAACGGCGAAAAACTAGACAAGTTCAAGGCTTCATCACTGGACTTTATTATCGCCAACCACTTCATTGAGCACTGTCTTGACCCTATTGGCACACTATTAAATATGTACAAGAAACTGTGTCCAAAGGGCGTGTTATTTTTGGCTATCCCTGACAAGCGCTACACCTTTGACAAGCCTCGACCGGTAACACCCTACAGCCACTTGCTCGAGGAACATAAAGACAAAACTCAGAAGTTCCGCCGTGAACATACCGAAGAGTTCTTGCGGCTTGGCGACAAGTACAAAGGCGATATAAAAAAGCGCACCCAAGAACTGCTAGACAATGGCTATCGGCCGCATTACCACGTCTGGACTCAAAAAGAGATGACCGAGATGTTTGTACGTCTCGCGGCCGACTTCAAGATAAATCTCGAAATCCAAGCGCTCATAAAGAACCAGCACGAAGTTATTTATATTCTCAGGAAGATGCGCTAAGCTCGTCTAGCAGAATCTGCTCAATCTTGGCATTGGAAGCATCCCACTGAAACTTCTGAGTATATTCAGCGGCGCTGGCGGCTTGTGCCTTGGCATCTTTGGCAGTCACGACCTCATACAAAGCCTCAGCCAAGGCTGTAGGGGTAGGTGCTGCATATTTGAGCTTTTCAGCATAGCCAACTGCTCGGGTATGCTCAGCATTATTGACGATAGGGATACAGCCAGTAGCAAGCATCTCAAGCGGCGTGAGTGACATATTGGTAAACGAAATTACTAAGCCAGCAACACACTCGTTATATAGCTCGTTTAGCTCTTCTACACTCATAATGCCGTGGTTTACGTATGGGAACGGAATATCATAACGTGAGGTATCCCAGCCCAAGAAATGGATCTCGTACTCGGGGTGTTGCTTATGAAACAGCTCCAGGGCCAAAACTCCCAGCTCAAACCCACGCCGGGGCGTAACCGGACGAGCATAAAAGAGAATCTTTTTGCGTGGCTTTTTGTTGGTGTATTTGTAGATATCCTGTTCGGTCCCTAGTTCGAAATAGTCGCAAGTCATGTTGTATTCGCGCGACAGTTTGTCGGTTAGCCAACGGCCCAAAGTCAAACCACGGAAGCCAAATCGGTAGGTGCTCTCTGCAAGTGTGTAGTACGTACCAACTGCCTCGAAGAACGGTTCAAAATCTTGCACGTAGTAGTATTTTTTGCCGGTACCCTTGAAGTTATAAACCGGATAAGCAGTGAACCAGTTGGTGGCAAAAATAGCATCACAGTCTTCCATCTTGGCGGCGTTATAAAATAACTCTGCTTTTAGCGTAGGAAAGCTTTTGAGATTTTCTTTGATGGTTTCGAAGGATAAGCTTTCGAGTGCATCATAAAAGTACACTCGGCACGTATGGCCTTTGGACTCGAGGTAATGGATAGTCCTAAAGATGTCGGTGTGCCCGCCAGAACCGCGACCCGGTGAAGGTACTACCCAGTTGATGGTAAAGGGCGCCTTGGCGTTTTTGCCGGGCTTGTTTGTAGTTGGTTTACGCCAGTCAGCAGCAATAAGGTCTGACTTTTTGACTGGCCAGATGATATGCATGGCCTGGTTTTCACCGCGAAGTTCCCTGACCTCATCAGCCCACACTTCGTTGCGCTTTTCGAGGCGATCTACTGCTTCGCGCAGACCAGTAATTTCGTTCTTTTGCTCCAAGGCTGTCCGCTTGAGGTTCTGATGAGACTTTACATACTTGCCAACGACCGGCACTTTTCTGGCTGTTCTGGCGACTACTCGTGTAGGACTGTTTTTCATACTGACCACTTGCCTTGGATGTAGAACTCCCCATCCTGATAAGCTGACCTTTCAATGACTGAAATGAGCGGGGTTTTGGTACCGTAGTTCTCGTCCATTATATCAATCAAATCCGGAACCTCATCGGTTGTATAGGCTGCCACATTCACATTGTATTCGCCTTTTACCAACTGACCGGCCCTCAGGCAACACTGAATGGTATGCTTGCCCTTTTTGGGAGCAAACTTTTTGAGGTCGTTTGTTGTGTTGATACCAGCACTCTGTACACCATCGGTTCGCATAAAGAACAAGTTGATTTGAGCGGGAGCCTCCCGGCGAACCTCGAACGACACGTCCACTACAATGTCATCATCCAGCGAAAAGTGCTTGGTCTTTTTGTCAGGCGCACTCACCTGCACGTTCGTTAGCTTCAGGGCCGGATCGGCAGGGCGAGGAATGACCTCACCGACTACTGAAGCGCCGACACTGCTGTTAGCCGCTTCGTAGCGCAGGGCGATTTTGCGCGGGCTGCCAATAGCCACAATCTCCCCATCCTGAATCATCATGGCTCGGTCGCAGTATTCTTGGATAGCACCCATGTCGTGCGTCACGAACACTACGGTCTTGCCGCTTTCTTTTATCTCACGGAAAACCTTGAAACATTTGCGTTGGAAGTTGGAATCACCCACAGCCAACACTTCGTCAATCAACAGCACATTGTTATGAGCTTGTATGGCGATAGCAAACGCCAGACGAACCTGCATACCAGACGAATAGTTTTTGAGCTTCTGGTCCATGAAGCGGTCAAGCTCAGCAAATTCTACAATCTCATCATATTTGCGGGTAACTTCTTTGCGGGTAAGCCCCAAAATAGCGCCGTTCAAAAAGACGTTTTCGCGGCCGGTAAGTTCAGGATTAAAGCCAATACCGAGTTCGATAAAAGGCGTCAGAGTACCACTGACTTTTACTTCACCTTTATTTGGCTGGTAAATGCCGCCCAAGATTTTGAGCATGGTGCTTTTGCCGCTGCCATTACGGCCGACAATGCCAAAAAATTCACCCTTTTTAATCTCGAAGTTTATGTCCTTTAAGACCTTAAACTCTTCGAATGTTTGCTTACGAAAGTTGAGGACGTGCTCTTTGAGCGAACTCTTTTTCTCGTGAGGCAGCTTGAACGACTTGCTGAGATGCTTAACGGATATAGCTAAATCTTCATCCATTACAAATCCTCCGCGAACGAGCTAGCCGAACGTTTGAAGTACCAAACCGAAAATACCAAGACAACAACCACAATCAAGGCTGGAACAATTCGCCCGACCTGCGAGGCAAAGACTTCTTTGGTAGTCAGTGTTTCGGGCGTAATGAGCACGGCCCGCATATCTTGAATAATCTGTGCCAGTGGGTTTAAACTCATTATCTTAGCTAGGTTATGTGGCACCATCTGCATGAGGTACAAAATTGGTGTGGCATAAAACAGCATCTGTAGGGTAACTTCCCAGATATAGCTCATGTAACGAAACTTTACGAACAGTGCTGACAACAAGAACGATAGCCCCATGCTGAACATCAGTAATTCCACTACAAGAAACGGGAAAAGTAATGCAGAAGCTCGTATATCTACGCGTCCCACAACAATAAAGATAGCCAACACTAAAAGATTAAGGGTGAAGTTTACGAACGCCGAAACAGTCGTACTGACAACCATGGTGTATTTAGGAATACTCACTTTTTTTACTAGGTCGCTGCGCCCCGTAATGGCGTTCAGCCCGCTCATGGTTGCTTCAGTAAAGAACGTCCAGACAATTACGCCCAGCAGTAAGTAAGACGGGAAGTTAGGAATGGTATTGTCTTTGTTGATTTTAAACACGTACACAAACACTACATACAGTGTGCCAAACAATAAAAGTGGCCGTAACAGTGACCATACATAGCCAAGCACAGAGTTTTGGTAGCGTAGCTTGAAATCACTGGCTACAAGTTCACGAATAAGGCTTCGGTTACTGGGTCTCAGAATATTGGATATCTTCATGTTTGACCTAATTATAGAACCTTTTGCATGTCTTTCTCTAGTTCTGTGACGAAAATTGGCGAGGAAGATAACGGTTTTCTTGCGACAAAGCGTACCCTTAAGGTACGTTGCGAAGCAAAAAACCGGTAGCTTTCCGCCAACTTTTCGTCACAGGTCAGGGATAAGATATGTAAAGGGTTCATTGACTTATTTTACTTCTTTGAAGAACTTTTCGGCTTTGTCGGTTATTTTATCCCACTGGAAATTCTTAACCGTCTTGAGGCCCTCTTTGGACAGCTTTTCACGGAGCTTCTTGTCCTTTAGTAGCCGCTCGATGGCATTCTTCAAGCCCTCGGCATCATCTTGCTCGACCATCAAGCAGTTTTTGCCGTCAAAGCAGAAGTCGCGGTTGCCGTGGGAATCAGTCGTAATAAGCGGACAGCCCGTGGCCAATGCCTCAAGTGCCGGCAGGCAGAAGCCTTCATGACGAGAGGTCTGCAAAAAGATAGTTGCTTTATTAAACAGCTCGTTTACTTCTTCGTTGGACGGTTTGTTGAAGTATTTTATTTTGGAGTCGCGCTTAGCCAGCGAAGGCTCATCACTATAGAGCCAAAAGTCTGGCCGGTCATCACCTAGCATCTTCCAGCCGTTGTACTTCATCTCAAAGTTTTTCTGGAAGAAACTGCGGCCTAGAGCCATTACTACATTGTCCTCGCGTTCAACACCTTTGAGCGGCTTGTAAATTTTGTCTTCGTAGCCGCATGGTATCAGCGTGGCCTTGATACCGATAGCGGCCAGCTCATCACGGTTATAAGACGAAATGGTGACGTTACGAAATTCCCGCCGATAACATGACACGACTGAGGCCTGCGCCACTACGTCATCGGGGTAGAACCACGTCTCGAACTCTTGAATAAAATTAACGGGAATGCCTTTGCCTACAGAAGCTAGCCAGACCGGGAAAGACGTCTCCCACCAGGTTGCAACCTTGATGGCTTCTTCTTTAGTTAGCGCCGTAGTCAGCCGCTCGTAGTTTTTGAAGGTCTTTATTTTGACTCCTTCAGTAGGCCATGGCGAGGGTTTGCTGTCGAGTGTCCAGATTTCTATGGCAAAATTGCGTTTTGCCAAACGGCTCGCCAGCTCAAAGACATTTTTGATACCACCGCTATACCCAATGCTCTGCATAGTAAAGATAATCCGGCGTTGGCCTTTTTTGTTGGTAACGTTGCGCTTGTCGAACCAGTCGCCCCACTTTTCCCAGAAATATTTGACCGAGGCTTTTTCGCGTTCGGACATGGTAGCGTTCTTGGCTCGGGTAGCTGATTCTACGTGCGTGAGTGTAGCCGCCGGAAAGTAAAGTGTGCGATAGCCAGCTTCCCAGCCGCGAATGCACCAGTCCATATCTTCAAATGCAAAAGGGAATCCCTCGTCTAAAATGCCTACGTAGTCTAGGAACTCACGTTTGATATACATGCAAGCGCCGGTAACCCCAATGCAATACTGCGGGATGTTAGCCGGTCCGTAATTAGCATCTTGGAAGCGATAGTAGTGGTCAAAAAACTCAGGCACTTCTGTGTTACGGTGCGCGCCAGCGTGCTGAATGCGACCATCTGGGTATAAGAGTTTAGGCCCTACGATACCGGTATCAACACCAAACTCGTAAGCACCAAACTGTAAGCCTTCTATCCAGCCGGCGTGCGCAATAATGTCGCTGTTAAGCAGTACCACATCATACTTCTTGTCAGCCGCATTGAGTCCAGTGTTGACTGCTTTGGCAAATCCACCGTTTTTCTCGCGGTACACAACACTCACTTGATCATCTTCAAGTGTTTTAAGCTGTTCGCGGCTCGATGGCTGGCAATAATCATCTACTATGATGACCTTAACCAGCTTTGGGTCGGCCGTAGCCTTGATACTATCGATGCAAGGTTTCAAAACTGAGTAGTCGTTGTAGCTTGGAATTACTACCGTCACGCGTTTGGCAGACTCTTTGTACCAGCCCAAAATAGCACCTGGGTCTATGCCAGTTACCAACCCGTTTGGAAAAACCAGATTGCTACCAACCCGTTTGTCTATACTGACGATTTCTTTTTTGACCTTTTTGGTAAATTCTTTCGGACCGTGCTTGAGGCCGTATTTGGTAGCATGCAAGATTACCCTGGGGATGCTTTTACCTCTAAATCTGAGATCGCCCCTTAAGACTTTTTTTGTGCCTTTTTTACCGACTCGTAATAGTATTCGTGCTTTGTTCATATTTTCGTAACGCTTCTCAATATACCACACCATAGGTGTCAGAACGGTTGTAAATTTATACAGCCCCTCGTTGGGGCATGACTATTTTCTGGCCGCTCGGGCACGGCATAAAACGCTGATTTTGTTCTGGAGGTGCTATACAATAGCTGCATGACAAAAATCTTGGTTACCGGCGTAAACGGTTTTGTAGGCCGTCACTTAGTCCGCGAACTCAAAACCCAAGGACATGAAATTATGGGACTCGGGCAAGACGAAGCTCACCCCGAAATCGCTTCGCAGCTGACCGCCTACCACCTGTGCGACCTGACAAACGAGGCGCAGGTAGCTGCCCTTGACTTGGGCGGTATTACGGCCGTTATCAACCTGGCCGGGCTCGCCCAGCAAGGCGCCTCCTTTGCTGCTGCTGACTTATATAAGAAAGTAAATGTCGAGGTCGTAACCTCTTTAGGCAAGCACCTGCTGGCAGATGGCTCAAAGGCTCGCCTGATTGCCGTAAGCACGGGTGCTGTTTATGATTCCAGCCAACCCTTGCCTCTTACTGAGACCTCCAAAACCACGCATGCCTCTCCGTATGCCGAAAGTAAGCTTATGATGGAAACCACCGTGAACGACCTGCGTGCTCAGGGCTTAGACGCCGTGACCGTGCGGCCCTTCAACCACATTGGCCCCGGCCAAGCGCCTGGCTTTTTACTACCCGACTTATATAAGAAGCTGCAAGCCATAGATCAAACAAGCGGTCATATACAAGTAGGCAACCTCGCAACCAAACGAGACTACACTGACGTGCGTGATATCGTAAAAGCTTATGTCAGCCTCGCAACCGCCTCCTCACTGAAGCATGAGCTATACAACGTCTGCAGTGGCACCAGCCGTGACGGCAAGGAAGTACTAGAAGCACTCCTTACGGCAACACACTTGCAGGACAGGGTAGTGGTAGATGTTGATCAATCCCTTGTGCGCCCCACTGACCCACCCGATCTGTATGGCAATGCTGAGCGTTTACGTCAGGAAACCGGCTGGTCGCCGGCTATTGCCTTTGACCAAACCATTCGTGATTTTGTCGACTGGGCCCGTACCTAATTCGGACGCTTAGCTTGTGCCTCTAAGTCGAATGCGACCATTAGCTTCACCAGACCCGGGAAATCGACTTGGCGCTTCCATCCCAGTTCTTTCTCTGCTCGAGCAGGGTTACCCAAAAGATAATCTACTTCTGCAGGACGGAAGAATTCAGGATTGATACTCACGAGCACCTTGCCTGATTTTGCATCCAGACCTTGTTCCTCCGGGCCGCTGCCTTGCCACTTCAGCTCCGTACCTATTTCTTTGAAGGCCAGTTCACAGAATTCACGGATAGAATGAGTCTCGCCTGTGGCCAAAACATAGTCACTGGGCTGGTCTTGCTGCAGTATGCGCCACATACCTTCAACGTAGTCGCCGGCATAGCCCCAGTCACGCTTAGCATCGAGGTTGCCCAGCTCCAGACTTTCTTGCATACCCAGTTTAATTCTAGCTACCGCCTGGCTGATTTTGCGCGTCACAAACTCCGGGCCGCGCCGCTCACCCTCGTGGTTAAACAAAATACCGCCGCTGGCGTGCATGCCATAACTTTCACGATAGTTGCGCGTAATCCAATGACCGTATAGTTTTGCCACACCGTAAGGACTGCGCGGATGAAAGGTTGACTCTTCGGTGTAACCGCCCTCTGGCCGGTTGTAGTCCAGCCCGCCAAACATTTCTGATGTCGAGGCTTGGTAAAACCGAGCAGTCTTTTCGAGTCCGCTCAGTCGGATGGCTTCCAGCATATTGAGCACACCTTTGCCGGTTACGTCAGCTGTAAGAATAGGGTCGCGGAAAGAATAGCCCACGTGGCTAATAGCTGCCAGGTTATAAACTTCATCCGGCTTGGTCTCTTGCATGGCCCGAGTTAGTGCCGCCAAATCTAACAGGTCAGCCATAACTAATTCCACAAACGGCATTTCAGCCTTAACTTGCTTGTAGCGCGGGTGACTGGCCTCTAGTTGTCCCCGGATTACCCCATATACTTTATAGCCCTTTTCGTGTAGTAGTTTCGCAAGATGTCCACCATCTTGACCGGCTATCCCAGTAATGAGTGCGGTTTTGGCCACGTATGTCTCCCTCTGTTATACAATCGTTATGGTCTATTTTAACAAAAATCCGCTATGCTAAAAGGTAACTATGAAAGTGACCCCGAAGAAAATCGTCATTGATGCCCGAGAACTGCGCACCAGCAGTGGGCGCTACGTAGAAAGACTTCTGCACTATCTGCAGCAAGTAGACAAGACCAACAACTACATCATACTGCTCACCCGCAAAGACATGAACGGCTGGGAGCCAACCAATCCGCGTTTTACAAAACAGGTTACTCACTACAAAGAATTCACCTTCGGCGAACAACTTGGGTTCTTTTGGCAGATTCGTAAGCTAAAAGCCGACCTTGTGTTCTTTCCCTTTGCCCAGCAGCCTGTTTTGTACCGCGGAAAAGTTGTGACCACCGTACAAGACCTGACCGGCTTGCGTTTCAACAATCCGAGCAAAAACCGAGTTATGTTTGAGATAAAGCAGTTTATCTACGGACTCGTTATTAAGTATGCTGCCCGCAAATCCAAAGCACTCATTGCACCAACAGCTTTTGTGCGTGATGACGTTGCTCGCTATGCCAGAATTAATAGTCGTAAATTTACTATTACCCATGAGGCTGCAGAACCTATGAAGGTCAAGCCAGAATCCGTACCAGATCTAGAAGGCAAGCGCTTTATCATGTACGTTGGCCGGCCATTGCCGCACAAAAACCTCAGCCGACTTGTCGAAGCATTCGCCGTACTCAAACAGAAAAACCCAGACCTTCGGTTGGTTTTAGTAGGCAAAAAAGATGCCCTCTATAAAGCCCTTGAAAAAGATGTTCGCAACCAGGGGATTCCCGGCGTTATCTTTACCGACTTTATAAGTGATAGCAAACTAAGGTGGCTTTTCCAGCACGCCCAAGTATATGCGTTCCCGTCCCTCAGCGAAGGTTTCGGCCTACCCGGCCTGGAGGCTATGGTCGAGGGCTGCCCTGTGGTATCAAGCAATGCCACCTGTCTGCCCGAAGTCTACAAAGACGCCGTATTGTACTTTGACCCGCTCAGCACTCAAAAAATAACCGAAACAATTCAAAAGGTCCTAGACGACCCCAAGCTGCAAAAAGAACTCAGAAAAAAGGGCCATAAATTAGTAGACAATTACTCCTGGAAACACATGGCCGAACAAACCCTCGAAGTCTTTACCGAGACATTGGGATAGCACCATTCGCTATCCCCACCAA
>Ga0193752_1002572_pt1 | contig 13432 bp, 12 predicted proteins | sample H1c1metaG_FD_144924 | JGI IMG/M metagenome (GOLD analysis project Ga0193752, IMG submission 144924) | Soil microbial communities from a riparian zone of the East river system, Colorado, United States - H1c1 | ecosystem: Environmental > Terrestrial > Soil > Riparian zone | place: USA: East River... | reverse complement strand
CATCGCCGTGAGCGGCGTGAAGGGCCGGTCGCACCGAAGTACGCCTCCTTGGGCCGGCCCTTCACGCCGCTCACGGCGATGGACCGCCCACCGCGGTCAGGACCGATGTTTCGCCATTTATAGGAAGAGAACAGCAGCGAATCGGCGCTCCGCTGGGCAGCAGCCGGTAGGGACGCACCCAGCAGGAGGGACGCAACGATCAAAAAGCGTAGCTGGTACATGTGTGGCTGGCTCGAGATTGTGTACGACGCAGTGCAGCCAACGTTGCTGTCACGCGGCACGCGAGGCAAGATTCTGAATGAATCGCTTCGTGAACCGAAACTTCGCGCTTCGGCAACTTGTCTTCGGATTGATCGTGTTCGGCATGGCCGGCCTGCTCGTGGAGCTGATCCTGCTCGAGCACTACGACGGCTGGCGTCAGTGGATACCCCTGGTTCTCCTCGCCCTCGGCCTGATCGACGTCGGCGTCGTGTTTCGGCGCACCACGCCCGGAACACTGAAGGGATTTCGTGTGTTGATGGCGCTGTATGTCGTCATCGGTGGGCTCGGCCTCTGGTTCCATCTTTCCGGCAACATGGAGTTCGCGCTCGAGCGGGATGCGACGCTCACCGGCGTACGACTCCTTCTCAAGTCGGTCCACGGAGGCACGCCGATTCTCGCTCCCGGCGCTTTGACGCAGCTCGGCCTGCTTGGACTCGCATTTGCCTTTCGCCATCCTGCACTCGGCGGCGCCAGCGCAACGCGTGGCGCCGATGGCGAGTAGTACTGACTGCTCTTACAGGAGACATCGATGAACAGGATCGCGCAGCGAACGATGGCAACGGCGGCAATCCTCGCCGTGGCAGCGTGCAGCAAGGCCGAAACGCCTGCAGTGTCCGATACGGCTCGGCCCGACACGACGTCGATGTCGCCGGCCGCTACGGCGCCAGCAGCGCCTGCGGCGCCAGCCGGCATGGTGAACCCAACGACCGCCAGCCAGGCGGAGATCGCCGCTGTCGGTGTGGCGGACTCGCTCGCCGGAGCGATCGTCGCGGCACGTCCGGCGAACATGATCGCCGTCGACAAGATTCTCGCGAAGGCGTACGCCAAGCCGCGCCGTGATTCGATCTACGCGCACCTCTGGATCCCGCTCGATCTCAACAAGGCGACACGCGAGGAGATCCTGATTGTGCCTGGCGTCGGAGCGAAGATGGCGCACGAGTTCGAGGAGTACCGCCCTTACACGTCGATCGATCAGTTCCGTCGCGAGATCGGCAAGTACGTCGACAAGACTGAAGTCGCACGGCTCGAGCAATACGTGGCGATCAAGCCATGATCGCAGCGCGCGGCACCGAGAGGTCGACGGTGCCGCGCGGCCGTGCTCTTCCATCATTCTGGACGCTCCAGCTCCTCGGCTGGTCGGGCTATTACGTCGCGATGGCGTTCTCGCGCATCGGACGGTACCCGTTCTCGTACATGTTCGCCGAGAAGCTGTTGCTCACGCTGCTCGGCGTCGCCATCTCGCTCGTGTTGCGCGCCATCCTGCGACGCATGCTCGCCGACCAGCGTTCGATGGCCGCGCTCGTTGTCACCTCCGTCGCCGCGTCGTACCTGCTCGCCGCCGCGTGGACCGCCACGGCGAACCTCCTGACGATTCCCATCGAGTCGGCGTTCTTCGGCCGCTCGAGCAACTACGACTCGATCGGCGCGCTTTTCGGCGGAACTGTCTACAACTCGTTCACGCTCGTGGCGTGGGCTTTTCTCTACCTCGGACTCACGCACTACTTCGCGCTGCAGGCGGAGCGTGAACGGGCGTTGCGCGCCGAGACGATGGTGGCGGAGGTGAAGCTGCGTGCGTTGCAGCACCAGCTGAATCCACACCTGTTCTTCAACACGCTCAACGCGATCTCAACGCTGATTGCCGAGCATCGCAACCACGACGCGACGGTGATGATCGCCCGACTCGGCGATTTTCTCCGGGCGACACTGCGTCAGGATCTCGCCGCACAGGTACCGCTGGCCGAGGAGCTGTCGCTCGCGGCACAGTATCTCGACATCGAGCAGGTGCGGTTCGGGGAGCGGTTGCGGGTGACCTACGACATCGACGAAGAGGCGTATCGCGCGCTCGTGCCGCTGCTCCTGCTTCAGCCGCTGGTGGAAAATGCGACACGCCATGGCATCGCCCGGCTGGAGAGCGGCGGAACGATTACCATCGTGGCGCGCATCGTTGGCGAGCGGCTCCAGCTGACGATCGAGAACAGTGCGCCCTTTGGTTCGACGGTGGCTGCTACGGAAACGGGCATCGGCTTGGCCAACGTGCGCGAGCGCCTCTCCGTCTTGTATGGCGACCGGCAGGAGCTCACGACCTCGAACGTTGACGGTGTCTTTCGCGTCGCCATCACGCTTCCGTTCAGCGCCGGAACGTACGATCGTCCGCCGGCGCGGACTGGCGGCGCGATCACAATCGGCGTCTGACGACGATGCGCGTCGTCATCGTGGACGACGAAGCGCTCGCCCGCCGCGGCATCGCGACGCGTCTGTCGATGTGGCCTGATGTCGAGATCGTCGGCGAAGCGCAAGACGCGAAGTCTGGCGTGGCGGCTATTCGTGAGCTCGCGCCAGATCTCGTCTTTCTCGACATCGAGATGCCGGACGCCGATGGCTTTCGCGTGCTCGAGGAGTTTCCGGAGTTCACGCGCCCACTCGTGGTGTTCGTCACCGCGCACGACGACCGTGCGCTTCAGGCATTCGCGGTGCAGGCGCTCGACTACCTGCTCAAGCCGATCGACGACACGCAGCTCGCACGCGCCGTGGATCGTGCGCGCATTCGCCTCGCGTCACGAACGCCCGACGAGATCACACGTGTCGTAATTCGCGATCGCGGACGCGTCGTCGCGCTCGAGCCGTCGGCGATCGACTGGATTCAGAGCGACGGCGACTATGTCCGCATTTACGCCGGCCGGCGCACGTACTTGCATCTGGCCACCATCTCCGCCTTCGCCGCGCAGCTTCCACAACGGCTGTTCGTGCGCATCCATCGCGCGGCGGTCGTGAACGTGGAGCGAATCAGTGAGCTCGTGCCGCTCACCAACGGCGACTACACCGTGTTGCTCTCTACCGGTGCGCGCCTCAAGCTCACCCGCACGAGACGAGAACAACTCGCTGAGCGCCTCGGCAGCTCGCTCTAGACCAGTTCATCGGTTCAGGGAACCAGTTCGCCGACTCCCGGCTCTTCCGCTCAACCCACCGACGTATCGTCATGGACACCTCCCACGGGGATCCATGATGCAGAGACGTTACGCAGTCCTTCTCGCGATGATGCTCGCGCTGATCACGCTCATACCCAGTACTGGTGCCGCGCAGAGCGCAGCCGACCGCGACGGCGTCCAGCGCGCTGTGCTCGACTATGTCGAGGGCTTCTACGAAGGCGACACCGCAAAACTCGTCCGCAGCATTCGGCCCGAGGTCTACAAGTACGGATTCGATTGGGTCGCCACGGACAAGCGCTACGTCGGCGAGCATATGTCGTGGGCCGAGATTCTCGGCTACGCGCGCCGGTTCAAGGAAAAGGGCCGGACCACGCCAGCCACTGCGCTCAAGAAAGTCGACGTGCTCGACGTGCTGGATCAAACGGCAAGCGCAAAACTCACCGCGTGGTGGGGCACGGACTATGTGCTGCTCGCGAAGTACGACGGGAAGTGGATGATCACGCACGTCCTCTGGCAGTCGCCGGTGACGCACTGATGATGTCGTCCCGACAGAGTGCGAAGCGCAACGAGGGACCTGCTTCTTGATGAGTGAGTTACTTGAGGAACGGCTGCTTCTCCACTTCCCCCACCGACTCCGCAACCAACGCATTCAGGCGCTCGGCCGCCGCCCGTTCATCCACGGTGCCGTCGCGCACGACGTTCAACTGCGTCCACAGGCCACGCAACAGCGTGAACAGCCGCGCGCGTCGTTGGGACACCACCTCGCTCTGGTCGCGCATCTTGCGGACGATACCGCGTGGCGCGTGGACGAGCTCCTGGAGCTCGCCACGCGCCACGCGGTCGCCCTCTGAGCCTTCGCCGAGCGTCGCGAGCTGTGCGGTGAGCCGGTCGAGCTCACTCGCCGTCGCCACATGCGCCAGCGAGCTGACTTCTGCATCGCATTCCTCGACGGCAGCGAGCAACCGCTTGGCCATGGCCGTCGCTGCGTTGCCGAGAACGGCGTTCGACACGGGCAGCGTCGCCGCCAACTGCTCGATGGCGCGACGATGATCGGCCGGCACGTCGCGCTCAGGAGGTCGAACTCCACCCGCCGTGGAATTGAGCAGCCGCGCGATGTGCGGCTCGTTCCAACCAGGAGACGGCATCGTCGCGCCGAACAACACGCGCACCGACTCCGCGAACGACAACCCGCGTCGCACTCCCCACATGAGACAACCCGCGACCACGGCCGCAGCGCCAAGGACGAGCAGTGCTTCTGTCGTGACGAATAGCGGTGACTGCTCGCCCGGTGCCTGGCCATTCTCGCCCGCGAACCATTGGCGAATGAGGATCATCCCTGGCAACACGACGAAAAACACACTGAGCGTTCGTCGAACGAGTCGCGCCGGCACCGGTAATCGCGGCCAAAGATCATGCGGCCGCCGCAGGAACTTCGGCCACCACATTCCCCACCACTCCGGTGGCCAGAACGCAACGCGTGCAAGCTCCACCGCTCCGAGTCCACTGCGTCCGACATTCCAGATGTGAAGGCCGAATCCGACGGGAACGAGCAGCGCGACGAGCAGGAGCAGCGCGCGATCGCTCGTGGAGGTGAACCGCCGTATCGCCAGCGATGTCCAGCCGAGCGCCCAGAGCAGCGCATAGGGACCGAACGTCGGGAGGTCACGCAGTATCTCCGGCAGTGCCGTCGACGAATCGCCACTCGCCCGTGCGAGCGCATCCCTGAGGCTCCGCGCCGTTGGCCATCGCGCCGTGCGATCGCGCGCGAGACAGCGCATCACGACCGACGCCAACTCCTCGGGTACCTGCGGCGCGACGCTCTGCAGCGCGACCGGATCGTGTCCTGCACGCCACTGCGTCACATCCTCGGTACGGACGTCCGCGAACGGCTCTCGACCGGCGAGCATCGTGTATCCCACGGCGCCGAGCGAGTAGAGATCACTGCGCTCGTCCACGTTGGCGCCGCCGAGCGCCTGTTCGGGCGACATGTAGTTCGGTGTGCCGACGATGGTGCCGGTGATCGTCAGGCTGTCCGATGCACCATGCACCTTCGCAACGCCGAAATCCGCGAGCATCGCTCGACCGGATTCCTCATCGAGCAGGATGTTGGCCGGCTTGATGTCACGATGAATGACGCCGTTGCGGTGTGCGCACTCGAGCGCATCGGCGAGCTCGGTGAGAATGCGATGCGCTTCGTGGCTCGGCAGGCGTCCTTCCACCCGGAGCCGTTCGGCGAGCGACACCCCACGCACGTAGGCCATGACGAAGTACCACAGTCCGGCGACTTCGCCGAAGGTGTGCAGCGGCAGGATTCCGGGATGCGATAGCTGCGCGGCGATGCGCGCCTCGCGCCTGAATCGCTCGAGTGCATCCGGATGGTCGGCGAGATCGGGACGCAGAACCTTGATCGCGACGAACCGCTCGAGCGCACGTTCGCGCGCGAGGTACACGGCGCCCATGCCGCCGCGACCAATGCGACGAACGATCTCGTATTGCTCTCCCAGCGCACTGCCCAGCGCGGACTGCTCGGCGGTAGCGGCAATGGCGGCACGCGTGGCAGGCAGGCTGTCGATCCCTTCGGCGGCGACGAGCAGCGAGTTCACTTCGCTGCACAACTCGATGTCGTCCGCACATTCGCGCTCGACGTATGCAGCGCGGTCGCCCGATGGCATGTCCATCGCCTGCGCGACGATACCTTTGATCTGCTGCCACCGCTCTGGTGTCACGACGCCGTCATCTCTCGGCGCAGCCAAGCGCGCGCGACGGCCCACTCGCGCTTTACCGTCGCAGGAGAGACGCCGAGTGCCTCGGCCGTCTCCTCGATGTTCATGCCGCCGAAGTAGCGCAGCTCCACGAGACGCGCCTGCTCCGGATCCATCGCGGCCAGGCGATCGAGTGCGTCGTGGAGTGCCAAGACATCGAGCGCGCTGTCGTCGGCGTGCGTGGCAGCAGTCTGGGTTGCGTCGCCGAGTGTGATCTGCTGCATCGCGCCGCCACGTTTGGTGGCGTGTTGCGCGCGCGCGTGGTCGACGAGAATGCGGCGCATCACCTGCGCGGCCACACCGAAGAACTGCGCGCGGTTGCGCCACTCGGCGCGTCGTTGATCGACGAGCCGGAGATACGCCTCGTGGACGAGCGCCGTGGCCTGTAGCGTGTGTTCGTCCGGCTCGCGGCGCATCGCGCGCGAGGCTTGCCGGTGCAGCTCTGCATAGATCGCGGGCAACAGCTGCTCTCCCGCCGCCTTGTCGCCACTTCCCCATGCGAGCAGCAGCGGGGTGACGTCGGGCGGTGGCGGGTTCGAGTCGCGCCGGTCAGGGGGCTGCGTCATGGATTCAGTCTACCTCGCGGGTATCACGGCTGTCATCCCGCAGGAGCGTAGCGACCACACTGTCATCCCGCAGGAGCGGCAGCGAGTGTCGGGACCTACTGTCGTTGCGACTATAGCCTGCTATGGGTGACGCACAGTAGGTCCCGACACTCGCCTACGGCTCGTGCGGGATGACAGGCGCTGTTGCATCTTCCCACGCCTATGACACCACTCCTTCGTGCATTGATACTTGGTGCCGTGCTCGCCACCCCGGCGCGGGCCCAGGAGGTCGCATCGAACCCGCCACCCGTGCCGCGCGAGTTTCGTGGCGCGTGGGTCGCCAGCGTCGCGAACATCGACTGGCCGTCCAAGCCTGGGTTGAGCGCTTGGCAGCAGAAATCGGAGCTGATTGCGATTCTCGACCGGGCGGTGGAGCTCAATCTCAATGCGATCCTGCTCCAGGTAAGGCCTGCGGCAGATGCATTGTATGAGTCGGCATTCGAGCCGTGGTCGGCATATCTCACTGGCGTCGAGGGACGCGCGCCGGAGCCGTACTACGATCCGCTGCGCTTTGCCGTCGCGGAGGCGCACGCACGCGGACTCGAGTTGCATGCGTGGTTCAACCCGTATCGCGCCAAGCATGCGAGTGCGAACGGAACTCACGCGCGCACGCACATCAGCGTGATGCATCCGGAGCTCGTGCGGACGTATGGACGGTACGAGTGGATGGACCCGGGCGAGCCCGCCGTCATCCAACAGACGTTGCGCGTGATGCTCGACGTCGTGAAGCGCTACGACGTGGACGGCATTCACATCGATGACTACTTCTATCCGTATCCTGAGCTCGGGCCTGACAGTCTCCCGGTGCCCTTTCCCGATTCGTCCAGCTATGCGAAGTATCAGAAGCGCGGCGGAAAGCTCGAGCGCGACGACTGGCGCCGGCACAGCGTGGACACGCTGATCCAGCAACTCTATGTGCGGACGAAGGCCCTGAAGCCGTGGGTGAAGGTCGGCATCAGCCCATTCGGCATCTGGCGTCCGGGATATCCGGCGGGCATCACGGGCTTCGATTCGTACGCCAAGCTCTATGGTGATTCGCGGAAGTGGATCCATGAGGGCTGGATCGACTACTTCACGCCGCAGCTGTATTGGCCCACCACGCAGGCCGCACAGAGCTACACCGCGCTACTCGGCTGGTGGCTCGGCGAGAATACCAAGTCGCGCCATCTGTGGCCTGGCCACAACGCGAGTCGCGCGGCGGCCGGTGGCACGTGGTCCCCCGATGAGCTCAACACGCAGGTTCGTGCGACGCGCGCATCAGGCGCGACGGGTGACATCATGTTCAGCATGCGGCGCGACTCGGTGCTCGTCGGCGTCGCGACACAGCCGCCGAGGCAGGTGGCTGCGGCCGCGCTGACCGAGAAGTTGCGTAGCGAACTGTATGCGGCGCCGTCGCTCGTTCCCGCGTCGCCGTGGCTTGGCAAGCAGGCACCTGCGACTCCGGTTGCGTCGGTGACTGTCGATGCTGCATCGGGCGATCAGGTCGTGCGTCTCACGCCGGCGGCGTGGAACAGGGCCGCGTGGTTCACGGTTCGCGCGCAGGATACCGACGGTGGGTGGCGCACGTGGATCGTTCCCGGTGCGCAGTCGCAGTTGATCGTGTCGGCGGCCGGTCAGCCTCGTGTGCGCCGGGTGGTGGTGGCGGCGGTCGACCGACTGGGCAACGAGAGTGCGTCGCGGGCTCTTGCCGTAAGCGAGCGAAGCGATGCGCCTCGTAAGGGCCGCGTAGCGCCCGCCCCGTAAGGCCGCGACAGCGGCCGCCCCATAAGCGCAGCGCCCCAGATTAGATATGAGGCATGGCACTACTGGGCATGCAGGACGTCAGCATCGCGTTTGGTGGACCCCCGATTCTCGACCGCGCACGATTCGCCATCGAGCGCTACGAGCGCGTCTGCCTCCTCGGACGCAACGGGGCCGGCAAGAGCACAATCATGAAGCTCCTCGACGGCACGATGTCGCCCACCACCGGCGAGATCGTGCGGCAGACGGGAGTCACCGTCACACGCCTCGAACAGGAAGTCCCTGACGACGTCGAGGGTACCACGTTCGACGTCGTTGCCGAAGGACTTGGGCCCGCCGGCCTCCTGCTCGCACGCTACCACCAGGCCAGCCACGACGTTGGCCTCGACGCCAGCGACGCGGCGCTTCGCGACCGCGACTGCATCTCCCACGCGCTCGACGCCGCCAATGCGTGGGAGATGCAGTCGCGGGTGGACACCGTGCTCGAACATCTAGGCCTCGATGCCGACGCGCCATTTGCTGCGGCATCCGGCGGTCGCAAACGACAGACGTTGCTCGCGCGTGCACTCGTGCGACAGCCCGACATCCTCCTCCTCGACGAGCCGACCAACCACCTCGACGTCGATGCCGTCGAATGGATGGAGCAGTTCCTCATCGACCGCGGCGTCACGCTCGTCTTCGTCACCCACGACCGTGCCTTTCTGCGTCGCGTCGCGACGCGGATCGTCGAGCTGGATCGGGGACGGTTGGTCGACTGGGGCACGGACTACGACACCTACCTCCAGCGGAAGGAAGCAGCTCTCGACGTCGAAGCGAAGGAATGGGCGGAGTTCGACCGCAAGCTCGCGAAGGAAGAGGTGTGGATTCGCACGGGCATCCAGGCGCGCCGCACACGCAACGAGGGACGCGTCCGATCGCTCGAAGCACTGCGGGTCGAGCGTGGCGCACGTCGCGAACGCACCGGCACGGTCAGGCTGCAGGCGCAGGAAGCCGAACGGTCGGGACGCCTGGTCGTCGAGGCGAAGAGCGTGTCCTTCTCGCGCGGCGAAAAGCCCATCGTGAAGGACTTTACCACCACGATCACGCGCGGCGACCGCGTCGGCTTGATCGGACCGAACGGCTCCGGCAAGACCACGCTCCTTCGCCTCCTACTCGGCGAACTCGAACCGGATACCGGCAGCATTCGCCTGGGCACAGGGCTCGAGACCGCGTACTTCGACCAGCTCCGCGAACAGCTCGACCCGGAGCGCAGCGTGTTCGACAGCATCGCTGACGGCGCCGACTGGATCGAGGTCGGCGGCCAACGGAAGCATGTGCTGGGTTACCTGCAGGACTTCCTGTTCTCGCCCGATCGCGCGCGCACGCCAGTGCGCGCGCTGTCGGGAGGCGAGAGAAACCGGCTTCTCCTCGCCAGGTTGTTCACACGGACGTTCAACCTGCTGGTGCTCGACGAACCCACCAACGACCTCGACATCGAAACGCTCGATCTACTCGAAGAGCTGCTCCTCGACTTCTCCGGCACACTGCTCGTCGCTCACGCGCCCGCCGCTTTTCTCGACAACGTCGTCACCAGTACGCTGGTGTTCGAAGGCGGCGGGCGCGTGAGCGAGTTCGTCGGCGGGTATTCGGATTGGGTGCGCCAGCGAAAGCCCATCGAGGCCGCCCAGACGAAGCGTGTCGCTGCTGCGCCCGCACCCGTTGGAAAGACACCAACCAAGAAGCGAAAGCTGTCGTTCAAGGAAACCGGCGAGCTCTCCGCCCTGCCTGACCGCATCGACGCCCTCGAGAAGGAGCGCGAAGCCGCCTATCTCTCGCTCGCGGACCCTTCTCTCGCCCGCGACGGCAACGCGATTCTCGAGGCAAAGGCGCGGGTGACCGCCCTGGAGAAGCAAATCGCTGCACTGACCTCTCGCTGGGAAGAGCTCGAGACGATCGCCGCCGGCAAGTGAATTGCCGCTACTGCGTGTTTCGCGTGGCCAGCCAGCCTTCGAGCTCCTCACGCGTCTCGATCACGCGCTCGCTGCGCATCAGCTCCGGATGCATTTGATCGGCTTCGTAGCCGGTGGGCTGGCCGCTCTTGCGGCTGACCACCCAGGAGTGTCGCTGATCGCGATCTCGACCCGCCATCAGCGTCCTGGGCGATGACCCGACCATGGCGGCGACGGCACCGTACGTCGCGCGCTGACGGGCCTGCTGGAGCGTGTCGAGGATCTCATCCATCTTGTCGTTCGGCATGATCGTATCCCTCGTGATTTGAAGTGCGTGTGGTGTGGGGCGTCGTCATTCTCGCACGTTCGATCACGGTGAGCGTCACCGAATCGCCTCGCTCAGCATCATTGTCCTGCAGCGCCGAGCGACAACTCGGCTCCTTTGCCCCTCATGTCAGATCGCTTGAAGAAAAGAATCGGGCTCTTTTCTTGTTGTGAGATCTCCACTCCGCGAGCGGAGCCGTCCCCGACACGGAGCAGATCCGGCCTCTATCCGTCCAATCCGTTGAATCCGTTCCCTGCGGTTCACGAGCCCCGGGGCAGCGCTCCGCACAAACATCTGTAGCGACCTCGGGGACCCTCTGGTGTAAAAATCAAGTCTACAATGTGGGGTACTTGAGGCTAAGTTCAAGAATACCAAAGAGATGGGAGATAAGCCCATGCCAACACGCAAGGTCGTCACTCGCGTCGTTTCTACCGCCTTGGCCGCGGCGATGGGCATTTCCACGCTCGTTGCCGGCCTCGAGCATAGTTCGTTTCTCCTCCAGGCCACCAACTCGGAGCAGGTCGTCTCCGCAGTAGCTGCCGGAGCGAAGCACGTCACTGCCAAGGCGGACTCTGCCATTGTACCAGTTCCAGAGTCTGCTTCGCTCGACACAAGCCTGCAGCACCCGCGAATCGAGAAGTGGGTCGAGCGGCTGACCACCACGCTCAAGCGCGACTTCGCCACGTCGATGACGCGGATGGACAAGTACTCCGACATGATCACCGCGAAGCTCGACGCGAAGCAGATGCCGCGTGAGCTCATCTACCTCGCGATGATCGAGTCGAACTTCAATCCCAATGCGCGCTCACGTGTCGGCGCAGTGGGGCTGTGGCAGTTCATGAGCGCCACGGCTCGACAGATGGGCCTGACCGTGAAGGGCCGCACCGACGAGCGAAAGAATCCTGCCGATGCGACCGATGCAGCACTGACCTACCTCAGCCAATTGCACGACCGCTTTGGATCCTGGTACCTCGCCGCCGCCGCATACAACTCGGGCGCTGGCACCGTGTCCAAGGCGCTCAGGAAAGTCACCGGCAAGTCGCAGGGCACGGACGAGGACTTCTTCCGCATTCTTTCCTCGCTACCGCGCGAGACGCAGGACTATGTCCCGAAGCTCATCGCGTCGGCGCGCGTTGGCAGTGAGCTCGAGAGGAGTGGTGACTAGCGCCGAGTGATTGAACACGACGAACGTGGCAGGGTACTACTTCGTCATGGAGGTACCACACATGCGCCCAAGCATCGTACGATGGGCCCGCCAGACCGGGCTCGCACTCGTCCTCTCCGCCTCAGTTGGTTTCGTGGCGGCCGCAACGCCCCTTACGCCGGTGCCGCCACACACAGACGTCACCGCTGAAGACATAGCAGCATCCAACGCCAAGCTCGCCTCCGCATATGGCGCACTCGTCGAAATGTGGACGGCCGATTTCAAGCAGCTCGGCGCACCTTTCACGGCACCGTCGGTGGCGCGCTATCGCGGTAACGTGCGCACGTCGTGCGGCATCATGAGCGCGAACAACGCCGCGTACTGCCCGCAGCGCAACACGATCTTCTTCGACGAAGTGTTCGTCGCCCGTCAGGCCAAGGCCGCCGCACAGTCACTCGGCAGCGATGGCGACATGGCCGGCATCGGCATCATCGCCCACGAGATGGGCCACGCCGTTGCCATTCAGCTCGGTGAGGACTCGCGCATCCCGTACGAGAACGAAGCCGCGGCTGACTGTCTCGCCGGCGCATTCACGCAGCGTGCGTCGAAGAATGGAACGCTCGAAAAGGGCGATCTCGAAGAGGCGTTCTTTGGACTCGCCGCCGCTGGCGATCCGACGCCGGAGTACACGGGCAATCGTCGCATCGATCGTCAGATCTCCATGCGTGCCGCAGTGCTCGGACATGGGTCGCGCGATCAGCGGTTGGCGAACTTCAAGACCGGCTATAACGGTGGAGCGGGCGCCTGTCTCCCCTCATTCCGCTAGTCGTTCATTCCACGCTGTGAATGAAGAGAGGCCGACGAAGTATCGTCGGCCTCTCTTTTTTCTGTCCACCTATCGGGAGAGCGCGAACGTAAAGGGCTGCTGAACGACCTGCCTCACCTTCTTTCCACCGACGTCCGCTGGCTCGAAGCGCAAACCTGGCATGGCGTCGCCCACCGCTTGTGTGAACAGCGCATGGTCCGACTTGAGCGCCTTGAACGAGCCAGGCTCAACCCTGCCGTTCGCGTCGACGACGAATTGCGCGAGCACCTCACCACTGACGTTGGCGTCCCTGAGCGAACGGGGATACTGGATCCGCGAGACGGCGCCAATCTGGCGCGCGACCTTCTCCACCTGATACTCCAGGTACGGCTGGTTCGCCTCGACGGGCTTTGCCGTCTGGGCGCGCGTCTCACTCGGCGTGACGCCATTCCCCACGTCCGAGGTACAGGCAGCCACGACGGCGATGATCATGCCCGCCGCTGCGACAACGATCCGAGCCCTACGACGCGCAGGCTGTGTCTTGCGCATGGCAATGATCCTCCGTTCGAGATGTGAGGTGGACGCAGCGAGCATGGGTGCGAGAGCCGTCATACCCTGTCGTTGCGCGATGAAGAGGAGAAGCTTCCCGTACTGATTCACACTGGATCCCCTGGCGAGCACGCGCATGTCGCAATCGATTTCGAGGGCGAGACGTGCGCGTCGCACGACCCACCACAGCGCGAGATTCCACGGGAAGAGTGCAAGTGCCACGGCAGAGCCCACCACGATCCACTGATCGCGCGCGGTGCGATGTTCGTCCTCATGCCGGAGCACGAGACGCCGCAGTGGCTCGTCGAGCTCGAGGAGTGACTTCGGCAATAGAATCTGCGGCGCCACGACGCCCACTACCGCGGGTCCCATCGTTGGCGAAGTCA
>Ga0193752_1002570_pt1 | contig 13434 bp, 11 predicted proteins | sample H1c1metaG_FD_144924 | JGI IMG/M metagenome (GOLD analysis project Ga0193752, IMG submission 144924) | Soil microbial communities from a riparian zone of the East river system, Colorado, United States - H1c1 | ecosystem: Environmental > Terrestrial > Soil > Riparian zone | place: USA: East River... | reverse complement strand
CAAGGCCTCCGCATCTCCCGTAATAAATCCCCGCGCTGCGGCTTCCGATTCATAGAACAACTGTTCGGCATAACTGAGAATCACGGCCGGAGCATGGGGGGCCAGGAAGTAAGCCCCGGGTTTCGATGTCTTGGCAAAACCAAGGTTGCTGGCATCCGTAACCGTGAGACCATTGGGCACGCCAACATAATCCTCGACGCTGTTGTCAGTCGGTTTACTTGCATAGACAGGCAGCCTGGGATCACTCAGATCATGAAGCTTATCTACAATTGTTTTCGAAATCCGGTAGTCATCGCGGGTGTCGAACCAGGCACTGGCAGGATTTTGTTGCGGCGCGTCAGCATAAATCAGTTGGGTGGTTTCATCATTTGAGCTGATGATCTCACCACTGCCAAGAATTTCTGCAATGAGAGGTCCTGCAATTTCAGGTTCCCGGTCTGCGATGCGGAAGGCGATGCGCAAACGAAGGGAATTGGCGAAGTGCTTCCATTTCTGAATGTCACCGCCATAGATCGCGTCGCCGGTAATGGCCTCGCCATCAGGATCAAGGGCCGAACCGGCGTTTTCCAATTCGGTCAGCAATCCTTCATACACTGTTTTCTGGTCGTCATACTGAGGAGTTAGCGTGGAATCGACCTGTCCCGCCTGCTTGTAAGGGATGCTTCCGTAAGCGTCAGTAAGCAGCTGAAATACCCAGGAACGAAGGATTACGGCCACATTCTTATAATTCGGATTTGCCTTTGTATCCGGCAGATTGATAATCTGGTTCAGGTTAGTGATGCTCTGTGAGTACGCATTTGTCCAAAGCGAGGTGAAACTGCTGTTGGTAAAAATATACCTGTCGGGATCGGTATACTGGATTTTCGCCCATTGCTGAACGATCAGCAGCGAAGCGTCGAAATTATTTTCCGCGCCCCAATACAGGTCCGCGGATTTTTTTTCAGCCGCGGTAAGCAGGTAATCCGGTTGTGGATTCTCCGCGGCATTGGGATTTTTATTAATGTCTTCCAGTTGTTTTTTGCATGAAGCTGTAGTCAATACAAGTATGGCCATCAGGAAGAAAAAACGATATCTGGTCATTGCCGGGGAAATTTAAAATTTAAGATTGAGGTTAACACCGAAACTTCTTACAGTAGGCAATCCGAGGTCTTCAAGACCCTGTGCATTCCCGTTAGTAAAAGCAGTCTCCGGATCGATATTGGGAACGTCTTTGTATATAATCCAGAGATTGCGGCCAACGAGGGCTACTGTGGCACTGACTAGGCCCGCCTTTCTTATCCACGCAGAAGGAAGGGAATAGCCAAGTCGCAGTTCGCGGAATTTGACATAATCAGCCTTATAGATGAATTGTTCGTCAATATCGTACTGAGCCTTGTAATACTGCGAGGCGGGGATGATCTGGGTATTTGTCTTTCCATCCGAGGTTACCCCTTTGGCGATGATGCCGTCGTCGTGGGAGGCTATGCCGGCAGGAGCCTCCCCTGCGACGGGAAACTGCGCATTGTCGTTACCCGGATAATAATACGAGAGACCGCCATTGGCCGCGTCCCTACCCGGCATCGTAGAGGCGAGCACCCCGGTGTAGGTGCCGGTGGCATTCGTTCCGGAGTAAAGTGAGCCTCCGATACTGGCGTCAACAAGAAATGAAAGGTTAATCCCTTTGTATGAAAAGCTGTTGTTGATGCCTCCGATCCAGTCTGGAGTGTATTTGCCAAGGATCTTTTTGTTTGGATCCGCTTGTGGCAGCCCATCGCTGCTGATCACGATGTTACCCGCCGCATCGCGGAGATAGGCATTGCCGAAGAGGGCGCCATATGCCTGTCCAACGGTGGCGACTACCTGCACGGTGCCATCCGAACCAAGAACGTAGTTCTGCAGGCGTTTTTCATAATCGAGCACAACCACCTTGCTGCGGTTGGCCGCATAGTTCAGGTTAACATCCCATTGGAACAATCCGGTTTTAACCGGTGTAAGGTCCAGTTGGACTTCCACACCTTTATTGTTTATTTTGCCGGCATTCAGCAATTTCTGCGTGTAACCGGAGGAAGCCGTTACATCTACTTTAAGGATCTGGTCGATACTGTTTGTATTATAGAAACTCAGATCAAGCCTCACCCTGTTTTTGAAGAGCCCGGCCTCGATGCCAAATTCTGTGGAATTAGTGCTTTCCGATTTCAGGTTCTCATTTAAGTCTATGCCCGATGAGATGAGCTGAGGGTATCCCTGAAATGGCGCATCAAAATTGTAGGTATTCACGAGGCTGTATGGGTCTGCGTCACTTCCTACTTTCGACCATCCGCCCCTTACTTTGGCAAAGCTCAGCACATCACTTTGAATATGGAAGGCCTCGCTGAAAACAAAAGTGCCATTCACCGAAGGGTAGAAATAAGAAAGATGTTCTACCGGCAGTGTTGAAGACCAGTCATTCCTGGCAGTAAGGTTAAGAAAAGCATAGTTGCGGAAACCCAGCTGCGCTGATCCGAATATGCTCCAGGTCTTCAGTTTTGAGGAATACCCGGAGGAGATGAGCGGGTCGCGGGAATTATTCAGGGTGTACACATCTGCCACGGCCAGCCTCGGCGCTTTCTGGTCGTTTTGCTCGTAGGTTTTGTTGCGAAGATTTGCTCCTGCCAGTACATCCAGGGTAAAGTCGGAATTGATTGCCTTGTTGTAACGCAAGGTTGCTTCCGTGTTATTCTCATTCACCGTGTAGGCGTCCTCTTCGTAAGAGCCAAACGGTGTTCCATTTGTTCCATAGGCGATCCTGATCTTTCTTTTATCGTGGTAACAATCAGTTCCCGACCTGATGTTGAAGTCAAGGCCCTTGGAGATATTGTAATTCAGGTTGACGGTTCCGAGTATGCGATTGCGCCGCTGGCTTACGGTGTTCTCATAAGCCACCCAGAATGGATTGCTGTAGTAACTGTTGTTCCAGTTAAATGTCTTGCCGTCAGCGTCCTTGTAGTCACGAAGCTGGTCCATGTCTACCTGGCGGCCAAACCAGGTGAACTGAAGCATGGTGCTTGTCGACCGCTTCCCGCCCGAGCCCGGCAGATTAGGTGCGTTCTGATCGATATAATCCGCGCTGAAGCCGACCTTGAGCTTGTCGGTGATATTGTAATTGGCATTGAAGGCGAGGTTGTTCTTCCCGGCACGGCTGTTTGGGATCACGCCAAATTGCTTTTCATTATTGAAGGATAAACGATAGTCGGATTTGTCATTAAACCCGGACAACGAAATACCATTGCTGTAGGTGACGCCTCCGCGAAAATAATCCCGCACATTATTTGGATGTGCAATGAAGGGAACCGGTGTGCCGTTTGAATTGAATTGCGGAATCAGCTGGCCATCCAGTCTCGGTCCCCAGCTTTCATCAACTCCATCGTTGATGCCCCCTCCCTTTCCGTCGACATAACTGAATTGTCCGTCGGCGCCCTGGCCGAAAGTATTCTGGTAGTTGGGCAACACTTGTAGCCGCGAGAAGGTTGTGTTAGAATTGATGGTGATGCCGATTCCCTTCTTGTCCCTGCCTGTTTTTGTGGTTATGATGATGACGCCGTGTGCCGCGCGCGATCCATACAACGCTGCGGCATTGGGCCCTTTGAGCACGCTGATATTATCGATGTCTTCGGGATTGATATCGGATATGGCGTTCCGGAAATCACGGGAACCGTTTGTGCCCAGTATCTGGCTGTTGTCTACCGGTATTCCATCCACGATGAACAATGGTTGATTATTTCCTGAAATAGAAGTCTCACCCCTTATCACAATTCGTGAGGAGCCCATATCTCCCTGGGTGTTGGTGATGCGCACACCCGCCACTTTGCCCGCGAGCGAGTTGACGATATTGGTTTCTTTCGCCTGAGCGATGTCGTCATACTTCAATTCCTGGGTGGCATAGCCTAATGATTTTTTGTGTTTTGAAATACCCAGGGCCGTGATGACTACCGCATCAAGAGAATTTTCTGCAGGGCCGAGTATTACGTCTGCATTAAGCAGCAGGGAGTCGCTGAGAACTTCTTTTGTTACATAACCAGTGTAGGAAAAGACCACTGTGTTTCCAGGAACGAGGTTCAGGCTGAACTGACCATTGGGTTGAGATATAGTCGATTTCTTTCCTTTGATATCCTGAATGGTCACATTTTCCAGTAATTGACCCGTACCCGCGGATCTAACGGTGCCGGTAATGTTTTGCGCATTGATGAGGACTGGAAGCAGTAGTAAGGCTAATAAGAAATGTAGTTTGGTCATATACAAAATTTTATTCAGGCAACGAAGCCTGAAAGAATAGCGGGGTTGATGACATCGCTGTCAGTTAAAAAATCTCTGGCAAGATTGAAGTAAGGAGCAGTGAAAAGTGAAGGTCAGAAACAACAGCGGCAGGCTGATGCGAAGCCGGGAGTGGCCGGTAAAGCATATCCGGGTGGCGAAAGAAAATTGTCGAGCTTTCTCATTTCTATTGAATTTGGATTATGACTTGACTGCTTTGAAATGCAATATTATTTCAAAACCGGTATCCTACCAAAACAATAGACTGTATATGTTAACGAAAGACCAATCGCAGGATTTTACGCCCGGATGCAAATAATTGTAATGTTGGGAGTTGTAATGGAATGGATTCTGGCAAAAAAGAAAAAGTTAAATCTTATTTCACACCAAGCCGTGATTTCACGCAAAGCCGCGAAGCCCTGCCTGCGGCAGGGTACGCTAGGACGCAAAAGAATCAGTATTTATTGCGCCTTGGCGAATTCCCTGCCTGCCGGCAGGCAGGTTGGCGGCTTGGCGTGCAATTCTGACGCGAACGAACGTTGGACCTTATCTCTTCAGTGTAATAATCAGGTTTGCTTTGAAGGGAATCGGTGTAGTAAGGTCGATTGACTTTGACAAACGCAGCGTGGTGGTTGATAATTCGAGGATGTTGGCGTCCCCTTTCAGCTGTTCTACAATGTCTCCCGTGATTGACATCACCGAATCACTCTTGAGGCTCCAGCCAAAATTAGTTTGCTGTGGATCGCTGTCGTCACATTTAGTTGTTCCTTCGTCGGCTACGCCGGTACCGTCAGCGTTGAATGTAAAGGTATTGTCCGTGTCACACTCCTGTTCGAGCGCGCCAAGGGGTTGATCAGCCACACCATCCTTGTTGGTGTCAAAAGCCGCAGTGTCGTAGTTCCAGGTGTTTGAAAGTATCTGGGAAGGGGAAACGGGGTCATCACTCTTTTTTTTACAGGCGGCGATACCCAATAAAATCATTCCTGTCGCTATAAGAATAGCTTTTTTCATAATATATATTTACTTTTTCTAATTGAAGGGGTCAACCCTCGGTTTGTGAATACTAATACATGATAACTTTCGTTATGCGGATTTATTGTGTCAGCAGAGCCTAATCCGCCATAAATAACCTTTTATTAAGTAGACCCTTAACTTGCTTCTCCTTTCGTATTTTGCACGAATAACAAATACATATGGTGCTTACAGCCAACGACATTCGCGAACTTAATGAAAAGATACAGAACCAGAGCGGGTTTATCGACCGGTTGAAACAGGAGGTTGGAAGGATAATTATTGGGCAGAACCAGATGCTCGACCGCTTGCTGATCGGCCTGCTTACCAATGGCCATATCCTGCTTGAGGGCGTTCCCGGTCTGGCAAAAACGCTCACGATTAAGTCTCTTTCACAGGCGGTCCAGGCGAAATTCAGCCGCATCCAGTTTACTCCTGACCTTTTGCCGGCGGATGTCATTGGTACCATGATCTACAATCAGCAGAAGCACGAGTTCATTGTGAGAAAGGGTCCGATATTCGCCAATTTTATTCTGGCGGATGAGATCAACCGTGCTCCTGCCAAGGTCCAGAGCGCGCTGCTGGAAGCTATGCAGGAACGACAGGTGACCATTGGTGAAGAAAGTTTCCCGCTGGACCAGCCCTTTCTGGTACTGGCTACCCAGAATCCGCTTGAACAGGAAGGAACCTATCCGCTTCCCGAAGCGCAGCAGGATCGTTTCATGATGAAGGTGATCGTCGACTATCCTACCAAGGAAGAAGAACTGCAGATCCTTCGGCTGAATGTACAGGGAGGAAAGCCGCCCCAGATCGGTAAGGCAGTGTCGGTACAGGAGATTCTGGAAGGCCGTGAACTGGTAAGACAGGTGTATATGGATGAGAAGGTGGAAAACTACATACTCGACATCGTCTTTGCCACACGGAACCCGGAAAAATACAAACTCGAGAAACTTAAGCTGCTGATTGCCTATGGCGGATCGCCCAGGGCGAGCATTAACCTGGCACTGGCTTCCAAAGCGCACGCCTTCCTGAACAAGCGCGGTTATGTGATCCCTGAAGACGTCAGGAGTATATGTAATGATGTGTTAAGACACCGTATCGGGCTCACATATGAAGCGGAGGCGGAGAACGTGAAAGTAGAAGGTGTGATCAATGACGTAATCCGGGCAATACCAGTTCCATGATTGTTACCTTCCATGAACAACAAGTGAATGCTTACAACGGCTGAAATATTAAAAAAGGTCAGAGAGCTCGAGATCAAGAGCAAGAAACTGACAAGGCACATCTTCACAGGTGAATACCACAGTGCCTTCAAGGGCCGTGGCATGTTATTCAAGGAAGTGCGCGAATATCAGCATGGCGACGATCCGCGGTTCATCGACTGGAATGTGTCCGCAAGGTTTAACCATCCTTTCACCAAAGTATTTGAAGAAGAAAGGGAACTTACGCTGATGCTGATGGTCGATGTCAGTGCGAGTTCGCTGTTCGGCACCATCAATGCCAGAAAAAAGGATCTGACTGTAGAAATTGCCGCTGTTCTTGCTTTTTCAGCCATCAGCAACAATGACAAAGTAGGCGTCATCTTCTTCAGCGACAAAATAGAAAAATTCATTCCGCCGAAGAAAGGCAGGGATCATGTATTGTACATCGTGCGTGAACTGCTTACTTATAAGGCGCTGGGCAAGGGAACCGACCTTAATAATGCACTACGGAGATTCACCAATTCCATACGCCAGCGCTGCATAGCCTTTGTGCTGAGTGACTTTGTGGATGACAATTTCGAGGATGCCCTGAAAGTCGCCGGTAAAAAACACGACGTGATCGGAGTGAAGATCTACGACAAAATGGACATGCGCCTTCCACCAATAGGATTGATCGAAACAAAGGATCTCGAGACCGGTACAACCCGGTGGATCGACACAAAGGATGTGATCACAAGGCAGGAGTATGAATCAAATTTTTTTACCTGGACGGAGTACTGCAAAAAAATATTTCTAAAGGCGGGATCAGACCTGCTGCATATCAGAACAGACGAGGATTATGTGAAAGTGCTGCAGAAATTTTTCATCAGCAGGAACTGATCCACAAATATGAAGGCGGGCTCTAAACATATCATTCCGGTACTTTTCTTTTGCATAGTGGCTTCGTCTGTACAGGGCCAGGTTACCATAAGAGCATCGGTTGACAGGGACAGGATACTCATCGGCGAGCCCGTTGAGCTTACCGTGGAAGCCTTCACACCGCTTGGATCGCCGGTCGGCTGGTTTGATGAGGACAGCATCCCGCATTTTGAAGTGGTCAGCAGGTCGCCACTGGATACGGTGGAAAGTATCGACGGAAAAAAAATTGTACAGCAACTGGTGATCACGAGTTTTGATTCGGGGAGATGGCAGATCCCGCCCTTCCAGGTGAATGTCGCCGGCCAGCCGTATTACAGTGACACTTCGGTGAATATCTCAGTAAATTATGTGGCCTATAACCCTGCCGATGACTATCGTGATATCAAACAGATTATCGAAGTAGCCAGTCCTTCGCTGAAGTATGTTCCCTGGATACTGGCGATCGCATCACTGGTATTTTTTGCAGCATTTCTCTGGCTGTTGCATACCCGCAAACATCCCGCAAGGAAACAGAGAACCCCGCCACCGGTCATCACTTCGCCATACGAGGATGCCATGCAGGCACTTGAGGAACTGAGTCAGCGCCAACCTTCGGAAGGGGAGGAAAAGGTGTACTACACCGACCTCAATGATGTGCTTAGGATCTATCTCAACAGAAAATTCAACATCTCAACAATTGAAAAGACAAATGAACAGCTGATACTTAAAATCAAGGACCTGAATCTACCAAAGGACAACCTGTTCAAACTCGCACAATCCTTAAAAATGGGCGACTTTGTAAAGTTTGCCAGGTATCGCCCGGAAGTAACAGACAATAAAATCAATCTTGAAGTCGTGAGGGTAAGCATAGAGATACTGGATAATAATTATATAAGTGTTGTATAGCTGGTTCCAACATATCAGTTTTGGTTTTCCGCAGGCTTTCCTGTTACTGCTTCTTTTGCCCTTAATGTACCTCTGGTACCAGAACAAGCAAACCAACCAGTTCAGCAGCCTGCTTGTGACAACTATTCGTTCTTTCGGCGCGTCAAGATCCTGGAAAACACAGTTCAGGCACATCCCATTTGTACTACGAATGGCGGCTATTGCCTGCGTGATTGTTGTGCTTGCCAGGCCACAGACCAGAAACGACCAGCAGATGGTCAGCGGCGAGGGTGTGGACATCATGCTCTGCATGGATGTGAGTGGCAGCATGCTGGCGCAGGATTTCGAACCGAACAGGCTGGAGGCCATGAAGCAGGTGGCGGTAAATTTCGTGGACAGGCGGCCAACAGACCGGATCGGGCTGGTGATCTTCGCCGGTGAAAGTTTCACCGCGTCTCCTATTACTATGGACCGTACATCGCTGAAAGCCCAGATCTACAATGCCCAAAGCGGTTATCTGGCCGATGGCACCGCAATAGGCGACGGATTGTCGACCAGTGTGGAAAGGCTGAAAAGCAGCAAGGCCAGGAGCCGCGTCATCATCCTGCTTACTGATGGTGAGAACCAGGGCGGATTGATTGATCCGTATTCCGCAAAAGAAATCGCCAAGTCGGTGGGAATAAAAGTGTACACGATCGGCATGGGTACGGAAGGCTTCGCGCCGGCCCCGATGCGCACTGAAAGCGGGGACCTCACCATTCAGAACCAGCGGGTGAATATCGACGAAAAGCTGCTTCGTGAAATTGCTTCTGAAACAGGCGGTCTGTATTTCAGGGCAAGAGACAATGGCAGCCTGCAAAGAATATATACCGAGATCGATCGCCTGGAGAAGTCAACCATCGAGATTACCGCTTTGAAACGCTTCAGGGAAGAATATTTGGTTTTCGCGATCCTGGCCTTTCTCCTTCTCCTCGCAGAGGTTGCGCTTAGGTACACGCTTTTCAGGAAATTTCCATAACGACGGGTATTTTTGCAGCTTAAATCAGATTTCACGCAAAGTCGCAAATCCGGGCCGAAGGCCGGACGCAAAGGATTATCGTATTTCTTTGCGTGAAATGTCATTCGGAATGAAGGTTTCATACAAGGACGCAATGAAGACACCACGATAAACAACACATTTCTCAGTTTTAAGATTTAATTTTTGACATTTGAAGGCTTACATCTATAAATCCACAGGTAGCTGGTACATCACCAAAACTGATGATGGGAAGGTGTACAATGCCCGCATAAAAGGGATATTCAAAATTGACGATATCACTTCCAGCAATCCATTGGCGGTGGGTGATGAAGTGGAGATCCAGGCTCAGAACGACTCCGATGACACCGCCATGATCACGGAGATATACAGCCGAAGAAACAACATCAACCGCCAGTCGCCCGCGAATCGCCTGCAACAGCACATTATTGCCGCCAACCTCGACCAGTCGCTGGTATTCGCCACACTTCGCGACCCCAGGACGTCACAGGGTTTTATAGATCGATTCCTGATCACCTGTGAAGCCTACCATGTGCCCGCCATCATTGTCTTCAATAAAACAGACCTGTACAGAAAAAAGGAAATGGATAAACTGGAACACTTTACGCGGATGTACACCTCCATAGGGTACCAGGTTTATCCAGTGAGCGTGAAGGATCTTACAGGGATCGAAGGCCTGAAAGCCGTGCTGCAAAACAAAATCACGCTCATGAGCGGCCACTCCGGCGTAGGAAAATCTTCTTTCATCAATGCCATTTTCCCCAATTTTCACCTGAAAACCAAGGACGTTAGCGGATGGAGTGGCAAAGGAATGCACACGACCACTTTTGCAGAAATGTTCGATCTGCCCGGGGGAGGAAGGGTAATTGATACACCGGGTATGAGGGAGTTCGGCATCATCGACATCAGCAAACAGGAGTTGTCGCATTATTTTCCGGAGATGCGGGCACTGTTACCCCAATGCCAGTTCAATAATTGTATCCACATTGCCGAGCCGGGCTGTGCAATAAAAAAAGCCCTTGGGGAAGGGCTTGTAGATGAAGAACGATATATAAGTTATCTGAACATACTCGAGAGCATGGATCAGAAATACTAGGAAAGATATTTTTTAGCTGAGTGAACCAATAGTTTTGTTTCAAGAAAACGGGCTACTTCCACCACTGCATCATTTTCCTTTCTCACGGCCTGCCTGAACTTGCGGGGATAAATTGAAATTCCTGTGTAGATATTGTAATAAAGCGTGAGCACGTGGTTGCGAAAAACAAAATCCCAGGTAAGGGTGTCAAAATCGTCTTCCTTGTTGGTAAACTTGATGGAAAGATCGTCAGAGAGAATGTTCGCAACTTCGTAGAATCTTTTCAGACCGCAGTCATCGTCGATAATTGCTTCGGTACAACCGAAATCGGTTCTAAGGGTAAGGCTCATATGGGTACGGGGTTTAGGGTTTTCAATGTTCTGCCTGAGCTTGGGCCTCATGCCTTGAATTTCCTGGTCTTCGGCGGCTTTTCCCCACTCAGTATCTTTTCAGCCCCAAATGCTTTTCCATTGGTCGGGCAACCCCGTTTTGGAGCAAAAGCCTTGTTCCAGACTGAGCAGGAAGTGAGGCCGGTGATGACGATAAATAAGGTGGAAAAAACGACGGTACGGCGGATTGTTTTCATAAGGGATTTATCTATTCTAAACGTACTTAAAGCTATAAATATTATCCCGGAAATGCAATACCCCAGCTTATTTCAGGACTTTTCAGAACTAAACCAGCCCGCATATTTCACGTAGTTTTCCGCTATCCTGTTGATTTCCCCTTTAATAAGTTCCTGGGAGACGTCCTTTACCTTTTTTGCCGGTATTCCGGCGTAAATAGTACCCGGTTCAACCCGGGTTCCCTCGAGTACCACCGCACCTGCGGCTATGATCGTATTACTGCCAATTTCGGCATTGTCCATCACGATTGCGCCCATGCCAATCAGTACGTTGTTGTGAATGGTGCAACCATGCACGATCGCGTTGTGCCCTATGCTTACATTGTCGCCGATGATGGTCCTGGTCTTTTCAAAAGTGCAATGAATCACAGCGCCGTCCTGCACATTTACCCTGTTGCCCAGCCGGATACTGTTCACATCACCCCTTACTACTGCGCTGAACCAAATGCTGCAATCATCTCCGGTAATCACATCCCCCACGATTGTGGCGTTGGGTGCGAAAAAACAATTCTTTCCAAAAGCTGGAGAAATACCGAGAACAGGTAAAATAAGTGCCATACCGAAAAGTTAGGCAAAATCTGTTTTTCTTTGCGAATCGCCTTAATATGGATACCAGAAGAATGTTCCTCCGTCATGTAGCTCAAACCTCGTCCTCACCGATCGCCATTCATGTGCAAAAAGCCAAAGGCAGCAGGATTCGCGACATGGATGGCAGAGAATACATAGACCTCATTGCCGGAATCTCTGTATGCAACATCGGCCATCGTCATCCTTCGGTGCTCCGGGCGATGAGGAAACAGATGGACGAATACCTCCATGTGCTCGTTTACGGCGAAATGATCGAAACCCCGCAGGTGGAATACGCTGCTCTGCTGGCTGAACACCTGCCACCGACACTGAACTCGGTTTATTTTACCAATTCGGGAGCAGAGGCTGTGGAAGGCGCGATGAAGCTGGCCAAGAGAGCCACCGGTCGAACAGAGATCATTGCCTTCAACCAAAGCTATCATGGTTCTACCCAGGGTGCCTTGAGCATCATTGGTGACGAATACTGGCGAAATGCCTACCGACCGCTGCTTCCAGGTATCACCCATGCTGAATACAATTCATCGGAGGCAATCGACCTCATTGGAGAAAACACCGCCTGTGTGATCATGGAAACAGTGCAGGCCGAAAGAGGGGTCTATCCTCCATCTCCGGATTGGATCCAGGCTCTCCGTAAAAAGTGCAACAGCATGGGTACACTTCTGATCCTGGACGAGATCCAGACAGGTTTCGGCAGATGTGGCAGTTTGTGGGCCTTTGAACAATACGGCATCGTTCCCGATATTCTGCTCCTCGGCAAGGCACTGGGCGGAGGGCTGCCCCTGGGGGCATTTATTGCAGAGAAGCAACTCATGCGGAATTTAACCGTCGACCCCGTGCTGGGGCACATTACCACTTTTGGTGGGCATCCGCTTTCCTGTGCGGCTGGCCTTGCCGCTTTCACGGTATTGATAAAAAAGGACATGCCCTCCAGGGTAGCAAAAAAGGAAGCGCTCTTCAGGTCGTTGCTCAACCACCCGGGTATCAGGGCGGTTCGTTCCAGTGGATTGCTGATAGCGCTCGAACTGGAAAACGCGACACAGGTGCAACAGGTAGTTAGTTTTTCTTTGGCAAATGGGGTACTCACCGACTGGTTCCTTTTCGCTCCTCAATGTCTGCGGATTGCTCCCCCTCTGAACATTTCAACGGCAGACATTACCCAGGCCTGTGAGGTAATACTTAATGCGCTTGATTCCCTCAATCCCGCAGCTTCCTGATGAATGATTGCTCAGAGCAAAGATTTTGATGAATGGTATGGTCTGCCGATTTTTGAGAACTATATTCAGCAAGGGATGATCTAAACTCAACATCAAATTTGTGTAACCATGAACTGCCGCGTAATTTTTCTTGTTTCTGCACTCGTTCTTTCTGGTCAATTTGCAAACGCCTTTACCGCATCGGGTGATCCGGTTCGTCGCGACACGGGAGCCAGGGACAGTGCCTTTGCCGAGTTCAAAGAACTGCCCCTGAAGCCCGAAAGAACAATCTCATTCTCCACAACCGAAGGCACCTGGATTTCGCTGGATGTGAGTCCCGATGGAAAAAACATCGTCTTCGACCTCATGGGTGATCTCTACAGCATTCCCTTTAGCGGCGGAACTGTGGTTCCCATCACAAAGGGCCTGGCATTCGACACCCATCCACGCTACAGTCCCGATGGTAGCAGGATTCTTTTCACCTCCGACCGCTCGGGTTCTGAAAATATCTGGTATATCGACACCCGGAAAAAAGATACCGTACAGGTGACAAAGGACAAGGATCAGAATTATCCATCCGCCTCCTGGACACCCGATGGTAATTACATCATTGCTTCAAAAGGCAGGCTCGACATGAAGCTCTGGATGGTGCA
>Ga0193752_1002569_pt1 | contig 13434 bp, 13 predicted proteins | sample H1c1metaG_FD_144924 | JGI IMG/M metagenome (GOLD analysis project Ga0193752, IMG submission 144924) | Soil microbial communities from a riparian zone of the East river system, Colorado, United States - H1c1 | ecosystem: Environmental > Terrestrial > Soil > Riparian zone | place: USA: East River... | reverse complement strand
CGCCGGCACGCCGGTCAAGGTCGACGAGTGGGAAATCGACGCCATCTACTCGGCGAGCCAGAAGTGCCTGTCGTGCACGCCGGGCCTGTCGCCGGTGTCATTCTCCGAGCGCGTGATCGAGCACGTGAAGAAGAGGAAGGACAAGATCCACAGCTGGTTCATGGACATGAACCTGCTGTTCAACTACTGGACCGCGGGTGCGCGCACCTACCACCACACCGCGCCGACCAATTCGCTCTTCGCCCTGCACGAGGCGCTGCTCCTGATCCGCGAGGAAGGCCTGGAGAATGCATGGGCGCGCGCCACGCGCCACCACCTCGCGCTCAAGGCCGGCCTCGAGGCGATGGGCATGAAGATGCTGGTGGCCGAGAAATACCAGCTGCCGCAGATGAACGCCGTGCGCTGCCCGGAAGGCGTGAACGAAGCTGAAGTGAGGAAGCGGCTGCTGAACGAGTTCAGCATCGAGATCGGCGCCGGCCTCGGGCCGCTCGCCGGCAAGATCTGGCGCATCGGCCTGATGGGCTACAGCTGCCGCCCGGACAACGTCATGCTGTGCCTGTCGGCGCTCGGCTCGGTGCTCTCCGACATGGGCCTGCCGGTGCACGTCGGCGATGCGGAAGCCGCCGCGCACGGCGCGTACGCGCAGATGCACGTGAAGGACGCAGCGCGCAAGAAGCGGGCAGCCTAGAAATCTGGATACGCTGACGCACGCGCTTTCGGGCGCGCTGCTCGCAAGGGCGACGAACCCGAAAGACGCGCCGCCGCACTCGTTGCCGCGGCGCATAGCGGCGGGCTTTTTCGCCTGCGCCGCGCCGGACCTCGATTTCGTGGTCGGCTTCGCCGGGCCGGTGGCCTACCTCGCCCAGCACCGCGGCGTCACGCACTCGCTGATCCTGCTGCCGCTGTGGGCGCTGGTTCTCTCCTGGATCCTGGCAAAGATCCTGCGCGAGCCGCGCGGCTGGCGCGCGCTTTACGGCATCACGGCGATGGGCATCGCCCTGCACATCGCCGGCGACGTCATCACCGGCTTCGGCACCATCGTGTTCGCGCCTTTCTCGAGCTGGCGCGCGGCGATCGGCACCACGTTCATCATCGACCTGTGGTTCAGCGGCATCATCGTCGCGGGCCTGGTCTTTTCCGTCTTCTTTCGCAAAACAAGAATTCCCTCGCTCGCTGCGCTTGCCTTCCTCGCGGGCTACGTGGGATTTCAGTATCTGCAAAAAGAAAAGGCGCTGGAGTTCGGCGTCGAATACGCGAGAACGAAGGCGATGAAGGACGCGAGGATCACCGCGCATCCGCGGCCGCCGACGCCGTTCAACTGGACGGTATTCGTGAGCGACGACGACGCTCACCGCTTCTCGCATGTGAATTTACTGAGAAAAGAACCCAAGGCCTACCGGCCCGGGGATGGCTTCATCGCGCGCATCGACGCGCCCTACCTGCCGCTCGGCGGGGCGATCTGGGTGACGCGCAGCCGCTACGGCGAGACCGACCGGGACTTCATCCGCGAGGCGTGGAACTCCGACGCCATGCCGGTCTACCGCTGGTTTGTCGACCTGCCGGCGTTCGACGGCCTGAGCCGGGACCCGGCCTGCGCCTTCTTCGTCGACCTGCGCTTTCTTACTCCGGGGCGCGACGCGATGCCGTTCCGCTATGGCGCTTGCCGCGATCGGCCGGGCGCGCCCTGGCGCCTGCAGCCGCCGGCGGACTGACTCAGAACCGGTACAGCACGCCCAGGCTGATCAGGCCCGCCTGGTCCGACTCGAGCTTGTACTGCTCCCACTCGACGCGCACGCCGATATTGCGCGTGACGTTGAGCGTCGCGCCGATGCCGTAGAAAAGGTCGGTGCCATCCGACGTGACTCCAAACGGGACCCCGGCGGTGGTATCGCGCGCCTCCGCCTCCCAGCTCCAGAATCCGGCGCGGGCGTGGACCGACAGGTACTCGCTGAATGGCCAGGAGCCGACGGCGGCAAGGCCCACGCCTTTGAGGTCGATCGCGCCCCCGGTCACCGGCGCGCCGCCGAAGGTGCCGCTGTACTTCACCGCGCCCAGGTCGACATAGGAAAGCTCGACGGCGAAGTTCGGATGGAGCTGTATCCCGGCGAAGGCCTTGAACGCGGTGTCCTTGCCGTCGACCGTTCCCGAGTCGATCACGCCATCGGCGACGCTGGTGTCGACATCGCTCTGGCCGATGGCGCCGCCGACGTAGAGGTTGCCCAGCTTGCCTTGCGCGACGGCGGCGTGCGAGCCGAGCAGGGCGGCAGTGAATGCGGCGACTGCGATCAGACGTTTCATGCTGTCTCCTGTAAGAGAAACTACTTCGCGGGCTTGAATTCGGCGCGGAAGCGGTCGGCGAGGTTCGGTTGGCTCGAGTAGGCGTCGAGCGTCGGCTGCATCTTCTCGCCGAGCTGGTCGAGCCGGTCGCCCGGCGCCGGGTGGGTTTTGAACATGAGAGCGACCGCGGAGTCCTGCGCGTTGATCGACTGCAGCGTCTGCAGCACCGAGGGCAGGCCGTAGGGATCGTAGCCGGCGCGCGCCGCGTACACGATGCCGAGACGGTCGGCCTCGTACTCGTCGCCCTTGTCGAGGCCGCGCGAGTACATCTCCTTGCCGAACGAGACCAGCTTCTCGTTGGCGGCGGCGTTCTTGTTCTGCACCGCTATCGACAGCGCGTCGCCGGCGAGCGCGCTCATCGCGCCCTTCTGGATCGCCTTGAGGTGGTGCTTCTTCACCACGTGGACGATCTCGTGGCCGAGCACGCCTGCGAGCTCGGCCTCGCTCTGCATGCGCTCGAGCAGGCCGCGCGTGATGAAGATGGTGCCGCCGGGCACGGCGAAGGCGTTGAGCTGCGGCGCGTCGAGCACGCCGAACTGCCACAGCAGGTCGGGGCGCTCGCTCTGCGAGGCGATCCAGCGTCCGACGCTGTTCACATAGCGCTGCACGCGCACATCCGCCACCAGCGGCGCCGCGCCGACCAGTGTTGCGGCGAGGTCCCTGCCGATCGCGATCTCTTCCTCCTGGTTGATTTCCTTGGTGGCCTTGCCCAGGTTTTTCGCCGAGTCGACCAGGCGGTTGACGTCGAGGCTCGGCAGCCGGAACTGGGCGTGCGCCATGCCGGTGGTCGAGAGAAAAAATACTGCAAAGAAGAGAAGGCGGATCACTTGACCTCCTCGACCGGGTGCGCCTTCAGCTTGCCCTTGGCGGCGAATCCGGCGGCCGCCTGCGGCGTCACTGCGAACTGCTCCATCTTCGCCAGCTCGGCCGGGTTGGGCTGCGCATTCGCCAGCATCTCGGGGTCGAGGCCGCGCACGCCGGTGGTGACGGTGGTGCCGCTGCTGCCGGTACGCGCCACGTTGAAGAGCTTCGAGATGCCGCTATCGCCCTTCTTCGCCTCGCCCGGCCCGCCGAAGCGCAGCGCGAGCATGCGTACCCAGCCGTCGCCGCTCGCGCTCTTGACCCGCGTCCAGCCGCCCTTTCGCTCGAGCGCGTCGACGGCGGTGTTCTCGGCGATCTGCCCGATCGTCTCGGCGTCCGCCGCAGGCGCCTTCTTCACTTCTACCTGGCGGATGGTGGTGGCGGGTTCCGCCCAGGCAAGAAGGGGGAACAGCAGCAGGATGAGCAGTCTCATGGTTTGCGCCTTGGTTCGAACAACTCTACCGGTTGTGCGCGCCCTTTAACAGGGAAGGTGCCACATGATACGAACTCGAAGGCGTCCCCGCACAGCCCGGCGGTGTCTTTCGACACCAGAATACGCCGCCTGGCGTCCTTGGTCAGGCCCTCGATGCGGCTGGCAAGATTCACCGTGTCGCCGATCGCCGTGTACTCACGCCGCTTCTCGGAGCCGATCAAGCCGACGACCGCCGGCCCGGAGTGCAGGCCGATGCCGACGTCGAACTCCAGGTGCTCGGCACCGAGCTCGCGCTTGAAGTCCTGCAGCGTGTCGGCCATGTCGAGCGCGCAGGCCACCGCGCTCTTCGCATGGGCCGCGTTGTCGAGCGGCGCGCCCCACATGGCCATGATGCAGTCGCCGATGTACTTGTCGAGCGTGCCGCCGTGGCGCCAGATCACGTCGACCTGCATCGAAAAGTAGCGGTTGATGAGCGTCACCACTTCCTCCGGGCTGCGCGTCTCGGACAGCGTGGTGAAGCCGCGGATGTCCGAGAACAGCAGCGTCACGTCGCGCCGCGCGGTCTGCACGCCGCCCTGGTCGAGCAGCTGGCTCACCACATGCGGGTTGACGAAGCGCGAGAACATCGCCACCGCCGCCTGGCGCTGCTGGCGCTCGCGCAAGTACTCGGAAAGCGCCGCGGCGGCATAGAAGGTCCATGCCGCGCCGAGCGGCGTGAGCAGCGGCAACAGAATCAGCCTGCCGGCGAGCAGCCAGCTCGTCCCGAGCAGCACGACGCTCGCCGCGGCGAGCGCTGCGCCGGTCGCCCTTACGTCGGCCTTCCTATGGAAGGCATAGAACAGCAGCGACAGCAGGAGCAGGCCGATTCCCGCCGGCCACCACGCCGGCAGGTAGCGCATGTGCCGGCCGTTCTTCAGGTTCTCGATCGCCGTGCCGAGGATCTCGGCTCCCGGCTGGGTGTTCGACAACGGGGTGACGCGCAGGTCGCCCAGGCCCGCGGCGTTGGCGCCGATGACCACGATCTTGCCGCGGAACTCGTCGGCCGGCCGCTGGCGCTTCTCGCGCTCGAAGTCCTGGTACAGGTCGCTGAAGGAAATCCTCGGGAAGGCGTCGGGCCGACCGCGCCAGGCGAGCACGATGTCGTCGGCGTCCGGCACCGGGTAGCCCAGATCCATGGCGATCCGCGCCGGCAGCGACGGCAGCTCCCAGCCGCCGGTGCGGTGGCGCAGGAAGTAGCGCCGGCCGACGCTGTCGTCGTCGGGAAGAAAATTGATGGTGCCGGTGCGCCACAGCTTCGGCGGCAGCACGAGCGGCGGGATGACCGCGATGCGGGCCTCCGGGTCGGCGCCGGGCCGGCGCACCAGGCCGAGGAGCGGCGCCACCTCGGCGGCGCGCGCGCCGTCCTTCGCCTCGAGGCGCACCATCGGGAAGTAGATGTTCTCGTGGCGTGAGGCGGCCTCGATGAACGCCTGGTCGCTCTGCGGCCGGAACCGGTCGGGCTCCGAGAACATGATGTCGAAGACGATGGCGCGCGGCCGTTGCGCGGCGAGACCCTCGATCAGCGCGGCGTAGACCTCGCGCGGCCACGGGAAGCGGCCGGCGCCGATGTCCCCGCCCTCCATCGTGACCAGGCTTTTCTCGTCGATGTTGATGAGGACGATGTCGGGATCGTGCGCGAGCTGCGCCGCCTGCTGCCTGACGAAGGTGTCGAGCAGCCGGTTCTCCAGGGGTTTCAGAATGCCGAACCCGAACAACTCGAGCGCCGCCACGACGAGAATGGCAGCGGCGAGGGACTTCACAGTTTGAGACGCCGCCAGATTTCGGCGCTGAGGGTCGCCTGGTTGAGGGTGTAGAAATGCAGGCCCGGCGCGCCGCCGGCGAGGAGCTTCTCGCACAGCGCGGTGACCGTGTCGAGGCCGAAGGCGCGGATCGAGGCGGTGTCGTCGCGGTAGCCGTCGAGCTTGAGGCGCATCCAGCGCGGGATCTCGGCCCCGCTGGCGTCGGAGAAGCGGGCGAGCTGCGAGAAGTTGGCGATCGGCATGACGCCGGGGACGATCGGCAGCGAGATGCCGGCGGCGCGGCAGTCCTCGACGAAGCGGAAATACGCGTCGGCGTTGTAGAAGTACTGCGTGATGGCGGCGTTGGCGCCGGCGTCGACCTTCTTCTTGAAGTTGCGCACCTCGTCGGCGGCGTAGCGCGTCTGCGGATGGTACTCGGGGTAGCAGGCCACCTCGACATGGAACCAGTCGCCGGTGGTCTCCCGGATGAAGGCCACCAGTTCCGAGGCGTAGCGGAACTCGCCCGAAGCGCCGAGGCCCGAGGGCAGGTCGCCGCGCAGCGCGACCAGGTGCCGGATGCCGTTGGCCTTGTAGCGCTCGAGCTGCTCGCCGATTTCCTGGCGCGTCGAGGCGACGCAGGAAATGTGCGGCGCCGCCTGGTGGCCGGCCTGGCGGATCTCCGTCACCGTCTCGAGCGTGCCGTCGCGCGTCGAGCCGCCGGCGCCGTAGGTGCAGGAGAAGAAGCGCGGCTTGAGCTTCGCCAGCTCCTGCCAGGTGGCGCGCAGCTTCGCCTTGCCCTCAGCGGTGCGCGGCGGGAAGAACTCGAAGCTGTTATCGGCCATTCACGTAGGGCTTGAGTGCCGCGAAGACGGCGCGGTTCACCGGCGCGTCCAGCCCGGCCTGCGCGCTCATGCGCGCCACCGCGCCGCACAGCCACGGCGCCTCGAGCCGGTTGCCGGCCTCGAGGTCGTGCAGCAGCGATGCCCGCATCTCGGTGTGCAGCGTCTCGGCGAAGGCGAGGCGGCTCTCGACGAAGTCGTCGGGCAGCGCGATGCCGCGCGCGCGCGCGAGGCGCCAGGTCTCGCGCATCGCCTCGCCGAACAGCCAGCGCATGTCGGGGTCGGCGCGCACCACGCCGAGGGGCGAGCGCGCCACCGCGGTGGCGCTCGACAGGCCGACCAGGAACACGAACTTCTCCCAGTTGACGCGCACGATGTCCTCGCACAGCTCGGCGTTGAGGCCCGCCTGGCGGCAGCCGGCAAGGAAGGCGTCCGCCGCACGGTGCTGCGTGGGCAGCAGCGCGCCGAACTGCAGCCGGACCATCTGCCCGGTGTGCTCGATCACGCCCGGGGCGCGGATGCGCGTGGCGATGTAGGCCGTGCCGCCCATGATGGCGTTGGGCGGCAGCACCGCCTTCAGCATGTCGGTGGACTCGACGCCGTTCTGGAACGGGATCACCACCGTGTTCTTGCCGACGATCGGCTTGATCTGCGCTGCGGCAGCCGCGGTGTCCCACAGCTTGACCGCGAACATCACCGCGTCGACCGGCCCGGCTTCGGCAGGGTCCTCGAACACCTTGACCTTCAGCTTCGCGTTGCCTTGCGGGCTCTCGATCGTCAGGCCGTCCGCCCGGATCGCCGCCAGGTGCTTGCCGCGGGCGAAAAACACCACGTCATGCCCAGCCTGCTGCAGGCGAGCGCCGAAGTAACCGCCCACGCCGCCCGCACCCATGGCCGCAATTCGCATTGCGTAAATTGTAAAGACTAGTAGCGGTAGTGGTCCGACTTATATGGACCGGTCTTTGCCACGCCGATGTACTTGGCCTGCGTATCGGACAGCTCCGTGAGCGTGGCGTTGAGCTTCTTCAGCTGCAGCCGCGCCACTTTCTCGTCCAGGTGCTTGGGGAGCGTATAGACCCCCACCGGGTACTTCGCCGTGTTGCCGTAGAGCTCGATTTGCGCGATGGTCTGGTTGGCGAACGACGAGCTCATCACGTAGGACGGATGGCCGGTGCCGCAGCCGAGGTTCACCAGGCGACCTTTCGCCAGCAGGATGATGCGCTTGCCGTCGGGAAAGATAATGTGGTCGACCTGCGGCTTGATCTCCTCCCACTTGTACTGCGACAGGGACGCGACTTCGATCTCGTTGTCGAAGTGGCCGATGTTGCAGACGATGGCCTGGTCCTTCATCTTCTTCATGTGGGCGTGGTTGATCACGTTGAAGTTGCCGGTGGCGGTGACGAAGATGTCGGCCTTGTCGGCGGCGTAGTCCATGGTCACCACTCGGTAGCCTTCCATCGCCGCCTGCAGCGCACAGATCGGATCGATTTCGGTGACCCATACCTGCGCTGAGAGGGCGCGCAGCGCCTGCGCCGAGCCCTTGCCGACGTCGCCGTAGCCGGCGACTACCGCGACCTTGCCGGCGATCATCACGTCGGTGGCGCGCTTGATGCCGTCGACCAGCGACTCGCGGCAGCCGTAGAGGTTGTCGAACTTCGACTTGGTGACCGAGTCGTTGACGTTGATCGCCGGGAACAGCAGCCGCTTCTGCTTGTGCATCTCGTACAGGCGGTGCACGCCGGTGGTGGTTTCCTCGGTCACGCCCTTGATGTCCTTGGCGGCATTCGCGTACCAGCCCGGCTTCCTCTTCTTGATGGCGGCGAAGAGGTACTCCTCTTCCTCGCTGCCCGGCTTGGCGAGGAGCGACGGATCCTTCTGCGCTTCCTGGCCCAGGTGCATGAGCAGCGTGGCGTCGCCGCCGTCGTCCAGGATCATGTTCGGACCCCGCATTTGCCCATTTGCGTCGGCGAATTCGAAGATCCGGTGCGTGAACTCCCAGTACTCCTCGAGCGACTCGCCCTTGTAGGCGAACACCGGGATGCCGGCCGCGGCGATGGCGGCGGCGGCGTGGTCCTGGGTGGAGAAGATGTTGCACGAGGCCCAGCGCACGTCGGCGCCGAGCGCCTTCAGCGTCTCGATCAGCACCGCGGTCTGGATGGTCATGTGGAGCGAGCCGGCGATGCGCGCCCCCTTCAGCGGCTTGGACGCCGCGTACTCGGCGCGGATCGCCATCAGCGCCGGCATCTCGGACTCGGCGATGGCGATTTCCTTGCGCCCCCAGTCGGAGAGCTTGAGGTCGGCGCAGTGGAAATCGCCGGCTTTGGAATTCAGAACGGCTGCATTCATGGTTTTGGTCCTTTGAAAAGCAAAGCGCCCGCACCGTTTCCGATGCGAGCGCCGTTGAATTTAGCTGAGCCTGACCCCCGAATCTACCTTGCGCGGGGGCGCAACGCTCCTCAGCGGGGCAGATTCTAACGGGGATATTTCACTGGCTGCAAGCGCGCCCTCGCTTATCCTTCACATATGGTCAATGCAACTACAGCCCTAGCCAGCGTGGCGTTTCTGAAGATGCACGAGTTCGCCCGCCGGCCGGTGACCGAGCAGGCGCGCCTGCGCGCCCAGCTCGAGGCGGTGGTGGCAGTGACCGCCGCCGAGCTCGAGCCGGCCAGCCGCGTCCTGCTCGACGCCGCCGACGGCGTGGCGGTCGTGGTGCTGGACGATCCGATAGGCGCGCTGCGCCTGGCCGAGCGCGCGCTGAGCGCGGCCGCCGCCGGCCTGCCGCTGTCGGTGGGCATCAACCACGGCGCGGTGCAGCTCGCCGGCGCCGGCAAGGGCGACGAGGGGCTCGCAGGCGACGGCATCGCGGTGGCGGCGAACGTCGCCGAGTTTGCCGCGCCCTCCGCGCTCCTTATCTCGCGCTCGTTCCGCGACGCGCTCGCCGATGCGCGGCCGGGCTTCGAGGCGCAGATGCTGACCGCGGGCACGTTTACCGACGCCGGCCTGAGGACGCACGAGCTGTTCGCGCCCGATCATCGTGTGGAGAAGCGGCGAAAGCGCCGCTACATCGCGGCGAGTTTTCTCGCCGTGATCGTCCTGGTAGGCGCCGGCGTGGGCGCGCGCATCGCGACCGAAGGACAGGACAAGTTCCTCAACGGCGTGGCCGCCAAGTACCGCGCCGCCGCCGCGCACGGCAGAAGCTACGTGCAGGACCTGGTGCGCAGGGTGAAATTCTGATGGCGAAGAAGAAGCTCTCGCGCATCGGGCGCTACAAGATCCTCGGCGAGCTGGGCCGCGGCGCGATGGGCATCGTCTACAAGGCCGAGGATCCGAACCTCGACCGCGCGGTGGCGCTGAAGACAATCCTGTTGTCGGACGACGCGGAAGGGCGCAAGGACTACCACAAGCGCTTCTTCCTCGAGGCCAAGGCCGCCGGCAAGCTGACTCACCCGCACATCGTCACCACCTACGACTTCGGCGAGGAGGACGACTTCGCCTATCTCGCCATGGAGCTGCTCGAAGGCGACGACCTGCGCACCCGGATGAAGGCAGGCCCGCTCGCCATCGCCGATTCGGTGGACATCGCGCAGCAGGTGGCCGACGGCCTGGGCTTCGCGCACGAGCGCGGCGTCGTGCACCGCGACATCAAGCCCGGCAACATCATGCTGCTGCCGCGCGGCCAGGCGAAGATCATGGACTTCGGCATCGCGCGCCAGCGCAGCGACGACTTCAAGACCAGCACCGGCATCGTCATGGGCACGCCGCGCTTCATGTCGCCGGAGCAGGTGGCGGGCGAGCCGGTCGACCAGCGCTCCGACATCTTTTCGCTGGGTGTGGTGCTCTACGAGATGCTCACCGGCACGGCGCTCTTCGCGGGCGAGGACACGCCGCAGATCGCGCACAACGTCGCCAACGTCGAGCACGTGCCGCCCTCGCGCCTGAACCCCGAGGTGCCCTCGATGCTCGACTTCGCGGTGGCGCGCGCGCTGAAGAAGGACCCGGCGGTGCGCTACCAGGATGCCTACGAGTTCGCCGTCGACCTGCGCACCTGCCTGGCCGAGCTGCGCTCGCGCGAGACCACGCAGAAGAAGGAGCAGAACGGCAGCGGCACCAGGACGCTGAAGCTCGATTCGACCGCCACCGACCGCGCGCCGCTCGCCCCGGCGGCGCGCTCGATCGCCGCCGACACGGGGCTGCCGCTGTCGCGCCAGTTCGATTCCTTCGCCGCCATCCAGCGCCTCGCCGCGCAGAGCCGTCGCGACCGCAAGCTCCTCACCGCCCACCCGCGACCGGTGAAGTTCCTGCGTCGCGTCAGCCTCGACGCCGGGCCGCGGGCGCTCTTCCTGACCAGCCTGGTTGCCGCCGCGGCCGGCGCCTGGGTGGCGCTCGGCTAGGCGTCCTCGAAGGTGATCAGGCCCATGCCGGTGGTCATGGGCGCGTAGTAGTGGCGGTGAATCCTCTTCGCTTTTTCCGACATTGCGCCGCGCATCACGTGCCACATGATGAGCTCGACCGCTTCCGCCCCGGCCTGCTCCATCAGCTCGTGATGGGACATTTCCGCCAGCTTCTCCGGGTTCTTCTCAAGCTGGTCGAGGAACATCTGGTCGAACGTCTCGTTCATGAAGCCGAAGCGCTTGCCCTGCAGCTGGTGCGACATGCCGCCGGTGCCCATGATCACGACCTTGAGGTCCTTGTCGTAGGTGGAAACCGCTTTTCTCAAGGCTTGCCCTAGTTTGTAGCAGCGGCGGCCGGTCGGCAGCGGGTGCTGGATCACGTTCACCTGCAGCGGCACCGTCGCCACCGGCCAGCCGTCGGCGCCGTGCCCGAAGCACAGGTTCATCGGCACGAGGAAGCCGTGCTCGACGCCCATCTCCTGGCAGATCGTCAGGTCGAATTCATCGTTGATCAGGGATTCGCACAGGTGGTCGGAAAACCTGGCGTCGCCCCGCACCGGCGGCAGCGGGCGGGTGCCGAAGCCCTCGTCGGCGATGGCGTAGGCGTCCGCGGCGCCGATGGCGAAGGTCGGGTACTTCTCGAGCTGGAAGTCGGCGCCGTGGTCGTTGTAGATGACGATCGCCACGTCAGGGTTGATCTTCTTCAACCAATCCCTGACCGGGACGTAGGCGTCGCTGAGAGGTTTCCACGCCGGCGTCTGCATCTTGCCGCGATCGACCGCCACGCCGACCGACGGGACGTGAGACAGGCCGAGCCCGCCGACGATCCTAGACGGCATCCTTGAAATTCCGGGTCGACAGGAACTGCTCGTAGGATTCGCCGCGCATCTGCGCGCCCATCCTGTAGAGGCTGTTGCCGGTGACCGAGCCGAGCTTGAGCATCCAGTAGATGTTGAGGCCGGCGTGGATCAGGCCGCCGAAGTCGCGGGCGCGGACCAGATTTTTTTCGGTTTCATTCAAAGAATATCTGCTCATATAGCCTTCCTCGTCCTGCTTGAAGGCTTCGCGGTTCGCCGGCGAGCACAGGGAGCCGCACATCTTGTTCAGACGCAGCCCCTGCCGCGAAGCGCGCAGGTCGAAGATCGTGGTGTCGGGGATCAGCCCCACACTTCTTTCGCGGTGTCGATGCACAGGCGAAGCTTAGCTTTCTCCTGCTCCACCGTCAGGTTGTTGCCGTGGTGGGTGCTGGAGAAGCCGCACTGCGGCGACAGGCAGAGATCCTCCAGCGGCACGTACTTCGACGCCTGCTCGATGCGCCGCTTGAGCGCGTCCTTCGACTCGAGCTGGGCGACCTTCGAGGAGACCAGGCCGAGCACCACCTTCTTGCCCCGGCCCACGTACTTCAGCGGCTCGAAGCCGCCCGAGCGCTCGTCGTCGAATTCGAGGAAGAAGCCGTCGACGTCGAGCTTCGAGAAGGCGGTCTCGGCGACGTAGTCGTAGCTACCGCTCGCCAGCCAGGTGCTCTTGTAGTTGCCGCGGCAGGTGTGGATCGCCACCGCCATGTCGTCGGGCACGTCGCGGATCGCCTGGTTGACGGCCTCGGCGTAGAGCGCGACATCCTTCTTCGGATCGTCGCCCAGCTTGCGGAACCCCTCCTGAACTTTCGGGTCGCCGAACATGGCGATCGTCGTGTCGTCGATCTGCACGTAGCGGCAGCCGGCCTTGTAGAGATCGGCCAGCTCCTCGCGGTAGCACTGCGTCAGGTCGGCCCAGAAGTTGTCCGGGTTCGGATAGGCCTGGTGGATCGACTCGCGGTCGCCGCGCGCGTGCAGCATGGCGGGCGAAGGCATGGTGAATTTCGGCGTTCCCTTCTTCACTGTGTTTTTCAGGAATTCGAAATGCGGAACCATGCTGGGCTTCGTGCGGCGCAGCTTGCCGGAGACGAACATCGTCGGCGGCTTGGCCTCGGTGCCTTTGAAGTTCGTGCCGCGGTAGGCGTCGCCCTCGTCGTACTTGAGCGTGACGCCGTCGAAGCCGGCGAGGAAGTCGATGTGCCACCAGTCGCGGCGGAACTCGCCGTCGGTGATCGCCTGCAGGCCGAGGTCCTCCTGCAGCTTCACCGCGTCGCGGATCAGGCGGTCTTCGGCTTCCTTGAGCTGCGCCGCCGAGGCCTTACCGAGCCGCACCTGCTCGCGCAGGTCGTGCAGCTCGTGCGGGCGCAGCAGGCTGCCGACGTGGTCGGCGCGAAAGGGCGGTCGCTGCATCGTTCTCTCCTAGGCGGTCGCCTTGCTGCGCCAGCCCTCGTGGTAGCCGGTCTGCGCCTGCTTGCCGTAGGGCACCGGGCTGACGATGGCGCGGATCTCGATCTGCTTGTGGCGCTCGACCGTGGTCTTCTTCGTGCCGCCGCCTTCCTCGCCCCAGTGCAGCTTCACCTCGTTGCCGAGCTGGATGTCGGGGTCGACGATGGCAAGCGACAGCATCGAGCGCTCGTTGTAGCTGTAGCCGCTGAACATGTTGAGGCCGACCGTCTTGCCCTGGTGCGTCAGGCGGTCGTACGAGGCCGAGGTGTAGTTCGACAGCGGCAGGTCGAGGAACTTGTACGGGTCGCCCTGCTCCAGCATCGAGCGCCACACCTTGACCACGTCGTCGGGGTTCCAGGCCAGCGTGACTTTCCTGCGGTGCGGCTGGCCGGCCATCTTCTGCAGCGCTTCCTTGCCGATGAAGTCGTGGTCGAACTTGATGAACGGGCCGTAGCCCATCTCGTAGGGCGTGACGTAGTAGTCCTCGATCTTGTC
>Ga0193752_1002568_pt1 | contig 13443 bp, 13 predicted proteins | sample H1c1metaG_FD_144924 | JGI IMG/M metagenome (GOLD analysis project Ga0193752, IMG submission 144924) | Soil microbial communities from a riparian zone of the East river system, Colorado, United States - H1c1 | ecosystem: Environmental > Terrestrial > Soil > Riparian zone | place: USA: East River... | reverse complement strand
GACTGAAGAGCGTCCAGTGCGCGTTATCGCGGACGCGCTCCATGAAGAGATCAGGAATCCAGTGCGCCAGATGCATGTCGTGCGTGCGGCGCCGGTCGTCGCCGGTGTTCTTGCGCAGCTCGACGAATTCCTCGATGTCGAGATGCCATGTCTCGAGGTACGCGCACGTCGCGCCCTGACGCTTGCCGCCCTGATTGACGGCGATCGCCGTGTCGTTGGCGACCTTGAGGAAGGGAATGACGCCCTGGCTCGGACCACCGGTGCCATGGATGAGACTTCCCATCGCGCGGACGCTCGTCCAGTCGTTGCCGAGCCCACCGCTCCACTTGGAGAGCAGTGCGTTGTCGCGGATGGCCTTGAAGATGTCGCCGAGGTCGTCCTGGACGCTCGTGAGGAAGCAGGAGGAGAGTTGTGGGTGACGCGTGCCGGCGTTGAATAGCGTTGGCGTCGAGCTACAGAAGGCGAAGGTCGAGAGCACGCCGTAGAACTCAATCGCGCGATCGGTGCGATCGGATTCGTGCTCGCCGAGTGCGAGCCCCATGGCGACGCGCATCCAGAACCACTGTGGCAGCTCGTACCGCTTGCCGTCGTGCTGGAGGAGGTAGCGATCGTAGAGCGTCTGTGCGCCGATGAACTCGAAGGCGAAGTCGCGCCGCGCGTCGATCGCGGAGGCGAGGCGAACGAGGTCGTACTCGGCAAGGCGTTCGTCGAGTCGTCCAATCGCAATGGCTGACGTGATGTAGCCGGCGAAGTGAGAGCGATACAGCGTGCGCATCTCGCCATACGTGACGGCGCGACCGATCACTTCACCGTAGAGATTGCCGAGCAGCAGTCGTGCGGCGAGTGTCGCGTATTCCGGTGCTTGCTCGATGCGCGCGCGCGCGGCCATGATCGCCGATGTACCGACCTCGATGCGTGTGACACCATCGTACGATGATGCGAGTGCTTCGTCGGCGACGATAACGGGGTTCACGGCGGGAGTGAGACCCTGCGCCGCTTCGGCGATCAAGCCGCGGAGCACCGATCCCTCGAGCAACGATTCGCGGCCGTCCAACTCGCGAATGCGAAGGCGAGGACCGCGTCGCCGTTCAGCGCGTGCGTTGCGGTAAAGGATGAATCGACGCGCGACAGCGTAGTGTCCGCCGTCCATGAGTGCGCGTTCGACTTCGTCCTGGATCATCTCGATCGGGACGCTCGCGTCGCGCTGATGGGTTGCGAGCACGAGCTCCACCGCGTCGGTGACGCGCTCGATGTCGTCGCAGTAGTGGGAGTCGAAGGCGTCGGGGTAGGGCACCTTGGCTTCGGCGCGGAATGCCATCTCGATGGCGTGGGCGATGCGCGAGCGGTCGTAGGGGACGGTGCGGCCGTCTCGCTTCACGACCGCGGTCAGAACTGGTGCGGTGTGTTCACCGGTGACGATGAGTGCCGACGCAGATGTCTCCATGCATCCTCCAGCGTCGTGAACCCTGATTCGCTGGATGGGGAGTGGCACCGACGGCCTCGGACGGTTCGTGGGAACCGGAAGCCACGCGCGGCGACCACGCCCCTCGAGCGGAGGACGGTGTCACGACAATTGGCTCGCGGGTGGGCATTCGGGCTTGGCAGGAGTGCCTTACCGTTGCGCGACAGCGCCGGAATTTCACCGGACTTTCCCCGTTTTGAGGCCGACTACGACAGTCGGCCCCGCGAGCAGATCAGTTGGGGCAAGGATACGTGAAAGCGAGCAAGCGATCAAGGGCGGGGCGCTTCGCTCGCGGGCGTAAACAATCAATGGTCGCGCCTGACGCGCGCGAGCCGTATGCCGAACACACGCGCGAGCGTCGGCCAATCGTAGTCGGTGTTCGTGGCGCACTGCCGGCAAATACAGCGCACGCCCTGCTGTTCACTCGGCACACGTTGAAGCGCTGCATCGGGAATGCTTACCTCGAAGCACCAGCACCTTTCCGCGCGCTCGACGGATCCCGCCATGCGGCAGCCATTCGGGCCACCGCACAGCGGGCACTCACTCATCGACGTGTTGTCCGAAGCTCGCACCGGATTTCGATCACGTGCGAACGCTGGACATCTCCTCGCGGAGCACCTTCGCCGCCCGCACCATCCCTTCGAGGGCCGAAGTTACTTCCGCCCAGCCACGAGTCTTCAATCCGCAGTCCGGATTGACCCACAACTGCGCCGGATCGACGACCGCCGCCGCACGACGCAGCAAGTCGATCATCTCATCGTCGCTCGGCACACGCGGCGAGTGGATGTCGTACACGCCAGGTCCGATCTCATTGGGATACTCGAAGCGCCCGAAGGCATCGAGCAATTCCATCCGCGAGCGGGATGTCTCGATGGAAACCACGTCTGCATCCATCGCCCGTCAGCATGCCCTTCACCGGCGTCGCCGTGAGCGACTGACGTCGCCGTAGATGACCGGCGGCTTCACGCATCGTGATCCGTAGCTCTGTACCCAACCATTCTCGGTGAACGCGAAGCCGGCGAGCCGTTCGCCGAAGTACTCCACCATGTCGTTGCGCTCGAACTCTCCATGCACGAGTACGTCGAGGCCGATCTCGTCCTGCACTCTGATTGTGCGCGCGGTCTCCGCGCGCAGAAAGGATTCGTAGTCGTGAGCGGACAACGTGCCCGCCTTGAACTCAGCGCGAGCCGTTCGCACCTCGAGCGTCTGTGGAAACGAACCAATCGTCGTCGTCGGAAAGAACGGCAAGCCGAGCGATTGTTGTGCATTGCGGCGCGCAGGATATGCATTCTTTCGTGTCCGCATCTCTTTCGTCACGAGCGCCATCCGCGCGGCGACGGATCTGTCGTGCACTCTCGGCGAGCCGCGTCGTGCGGCGATCGCCTTCCTGCTCTCCTTCACAAACGGAGTATCCTCTGTCGCCACGGCCTTTGCGAGCTCGGCGATCTCCGTCAACTTCTCTGTCCCGAATGCGAGCCAGCTTCTGAGCTCTGCATCGAGCTTCTGCTCGAGCGAGAGATCCACCGGCACGTGCAGCAGGGAGCAGGACGGTCCAACCCAGAGGTTGTCTGTGCCTCGCTCCGCCGCAACGCGACGGAGCCGAACGAGTGCAGGATCGGGATCGGCGCGCCAAATGTTGCGACCATCCACCACGCCAAGCGACAGCACGCGGTCAGTCGGCCAGGTACGCAGCACGACGTCGAGCTGTTCGGGCGCGCGAACGAGATCCACATGCAGACCATCGACGCGAAGTGATGATGCAAGCGTGAGGTTGTCGCCGACGCTGCCGAAGTACGTCGCGAGAAGCAGCTTCACCCAGGGCGCCGCTCCCTTGAGTACGTCATAGGCGTGCGCGTACGCGGTGCCTGCCTGCACGAGATCCGTCACCAGCATCGGCTCGTCGAACTGCACCCACGTCGCACCGGCGGCAGCGAGTCGCTGAAGCAACTCAGCGTACACTGGCAGGAGACGGTCGAGCAGTTCGAGAGCGGATCCGCCGCCGGCCATCTTGCCCAGGAGTAGAAACGAAACAGGCCCGAGTAGTACGGGGCGTGTATCGATGCCGAGTGCCTTCGCTTCGAGGAACTCGTCGATCGGCTTGGTGGACGTGAGCGCAAACGTCGTGTCCGGAGTGAACTCCGGCACGATGTAGTGATAGTTCGTGTCGAACCACTTCGTCATCTCCATCGCGCGCACATCGAGCTCATCACGCTGAAGCCCACGGGCCATCGCGAAGTACATCGCGAGCGGATCGCTGCGCAGCGCATCGTAGCGCGCGGGGATGGCGCCGACGATCACAGCGGTGTCGAGTGTCTGATCGTAAAGCGAGAACTCGTTGCTCGGGATGCTGTCGATGCCACGCTCACGCTGGAGGATCCAGTGGCGCGCGCGCAGCATGCGAGCGGTCTCGAGCAGGGACTCCGCGTCGGCCTTGCCACTCCAGAAGCGTTCGAGTGCGCGCTTGAGCTCCCGCCGAGCACCGATGCGGGAGAAACCGAGGTTCATTGCGATGGTCATGGTGACGATCCTCTGCAGGGAAGCGAGCGAATTCCGGTGACGAGCGCATATCCGGAAGCCCCGCATGCCCGCGCGAGCCCGAGGCACATGCAGATGCCGACTGAGGCACGCATGCGCCGACGTGACGCGACGAGAATCGGTCCCGTTGCCCCTCCCACGAGGGCATGTTGGGCTCCAGCGGCTTGGCAGGTCTTCTGGCTCGGGTGTCAGCCGCCGGAGAGCGCCTTCCCACGAACGCAGTGTTCGCAGTGGCCCTGATGCTCTCAGACGTCGACCCTTACAGCGGCGGGGCCGCCCCGGATTTGCACCGGGTTCCCTTTTCAGCAACGCGACTCAAACGGCAAATCGCGCAGCCACCAAGCTGGTTATGTACTGCGATAGTTATCCGTGCGTGCTCGGGCGGTCAAGCTTGACTGACGTGAATTACCCAGGGAGCATTACACTCACGACGCGCGAGGAAAGCAGCGCTTCGCTCACATACCGATTCGACGAGTGACAATCGATGACGACGAGCAACAACGAGGCCGACCGCGCCGAGGCAGCGCTGAATGATCCGCGCGCCGTCGATATTTTAACGACGGAGCATTGGAGTCTTCTCTCGACGCGAACACTCGGCTACCAGGAGATGTTCGGTCGTGCGACGATCTTCATCGGAATACTGTCGGCTACGATCGTCGCGCTGGCCTTCCTCGCACAAGCAACGGATTTTGGTCGCGGCTCACTGCTGCTCGCGCTGTTGCTGTTCATTGTCGCGCTGTTCATCGGCCTCGTGACGTTCGTTCGATGCGTGGAGATCAATTACGAGGACGCGCGGTGGGTGGCGGGCATGGATCGCTTGCGCCGCGCCTACGTGACGATCATTCCGGGACTCGAGGCGCATTTCATCACCATGCACGAAAGCGATGCGGACCGACGAACACTCGGGCACGGTTCGCCTCAGCGGCCGGTCAATCTTGCGAAGAGCTTGACGACCACATCTGGCGTGGTGGCTGCGTTGAACTCGATGCTCGCTGGAGCGCTCGCTGGCGACGTTACCGCGCTGGCGGGCGGCAGCCTGTACGTAAATGCTGCCGCCGCCGCCGTCCTATCACTCGTATCGGCGGTTCTCCACGTGCGGTACGCAGGGAACTTTCGCCGAACGCATGAGCCATCAGAACGCTCGCCAAATTGAGACGCACAGACGAGAAAGCCCGACCATTTCTGGTCGGGCTTTCCGTGTCAATTGCGCTCGGGACGACAGCCTAAAAAGCAGGTCCCTCGACTTCGCTCGGGACGACAGCCTAAAAAGCAGGTCCCTCGACTACACTCGGGACGACACCCTTAAGAGCAGGTCCCTCGACTTCGCTCGGGACGACAACCCCCCACTACTTCACATTCGACAGATCCTGCACCGCGCGCTGAAGCAACGTCACGCGTCCCTTGTCGCTAGCGCTGGAAACATCCGCCGAGATTGCCGACGCGCTGGTGGAGAGCGCCGAGCTACGCGCGCTGCCGCTCGCACGTTCTGCATTCGTGAGCTCACCGCGCACTGCCGCGATGCGCGATGCAGACAACCCACCGTTGCGCTCGAGCTGATCCAGATAGGCGCGCGCCAAGGCGAATGTCGGCGGCCAGGTGATGTGCGTCTGCTGCTGTGCGTTGTACTGATTGACGCGCACGCTCTTCGCCGCATCGATCTCATTCTGCGACAGATACGGACTCGGCGTCAGCTCATGGATGTCCAATCCGCGCTGCTCGTCGGAGGAGACGATAACACCGTTGTACCAGTACGTGGACCAGTAGCCGCCGCCGGGGCCGCGATCGTAGAACGCGATCTCGATCGGGTTGGCGGGATCGGTCCAGTCGAACACGGTGGCGCCGCCCATGTAGAACGCCTGCACCATGATGTCGCGTCCCGGCACGGGAATCAGGTTGCCGTTGTGAGCAGTGCAGATTTCCTCGCTCGTCTGCGGCGCCGGCATCTTGTAGTAGCTCTTGAAGTTCAGCTGGCTGCCGTCGAGCGTGAAGATGGCGTTGCCACCCCACTCCTTCTTGTCCGTGATACGGCAGCGCGGTGCACTGCCACCGCCCCACTCGTCCGAGAAGAGCAGCTTGCTGCCGTCATTGCTGAACGTCGCGGAGTGCCAGAACGACATGTTGGAATCGGCAACGGAGATGAGCCGCTTCGGATTCTGCGTATCGCGAATGTCGAACACCAATCCGTAGCCAGCGCACGCACCACCGGCGAATCCGATATCGGGATACGATGTGATGTCATGACAGCCGCTCTGGCCGACGCCATTGCCGCGATTCGGCGCAGGACGAGGCGGAGCTGCAGCACCACCCGGAGCAGCCGCACCCGCGGCACCACCACGGCCACCACGACGCCCGGCCGCACCAGTGTCGGTCGGCGGCGGCGCATGAACGGTGCGTCCCTGCAGGTCAGCCAGCAGGTGCGGCGAGTTGACGACCTTCGCCTGCTCAGGATGGGCGAGCGGCACCTTGATGATCTCGATGCGGAACTGTGCGCTGCGCGGGTCGCCCGCGGGGGCAGTCATGCATCCGGACAGCTCGGTGGCAGAGCGCACCGACGAGTAGCCGGAGACGTAGATGTAGACGTTGTCCTTGTCGCGCGGGTCGCTCACCAGCGTGTTCGTATGCGAGCCTCGGCACGTCTGGATGTTGGTCACCACGCGCGGGTGCGCCATGTCGGAGACGTCCACGACGCGAATGCCGCGGAAACGATCCATGCTCACCGTGTCGGTGATGTTGGTCGTGCCGCAGTCGTTGCGTGATCCGTTCGCTTCACCCGAGATGAAGAGCAGGTTCTTCACGATCGTCGGGTCGCCCTGGCTGGACGGGCAGAGAAATCCGACGACCAGCTTCGGAGCGGTCGGGTCGGAGATGTCCCAGGTCTGCCAGCCGCGATAGTTGCCCTGAATGGCGTACTTCCCCGTGAACGCGAGGTCGGAGCCAGTCGCGCCACGGCCGGTGAAGCCCTCGGTGGCGGGTGAATTGGAGATGAGCCGCATGTTCCAGGCGGCAGCGCCAGCGTCCGCTGCACTCTCGCCGGGCTTGAGGCCGATGCGCGGATCGGGCGAGGCCACGGCCGCGTTCGCGGGGTAGCGAAGCGCCGGCGAATTGGCGAGCGACACATCGCCACTCGGCGTTCCGCCCGAAGGCGAGGACATGCCGGCCGATCCGCTGCCAGGAGTCGCGCAGGCAGCAATGGCCACGATCACCGCGCAGCTCGCGGTGATCGCGAGTGAGCGGAACAACGGACGGGTGAACGTCATCAGTACGGGCCTGTCAGGTTGAAAGGAGTCTTCGTGCGTGATCATTCCGGAACCGTCGTCAACATCAACCGCATCTTGTGCAGCTCGGCAGATTGGTCTGCTTCGACGTCAGTCGCGAAGCGGAACACCGTCTCGTCATGTCCGGCATCGCCGTGGGCGAACAGCGTGCGAACCATGCCGATGGCGCCCTCGTGGTGGCCGATCATCCCGATGAGGAACAGGCGATCGAAGGCTGATCCGCGCGCCGCATCCAGTGCGCGCATCTGCTCATCGGTGAGCATGCCGGGCATCAGGGATTCGTGCACCATGCCCCCCATCTTCATGAGGTGCTTCGTGGACATGGAGTCCGGCACCTCCTGATTTCGCTCGGCCAGCCAGCGGCGCATGAGGTGAATCTCGTCGCCCTGCGCGACGGCGATGCGCTCGCAGAGCCTTTGGACATCGGCGCGGGCACCGTGCGTCGGCGCCCATCGGGCCATGATCACGGCCTGGGCGTGGTGGGGAATCATCCCCTGCATGAACTCGACGTCAGCGGGTGCAAAGGCCATTGCCGACTTTTGCGCCGCGGAGATCGCAGCGGCGGAATTGGCACCGACGACGCCAACACCCGGCGCCATGACGATGCCGGGCGCGGTCTGTGGCGCAGGCTGACTACAGGCTGCGGCCGTGGCGACCGAGGCAAGCAGAACACGCTGGCGGATGGTGCTCGCGCGAGCGAAATGGAAGGAAAGCACGGTGTGGCGGACTCTCATCGGAGGCTGTTGCAGACTGGTCTGCACAGGAGATACGCCGCCGTGATGAAATCAGTTGGAAAAACGTGGCGAATCAGGGCCCACGCGCCGCCACGCCGACATCTGGAAAGTCTCCGAACATCCCGTCGACGCCGAGGCGCGCGAACCGCCGCCACTCGTCCGCGGCTACGCCGCGGTAGCCGGCCGGCAGGAACGATACGTCGCTGCGGAGCGTCCACACGTGGACGGCAAGTCCCGCTCGATGCGCGTCATCGACGAGCGTCGTCGGGGTACCGAGCGTGCCGTCGGTGGCGGCCGGTTGGACGAGAGACTTCTCGACGCCGATGGCGTAGGCGTACTTGGCAACCGCCGCCAAGCCGTCGGGCGTGATCATGGACGCGAAGGTCCGGGGTACGCCGACCTGTGCGACGGCGTCGGGCGGTCCACCCTCTGCGCCGATGAGCTGCACCAGCCGAACGCCGGTACGATCGTGCAAGGCACGGAGGTTCGCGACCTCGAACGACTGGATGAACACGGGCGCGTCACGCGTCGTGAACCCGCGTCGCGCCAGTGCCGCCAGCAGGGGCTCCTCGAGCGGACGGTTGATGCTGCGGAAATAGCTGGGATGCTTCGTTTCCGGATAAATGCCGATGCGGCGTCCCGTCTCACGGGATCGGCGAGCGACGAGGTCGAGGACCTCTTCGAAGGTGGGGATCATCTCTTCGCCATCGTGCGCATGCGAGCGAAATGGCAGGCGCTCCTTCGCACGCAGCGTCTTCAGCTCGGCGAGCGTGAAGTCCTCGGTGAACCAGCCGGTCACGCGCTGGCCGTCGATGACTTTCGTTGTCTTGCGATCGGCAAAGTGCGCCGAAACGTCGGTCGTCCCTCCGATCTCGTTCTCATGACGCGCCACGAGCACCGAGTCACGCGTCAGCACCAGGTCGGGCTCGATGTAGTCGGCCCCCATGTCGATGGCGAGCGAATACGCAGCGAGGGTGTGCTCCGGCCGATGTCCACTCGCGCCGCGATGTGCGATCACGAGCGGACGCCGTTCGATCGTCACGTCAGACGGATTGGCTGGCGAATGCGATGGTGTGCATGCACCGAGCGCCATTGCCAAGACCGCCGGATGCAGGAGCGAACGCACACGTGCCTGAACAGCGCTCTGCATAGAGAAGCGTTGAAGGAGCATCAAGACGAGGAATGATGACGTCGGTCGTCGACAACGAAAATGCTAGGGCGTGACGCCGGCGGCAGCCAGAATGAGGCCGGCGATCTCCTTCGGGTGGCTCACGAGAGAGAGGTGCCCCGAATCGACTTCGACGGTGGTTGCCTTCATTCGCTTCGCGAGAAAGCGCTGCAGATCGGGATTGATCGTGCGGTCCTGCTTCGAGACGGCGTACCACGACGGTTTGGATCGCCACGCGGCGACGCTCGTCTTCTCACCCGTGAGTGCCGCGAGGTTGGAAGCCTGCGCCGCATACAGCAGGCGTGCCTTGGCTGGCGCGACGCCATTGGCGAAATCGTTGAGGAACGCGGCTTCGCTCAGTTGCGCGAACCCACCGGCCGTGACGATGCCAGCGCTAGCGGGCGGCGACGGAAATGTCTTGGCGAGAGCCGCAAAGTCCTCACCGGCGTCGGGCGCCCGCGCGGCCACGTACACGAGCGCAGAGACCTTGGGATCATCGCCAACTTCGCTGACGATCGTCCCAGACCATGAGTGTCCAGCGAGAACTGTCGGTCCCTGCTGCACGGCAAGCGCGCGACGTGTCGCAGCGACGCTCTCGGCCAGCGTGGTGAGTGGGTTCTGGACCGATGTCACGTGAAGACCGGCATCCTGCAGAGGGCCGATCACGTTTGCCCAGCTCGAGCCATCGGCGTACAGGCCGTGCACCAGGACAACATTGCGCGCGCGAGGTGCGACAGCGGCATCGGCGAGACGAATGCGGCCAACAAGCGCGAGTGCTGTGGCGGCGCCGACTACGCCGAGGAAACCGCGCCGGTCTGTCGCGGCATTCTCATGCAGGACGGTGCGATGACTGGTCATGGACGCCTTGCGTCGGGTGGAGGTAGGGAAGGAAGGACCAGCTGGCTCACAGCGGGCCGATGACGCGCACTGGTCGGCGCTCGCACAGCGTGGCGGACGCGTAGCCGAGATACTTCAGCTCGAGCGTCGCCATGCGCTTGGCGAGGACGCCCAGCTCTTCCTCCGAAAGGTGCAGGCAGGACGAACGAACGCGCTCAATGAGCTCGATCGTCAATATCCTGAGCGCTTCAGTGTGCGCGTCTTCCAATGCGGAGCGTCCGGCGGAGAGGGGCAGGATTGCACCTGCATTGTCGGGTCCAAAAGTGCTGTAGCGTACAGAAACAGGCGTCGAAAGCGCGCGAAAGGGCAGGATTGCGAGGTCTGGCGACCTCAATCGCTGCATCGCCGTCAAATCGGTGGCAGTCGGTCGCCCAGAGTCGGGCACGCCAGCCCAAGGTATTTGAGCTCGACCGCCGCCATGTTCGTCGCGAGTGCTACGAGTTCCAGCTCGGATAGCTCCAGGCAAGACGCTCGTATCCTCTCCGTGACCTCGACCGTGAGTTGCTCGAGCGCCAGCCTGCTTCGCGCGTCGTTCATGTCGAGCGTCCTTCGGAGTGGGGCTTTGGTGGTGGTGCATGGTGAGGTCCGTAAACACAACCTTGTGCTCCACCGTACGCGATTGACCTCAAGAAAAAGACACGAATTGGCATCATATATCCAATCGGATATATTTTATCATGAATCCGGTCCAGCGCATCCGGCGTCAAGCCTCACTGACGCAGGATCAATTAGCCCGTGCCGCGGGCACGTCCCAGCCAACGATTGCGTCCTATGAGGCTGAGCGAAAGAGTCCGACGCTCCGGACACTTCAGCGGCTGGCTGATGCGGCCGGCGTATCCGTTGAGGTTCGTGTGCTGTCCACCCTCACTCGTGAGGAGCGGCGTTCGCTGATGCTTCATGCGGTCATCGCCGAGCGCGTGCGCGAGCAGCCGGAGTCGGCAATCGCGCACGCACGCGCCAACCTCGCACGAATGCGCGAACGAAATCCAGGTGCAATTCGACTCTTGCGGGAATGGCGAGTCATCCTCGATCGACCGCTGGGCGCGCTCCTCTCCGTACTGACCGATCCGAGCGAGTGGGCGCGCGAGCTTCGACACGTCACCCCATTTGGTGGCATCTTGTCAGCCCGGGAGCGCACGGCGGTATATCGTGAGTTCGCATCGCGGGAAGGTCAGCCATGAATCGGGAACAGTTCGAGCATTCCGTTCGCGCCGCAGGTGCGGTTCTTGGCGTCAGCGAGATTCTCGTCATCGGAAGCCAAGCGCTCCACGGAACGATTGCAGGACCGCTCCCCGTAGAGGCTTCGCGTTCCGTCGAGGTCGACGTGGCAGTATTCGAAGAGCCGGATGAGCGTGGCGCCGACCTGATCGACGGCTCCATTGGCGAAGCGTCGATGTTCATTCTTCATTCGGGTACTACGCGCATGGTGTGGCGATCACGACGGCGATCCTGCCGACGGGACGACATTGACACAGCGTCTGGGAAGGTGGATCCGCTCGATGAGCGTGTCCGACAGCTGGTTCAGGCGCGAATCACCAGATAGGGATTGTCGCCGAGTTCAAATCTGTTCGGCCGCCGCCTCGAGGTCCGCAGCAAACGTCGCCACAGTCGTCCAATCGCCATCGTAGCGAACGCCGTTGATGAAGAAAGTGGGAGTGCCATTCACGCCACTGCGCACGCCGCTCATGAAATCGGCGCGCACGCGCTCCTCGTAGACCTCCCCCTCCAGATCGGCTTTCACCTGCTTGGCGCTGGCTCCCGCTTCGACGGCGTAACGCACGAGATGCGCGTCGTCGAGCGCGTCGAGGTCGTCCTGCTGATGCTCGTAGATCAGGTCGTGCATCTTCCAGAACGCTTCCTCACCCGCGCTCGCCGCAACACTCTCGGCAGCTTCAGCCGCGTGCATTGCTTCGGGATGTGACTCCGCCAAGGGAAAGTTGCGGAACACGAAGCGCAGGCGATCGCCAAATCGCTTCTGAATTGCCTTCACCCTTGGATATGCGCGCCCGCAATGCGGGCACTGGTAGTCGCCGTATTCGACCAGCGTGATCGGCGCATCAGCAGGTCCCATGGCGTGGTCTTCATCGCCCACCGGCGGCTTGAGCGTCGGCTTCGGTGCGCTCACGTCGGCACTTTCTGCATCGCGTCGAGCGCCTCGAGGATTCCGTCAGCACCCGGGTTCACTGCGACGGGTGACTTGTAGCTCCAGGTGATGACGCCGTCGCCGTCGATGACGAACAGCGCGCGCTCGCTCGTGCCTTCGTGCGCGCGGTATGCGCCGTAGGTGCGTGCGACTTCACCCTTGGGCTCGAAGTCGGAGAGCAGCGGGAACTTCAGGTGGCGCGATTCGGCGAACGCTCGATGGCACCACGGTCCGTCAACGGAGATGCCGAGCAGTGTGGCACCGCGCTTCTTGAACTCGCCGACGAGCTCGTTGTACAGCGCCATCTGGTCGCCGCAGACTGGACTGAAGTCGGCAGGATAGAAGGCGAGAATCACCGTCTGCCCCGCGAAATCGCTGAGCGAGACCTTCTGATCGGCGGTGACGGGAAGCGTGAACTCGGGCGCGCGTGTGCCAGAGGGAAGAACTTCGGAAGGCTCTGTCATGCTTTCATCCTCGGTGTCATACAGGGACCAAGCCCAAAAATCCTCGCGAGTTCCGCACCGCGAGGACAGGGCGGGCTGAAGAGCGCGGGGCGAAGAGCAGGTCCCTCGACTGCGCTCGGGACGACGCCTGTCGCTCAGCCGCCAAGCCGCCTCGCGGCGAGCGATGGCCCGTATGTCGAAAATCGACATCGTGAAACGTCTACGTATGGGCACTCGAACTCGGGCGCTTGATGGGCCCGAGGCGTCGGGAACCTTCTGCAAATGAGTCAATTCATAGCTGTACAGTACTGCTGCTAAACATTGTAGGACTCACTACAAGCAGTTGCGGCTTCGAGCCGCAGGAGAACAGATCCATGCCACAGACACGCCATCATTCGCCCATCAACCCGTCCGATACGACTCCGAGGCTCTTTCTCAAGGTCGGAATCGCTCTCACGCTGATTGTCTCGGTTCTGGCGTTCGCCGTTCGAGCCCACGCGCAGCAGGTGAACGCGCCGACGATCAGCGTTCGACCGACCGTGGGTGCGCTGGTGGCGGTCGGAAGCCAGCGCGATGCCATGGAGAATGCGGTCATCGTCGGCGGACAGGGCGCGTGGGCCTTCGACCCGAACTTCGCCGTGCTCGGCACTTTCGGATGGTCGCGCAGCCAGGAAAAGCAGTCCGTGCAGCAGCCCGACATCGACCTGTATCAGTACGACCTCGGTCTCGAGGGACGAACCAATGACCTGACCCGAGGCTCCGTGGTCATCACGCGGCCGTATGTCG
>Ga0193752_1002567_pt1 | contig 13453 bp, 13 predicted proteins | sample H1c1metaG_FD_144924 | JGI IMG/M metagenome (GOLD analysis project Ga0193752, IMG submission 144924) | Soil microbial communities from a riparian zone of the East river system, Colorado, United States - H1c1 | ecosystem: Environmental > Terrestrial > Soil > Riparian zone | place: USA: East River... | reverse complement strand
AGGTCAGCAGCAATGACCTCATTGTTTAATAAAAGCTTGTTCAATCCTTTTAAAGTCGATGAAATTGAGATTACAGTATGTGCCATTGGTACACCTACGTTTCTTAATACTGTAGAGTCTGTTAGATCTCTTTGCAAACGTGAAATTGGTAGTTTTGCGGCGAAAAATTCAAATAATGCATTCGCTATACCAGCATTACCTTCTGCATTTTCAAAATCGATAGGGTTAACTTTATGTGGCATGGCTGAAGAACCAACTTCGCCTTCTTTAATTTTTTGCTTGAAATAATTTTTTGAAATATATGCCCAGATATCTCTGTCAAGGTCAATAATAATTGTATTAATCCTTTTTAATGCATCGCACTGTGCTGCAAATTGATCGTAATGCTCAATTTGAGTGGTGTGCTGTGCACGGTTTAATGTTAAAATCGTATTGACGAAATGATTAGAGAAATCTACCCAGTTAATTCCAGGGTAGGCGATATGATGTGCATTGAAGTTTCCTGTAGCACCACCAAATTTTGCACTGTGAGGAATGTTTTTTAGATTGTTCAGCTGAATTTCTAATCGTTCTGCAAAAACTAAAAATTCTTTACCCAGTTTAGTAGGGGATGCTGGCTGCCCGTGAGTATGTGCCAATAAAGGAATATCTTTCCACTCAGTAGCTAATTCCTGAAGTTTAACAATCAGTAACTGGATATTTGGATAGTATTCTTCTTCAAGTGCAAGCTTGAAAGTATAAGGGATCGCAGTATTATTGATATCCTGAGAAGTAAGCCCAAAGTGGATGAACTCTTTAAAGTCTCCAAGACCCAGATCATCGAATTGTTTTTTGATAAAATATTCAACAGCTTTAACATCATGGTTAGTGATCTTCTCTGTATCTTTTATTTCCTGAGCATTTGCATCACTAAATTGCTCAAATATACTGCGGAGTTTGCTGTAGTTTGTTTTATCAAACTGGCTTAAACCTGTTAAACCAGTTTCACATAAAGCGATGAAGTATTCGATTTCAACGTAAACTCTATATTTGATTAAAGCCGATTCCGAAAAGTATTTAGCTAGATTTTGTGTGGTATTTCTATAACGACCATCAACTGGTGATATAGCTTGTAGAGGAGATAAATTCATGTATAGGAATATTTTTACAAATGCAAAGGTAGCATTTTACTCAAACCTATAGGCACAAAAAAAAGGCTTTGGAGAACCAAAGCCTTTCTGTAGATTTTATCTAGCTTATTTTTTAGCTTCAGCAGCTGGTTTAACTTCAGTTGTAGTAACTTTAACTGCAGTATCTTTAACTGTTGAATCTTTAACTGTAGTATCAACGTCAGTAGTAACTACTGAAGAATCAGTTACTGTAGTGTCAGTTGCATCAGCTTTTTTTTCTGAGTTACAAGCTGCTACTGATAAAGAGATTGCTAAAGCTAAAAAGCCAAATTTGAATAAGTTTTTCATTTGAATTCTGTTTAAAATAATTAATTAATTTTACAGATTAATACCATAAAGATTAAAAGGTAACCCACCATTTTAAAAAAAAGATTTAAAATAATTTTTTTGTCTAATATTGGGTTACCATTCACGTATAAATGTATTAATTGGTGAGTAACAAGTTAAGCGATTCAGTTCCAACAGATAGAGAGGTAGTTTTAGGGATACTAAATAACTCAGAAGATGCACTTAATAAGCTCTATATCGGATATTTTCCGATGGTTTTGCAGTTCATTATTAATAATAATGGTGATGAGGACGATGCAAAAGACGTCTATCAGGAAGCAATTATTATTTTATATAATAAAATTAAGAGTGGGGATTTTGAGTTAAGCAGTAAACTAAAGACATATATATACTCAGTTTGCAGACGTATTTGGTTAAAAAAGCTTGCACAGCAAAGCAAAAAAACAAATAATGTTTCTGATTTTGAAGATATAGTGTCAGTTGAGGTAGATGTAGAATACCATGAGGAGAAGGATCTTCAATTTGAGAAGATGGGATCAGCACTTCAAAACCTGGGGGAACCTTGCAAAACTATTATTCAGGATTTTTATATTAATAATCTCTCCATGCAGGATATTTGTGAGAAATTTGGTTATACCAATACGGATAATGCCAAAACTCAGAAGTATAAATGTCTGCAGAGATTAAAGAAATTATTTTTTCAATCTTAATTGCGGTATGAGGAACGACATAGAATTAGATGTTATCATTGAAGATTACCTCCAGGGTAAACTTACACCAGCAGAAGCAGAAGCTTTTGATAAACTGCGTGCCAATGATCCTGTAATTGATCATAAAGTAGTTGCGCATAAAGTTTTTATGGATGCAATAAAGCAATATGGTAAAGTTCTTTCTCTGAAAGAGCAAATGGATAAAGCGCATGCAGATATAGATGTAGCTTCACTGAGTGAAGAGCTGAGACCGCATCCTTCATTCATTATCAATATGTGGCGCAAGAACAAATCTGCAATGGCGATTGCTGCCTCATTTATCCTCTTAACTATATTCTCTATCTATTCTATACAGCATAATACCTTGCAAAATGGTACTTATGAGGTGATGCGCAGAGAGATTACCAATATCAAGAACAGTCAGAATAAACTGGTAAGAACAATCAATTCAAACCCTAAAACTGAAAAGGGACATGTTAAAGCGGCTCAATTTGGCGGAACCGGATTTGCTTTAACTGCTAACGGATATCTTTGTACTAACTACCATGTAGTGAGAGATGCAGATTCAGTATATGTACAGAATAATAAAGGTGAGTCTTTCAAGGTGAAAATTGTTTATCGTGACCCACAGTACGATATCGCTATCCTGAAAATTACTGATGAGTCATTTACTCCACTTTCTTCAATACCTTACAAACTGAAGAAAAACAGTATAGGAATGGGAGAGAACGTATATACTTTAGGTTATCCAAAGGATGATGCGGTTTTAGGTGAAGGTTATATCAGTTCAAAAACTGGTCATGTAGGTGATACTACACAATACCAGGTTTCTATTCCAATCAATCCTGGAAATAGTGGTGGCCCGTTATTGGATAACCATGGAAACATTATAGGTGTGATTACTGCTAAAGAAAACCAGGTAGACGGTGCAACATTCGCCATTAAGTCTAAATATATTCTGGAAGCTTTAAATGCGATCCCTCAGGATTCATTGGGTAAAAAAGCAGTATTTGCTAAAAAGAATCCTTTACAAGGTTTAAACAGAACAAAACAGATAGACAAAATTGAAAACTATGTCTATATGATCAAAGTATATAATTAAGCGAAACGCTTTTTTTGAAAACCCCGAAACATAATGCTTGTTTCGGGGTTTTGTTTTTAAAGCCAACCATATGGAATTTGGAAAAGTAAATTCGGAAAATGTTAAGGATGTAGATTTTACCCTGCCTGCAGATGGACAGCAAACTGAAAAGGTCTTAGATAGTGCAAGCAATGAAAAGGCTAAGGTTTTTATAGGCTGTGCTAAATGGGGCAGAAAGGAGTGGGTAGGGTTAATCTATCCGCCAAAAACTAAAGAAGCGGACTTCTTAGATGAATACGCTAAACACTTCAATTCTATAGAATTAAATGCTGTTTATTATCAGATTCCTTCTGTGGAATCTGTGCGTAAATGGAGAAAGCAGGCATCAGACAATGCAGCTGGAGAATTTTTATTTTGTCCTAAATTTCCAAAGACTATCAGCCATGATCTAAGGCTGAAAGGAGCCGAACATGCTACAGCGGAATATTTTAAAGCTATCGCTGAATTTGGAGATACTCTTGGCCCTTGTTTTCTGCAGTTAAGTGAAAGTTTCGGAGCGAAAAATCTGGCAGTTCTGGAAAACTATCTTGAATCATTACCCAAAGAACCTAAGGTTTTTGTGGAATTGAGGCATGAACAGTGGTTTTCTGATCCGGTAATCAGGCAGCAGGTCTTTCAATTTTTTAGAGAAACTCATAAAGGAGCTGTAATTACAGATGTAAGTGGAAGGAGAGATCTTGTTCATATGGAAGTTACCATTCCGGAAGTATTTATCAGATTTATAGGTAATGGTCATGCACACAAAAAGAGTGATTTTGCAAGAATCGATGAGTGGGGTGCAAGACTTAAGTTATGGCAGGAAAAAGGCCTGCAAAAGATTTATTTTTTTCTGCATCAGCATGATGAATTGGATACGCCTTTACTAGCAACTCATGCTATAAAAGTGTTCAATGAACAATTAGGAGGGAATCTTCCGGAAATATCATTCCAGCCACGATTGTTTGATTAAGATCATTAAACCTGTTGTTGTTGTTGTTTGTTAAAATATCTACTATATTAGTAGTGTTTGTAATTAGGTATAATTGTCCGATTTTAAATCAAAAAATAATAAGATTATGAGTATCAGAATAGGAGATATCGCTCCGAATTTTAAAGCTAAAACATCAATTGGTGATATCGATTTTTATGAATTTCTTGGCGATAGCTGGGGAGTGATTTTTTCACATCCCGCAGATTATACACCAGTGTGTACAACAGAACTTGGTCGTACAGCTTCACTAAAAGGTGAATTTGAAAAAAGAGACGTTAAGGTTATTGCTTTAAGTGTTGACTCTGTTGAATCTCACAAAGGATGGATCCATGATATCAATGAAACACAGGATACGAATGTAGAGTTTCCTATTATAGCAGATGAAGATAAAAAGATTGCTGATCTATACGATATGATCCATCCTAACGCTTCTGAGACACTTACTGTGCGTTCTTTATTTGTGATTTCTCCTGATAAAAAAGTTAAGTTAATGCTGACTTATCCTGCTTCAACAGGAAGAAATTTTACTGAGGTATTAAGAGTTATTGACTCGTTGCAGCTAACAGCTAAATATAGTGTTGCTACGCCAGCTGATTGGCAGGATGGTGACGATGTAGTAGTTATGAATAGTATCAAAACAGAAGATATTCCGGCTAAATTCCCTAAGGGACATCAGGTTATAAAACCATATTTGAGAACTACTCCGCAGCCCAATAAATAATTTTAAATACTAGATGATTTTCTTCAAATCTGATATAATTGATAATTTAAAGAAATATTAATTTTCATAATTGAATATTATGAGTACCGGAAAAGTAAAATGGTTTAATACGCAGAAAGGTTATGGATTTATAATCTATGAAGGAAGTAAAGATATTTTTGTTCATTTCAAAGATATTGTAGGCGGTATTGATAGTCTTCAGGAAAATGATAATGTAGAGTTTGATGTGACTGAAGGAAAGAAAGGTTTACAGGCAGTAAACGTGAAAAAGGTATAAATCCAATCTTTTATATTGAGTTGGTTAAAGTCTCCCAATTATGGAGTGTCCCCAATAAGAGTCTAACTTTTTTTTGGCACTCCATAATTGGGAGACTTTTTGCATTAATAATGCTGTATAATTGTAACCTTGATGATAACTTTACCTTCGGTACTGCTTTGCGTAAAGATTATAAATTGTGTGTCATCAGGTTTAATATGATATTTGTCAACTAAAGAAGCAGCCTTGTCAGGGTAGTTTCTGACAATCACATTTCCAACCAGGTTTTTCTGTTTCTTAATTTTTGCTGCTGACATCACCTCGTCAATCTTAAAGATCCTTCCAGGAAATTCGGCATGGATAACAGAAGATGTATATAGCTGTGTTTGATGATGAAATTTTTGCAATTCATATCTTTCAGCAATCAGATTGAAAGCACCGCTTTTTAAGAGGGCTACATCAGGTTCATATAAATATTGTCCTGAAATGATGGTACCTGTCATAGCTGTAGTACCTTCCTCACCCATCATAAAGCTGAACTGTTTTTGTTCTGTATTTAAAGTTGTGCAAATGATTTTAGCAGGACCTTCAAAAGCTCTTTCTATCACCCAGATCAATTCTTTACATTCATTTTTAACGCTGACAATATGTATCTCAGCGACATGTTTTAACTCTTTTAAGCCTGCCCTGAGATCTAAAAGTGGGGCTGTTTTAACGAGTATCCGTTTTGCCTTTAATAATAATAAATCAAGGTTTTCTACTACATTGGGCGTACAGTCTTTCAACATGAAAACTTTTCCGGAACTGCTTCTTCTGGCCGGATCAATATAAATACTGTCGAACCCCTGTGTAGTGTTTTTTAAGAATTCAATACCATCTCCGCAAATAAACTGTACATTTTCTTCTTTTAGTAAAACTCCGTTATAGCTGGCAATGGATGATAATTCTTCATTGATTTCGCAATGTGTAACAGCCTGAACTCGCTTCGAAAAATAATAACTGTCTACACCATAACCTCCTGTCAGATCAATGAGTGTATTTCCTTTAGCTAATCCTGCTTTATAAGCTGCGGTCAGTTCAGATGAACATTGTTCTATGGATAACAGAGCTGGATAGTATATCAATTTCGTATTGAACCAGGTAGGCAATTTCCGCAAAGACTTCTTTTTGGAGGCTATCTGATTAGACAGTTCTTTCCCTGTAATTCCGGCAAACGGGCTTTTCGCCATAGCAATTTTATGCACATCTGCATTTAAATTATCATGGATATAATCCTGAACGGGCTGATCTGTGAGTCGCTTATTCAATAGCTGATTTATCTTTCATTACAATCTGGCAGGTGTGACGACTTTTTACTTCCAGCAAAATATCTTTGTTAACGGTTACTCTATTGATCGTATCCTGATTATAATAACGGATTGTAACTAATTCCAGCCCTTTATTATATTTTACTTTATATAAGACAGATAAATCCTGAATCAGGTTGTTTATCTTTTCCTCTTCATGGTCCACACTTACAGAGAAACTAAGCGCTGAATTCAGCATCGTATTTACCTTCACTTTATGTTTATGAAACAGGCTGAAAATATCACTTAGATTTTCTTCAATGATGAAAGAGAAATCTTTTGGTAAAATAGAAATGAGAACCTGGTTCACTTTAAAAATAAATGAAGGAACTGGTAATTCACTGTTTATACCATTAATTTCTGTTCCTTCGTGGGTTGGGTGCAGGAACGATCTTACATACAAAGGAATGTTTTTGTTTTGCAGTGGTTTGATCGTTTTTGGGTGGATAACTGTAGCTCCGTAGTAGGTTAGCTCAATTGCATCATGGTAAGATAGCTGAGGAATACGTTCAGTTTCATCGAACCATTTAGGATCGGCATTTAATACACCCGGTACATCTTTCCATATGGTTAGGGATGTAGCATTCAGGCATGCACAGAAGATAGCAGCAGAATAATCTGAACCTTCCCGCCCAAGGGTAGTGGTGAAGTTTTCACTTGTACTCCCTATAAATCCTTGTGTGACTACGATGCTTTTCTTCAATAAAGGGACGAGGTTGCGCTGGATTTCGAATTCAGTTTTATCCCATTCCACTTTTCCTTCCCGGTAAGTGTTGTCCGTTTTGATGAAATTTCTTGCATCTGCCCAAGCTGCCGGCAGACCACTTTCATTAAGATAAGCAGCTACAATTTTAGTTGATAATTCGATTTCTACAAAAGTATTCGCAACATCGTTGAATACCGGGTGGTCGTGATTACTAAAAAGATCATTTAATATGTTAAAATGATAAGCTTTGATTTCTTCCAGTAACTCATGTGTATTTTCCTGCCCGAATATATAAGCATTAGAAAGCAATTCTAGTTTATTGGTGATTTTGCCCATCGCAGAAACTACGATCAGCAAATTTTCTTTTTCAGCCTGCTGAATAATAGCAACAAGATTCTTTACTGCTTCTGCATTCACTACAGAAGCACCCCCGAATTTAAATACCTGCATTTTTTATTTGAAATTGTTTAAAATAGAACTTGGCTTTAATATGTCTTTGATTTCCGTAAAAGGAACGGTCAATGTAGTCGTTCCCGCAGCGTAAGCCTTAATCTCGTAAGGATTATATAAGAATTTTATTCCTTCTTCAGTAACTGTAAAAGTTTCTGCTAAAGCGAATACATTATTTGCAAAGAAGTATCCTTCTGAAAGACTTGCACTTGCACTTAATTTTTCATTTTTTCTAAATATTTTCTCTGCCACAGCTCTTAGTTTTGGCATACCGTCAGCTTGTATCAGTGAATCAAGTGTGATTGTTTGATAAGTTTTCGGATCATAGTTGAAATAAGTGAACAGCGTATTTGGGTGTGCACCCCCTTTATAATCAACATATCTATAAAGTACAGACAGGTAATTCGGATAATTAGCTACGACCTTTAGCTTCATATCTAGAAACCATGCAGCTTCTGATTGTGAAGCTGTACTTTTAAAAGTATCGTACTCTTTGATAAATCCAGCAGTCAGTTCTTTATAAGTTTTGTAATGACCCTGTTTTCCAGTCAGGCCAATTACACGATCTTCCAAAAACTTATTTACAGACTGATCTTTGAAAACCGGGTAGCTGATAATAGCTTTAGCAGTATCAGCAGGTTGTTTAATCTTTGAGTTCTGGGTTTTACTGTAAATCTTAATTGAATCAAAAGCAAAAGCCAATGTATCTGATTTTGTTTCTGTAACAGCAGAAATTGCAGAATCAATCACTTTATCTGTTCTTTTTGGGTTATTACAGGCATAAAACCCTGTAACCAATAACAGTGCGGCTAAATTTCTAGTTTTCATAGCTGTATTTTTTATTATAATTACAATCGTTCAAAAGTTTACAACTGGTCTTTACTAAAAGATGTATTCAACCATCCAGTCTCAATTTGTGCATCATATTTCTTGTAGAAATTGATAGCCGGCTCATTCCAGTCAAGTACCTGCCATGTCATCCCGTTATAGTTTTTATCTCTCGCTTCTTTCATTACCCTTTCAAACAGGAGTTTGCCTAATCCTTTTCCTCTTTGACTTTCTGTAACAATGAAATCTTCTAAATATAAACGGCAACCTTTCCAGGTAGAGTACCTGGTGTAATATAAAGCGAAGCCGAGAATTCCTGTCACATCTTCTGCTACAAAAGCCCTCCACACAGGCTGTGCTCCAAATCCTGCTTCTTCAAATTCAGCTAAGGTAACTGTTACTTCTTCGGGAGCCTTTTCATATTGTGCCAATTCTTTAATCAGCTCTAATAAACGCGGGCAATCTTCTTGTACTGCAAATCTGAGTTGAATATCCATTAGGTTATGTTTTATAATGTTTGATTTTTCTGACACCAAAAATATTACTTCCTATTCTTACCATGGTACTGCCTTCTTCTATTGCTAATTTATAATCGCCTGACATTCCCATGGATAATTCTTTGAATGAATTCTCTTTCCTGAAAAAGCTTGTTTTGATACCATCAAATAATACTTTCAGCTCCTGAAACTCATCTTTAGTTTGTTTTTCTACAGCATTATTACTTGCAATACCCATCAGACCTGTAATCCTGATGTTTTTCATAGAAAGATATTCTTCTGATCTCAGTAATTCAATGGTTTCTGCATGATCAAGACCGAATTTTGTGTCTTCATCTGCAATATAAATTTGAAGAAGACAGTCAATCACCCTGTTATTTTTTGCAGCCTGCTTATTAATTTCAGCAAGTAACTTTAAACTATCAACTGACTGGATTAATTTGATAAAAGGAGCAATGTATTTAACTTTATTAGTTTGCAGATGCCCAATCAGATGCCATTCAATATCTTTAGGCAGAGCTTCATGTTTTTCTACTAATTCCTGAACGATGTTTTCTCCAAAAATCCGTTGTCCTGCATTGTATGCTGTTAAAACTGCTTCTGCATCATTGAATTTTGATACAGCAATTAATTCAACATTTTCCCCTTCTAATTCCTTTTTATATTTTAATAAGTTATCTGCTATGCTCATTTATCAGTATTTTTGGTAAAATTAACAACCTTAGCTCAAATAGCTACGGAAAAAATAATGTTTTATACACAATGAGAAACTTTTTGTGCATTTGCCTGCTGTTAATCGGCATTGGAGGATGTAAACCAGGCATACCTTCTGATATCATTCAACCAGACAAGATGGGAGATGTTTTATATGATATTCATATGGCCGATGGATTTATTGCTACTATTCCAGACCCGGATTCGGCTAAAAACACTAGTGCAGCTTATTATAAAGGTATTTATAAGAGGTTTGAAATAGATTCGGCTCTTTATACCAGGAGCATGAACTACTATTATGATCATCCTGATGTTCTGAATGTGATGTATGAAAAGATTACCGCAAAACTAAAGAAGGCAAAAGAGAAAGAAGATAAAATCAATGCGAAAAGATTAAAGAAAATTGAAGCAATTAAAAAGGCGAAAAAAGATAGCCTGGACAAAGCAGATCCTAAAAGGGTGATAAGAGAAGCAGCTGCTAAAAAAGATAGTCTGGTTAAAGTAGCTGAATTGAAAAAAGTAAAAAAAGCAGAGGCTAAAAAATTAAAAGCGCGTACAGATCAAGAGACTTCTATGAAAAAGGAAGCTGATATCAGCACGGCTAAAAAGATTCAATAATAATGATATATCCCGATAATTGTTTAGATAGACTTGGCTTCACTGAAGTCAGACAACTCATTCTAAAGCATTGCCTGAGTCCGATGGGACAATATATGGTTAGCAAAATGCAGGTGATGAATAAATTTGATCAGATTAATAAGTTTTTAAGACAAACTAAAGAGTTTAAAAATATCCTGGAAAACCAGGAGCCATTACAGATCAGTACTTTTTTTGATATTAAATCACTCGCAGAGAAGATTAGAGTAGAAGGTAGCTACCTGATGGAAGATGAGTTGTTTCAAATTTATCTCTCTTTGCAGACTGTTTTTTCAGTACTGCGTTTTTTTGATGAAAGAAAAGATGTTTATCCTAATCTGGAAGCTTTATTTGAGCATTTACCAGTAGAAAAAAATATTCTTAAGAAAATAGAGACGATTCTTGACGCTAAAGGTAAAATCAAGCCGAATGCTTCCTCCAAATTGCAGGAAATCATTGGTGATATTGCCAAAGGAGAACAGGAAGTACGTAAGCGGATGGATGCTATTTACAAGCAGGCAATAGCCAGCAACTGGGTGGCAGATGGAAGTTTAACAATTCGCGATGGAAGAATGTGTATTCCCATTCTGGCGGAGAATAAGCGTAAGCTAAAAGGATTCATCCATGATGAATCTGCGAGCGGGCAGACCGTTTATATGGAACCCGAAGTTGTGTTTACACTGAATAATAAAATAAGAGATCTTGAATTTGATAAAAGAAGGGAGATCATTAGGATTTTAATTACCCTTACGGATGATTTAAGACCGTTTACTCCATTATTGCTTTCTTATCATGGATTCCTTACCAAACTTGATTTTGTAAGAGCTAAAGCTTTGTTTGCGATTGAAGTAGAAGCTGATATGCCAGTATTAGTAGCCGAACCGCGGATTAAACTGATCAATGCAACACACCCATTGTTATACTTATCTTTTAAAGAAGATAAAAAAACAGTGGTTCCTTTGAATATTCATATGAATGAAAATTTAAGGATTGTATTGGTTTCCGGACCTAATGCCGGCGGTAAATCAGTTTGTATGAAAACGGTTGGTTTATTGCAGCTGATGTTACAATCAGGCTTGCTGATACCTGCCCATGAATCAAGTGAGGTAGGAATATTTGATAATATCTTTGCTGATATTGGTGATGATCAAAGTATAGAAAGTGACTTGAGTACTTATAGTGCACATTTAACAAAAATGCGTTATTTCGTTGCTCATGCTACGCCTAAATCATTGGTTATGATTGATGAATTTGGGACAGGAACTGATCCGCAATTTGGTGGGCCAATGGCTGAAGCCGTTTTGGAAGTGCTGAATAATAAAAAAGTAAGAGGGGTTATGACTACACACTACTCTAACCTGAAATTGTTTGCCGGTAATACTCCGGGGCTTGAAAATGCTTCGATGTTATTCGATAACGATAAGATGAAGCCGTTATATGTACTGGAAATAGGTAAACCAGGAAGTTCCTATGCTTTTGAAATTGCGCAAAATATTGGTCTGCAGAAAGAAGTATTGATTCTGGCCAGAGAAAAGACCGGAACGAACCAGAATAGGATAGATAGTTTGTTAGTTGATCTGGAAAGAGAGAAAAAGCAAATTTATGATACCAAAATCCAGTTATCTCTTCAGCAGAACAAAGTAAAAAACCTTGTTAAAGAAAATGAGGAATTGCAACAATTTTTGGAAGAAAACAGGAAAACTCTGATCAAAGAAGCAAAACTTGAAGCACAGGAAATCATCAAAAATGCCAATAAGCTGGTAGAAAATACAATTGCCGGGATTAAAGAAAACCAGGCTGATAAAGAAGGTACCAAACAGTTAAGACAAAATCTTCAAAAGGTTTTAGTACAGCATCAGGTTAAAGAAGAAAAGAAACCTGAAAAGGTTATTCCCTCAAATACACCTATTGGTGTTGGTGACTGGGTTCAGTTGATTAATACGGAGACGATGGGGCAGGTGATGGAAGTTAACCGTGGCAATTTAGTATTGGCATTAGGTGACCTCCGCTCAGTTGTTAAAAAAGATCGTGTACAAAAGATCAGCAATAAGCAAGCTAAAAAAGTAGTTCAGAGTAATTCTTTTTCTGGCAGAATATCTGAAGCTATCGGGAATTTTACTGCTGAATTAGACTTGCGGGGAATGCGTGGAGAGAATGCGATACAGGAAGTAGAAAAATATATGGACAAATCTATCATGTTAGGTTTCCCATTTATTAAACTGATTCATGGAAAAGGCGACGGTATCTTAAGAAAATTAATCAGAGAATACTTGCGAAAATACAGCGAGGTGAACAGGGTAGAAGATGAGCATGCTGATAGAGGTGGAGATGGTATAACCTATGTGTATTTCAATTAATTAAACATAATTCATTCAGGATTGTTTATATTGTTTAATCAACAGACATCCTGCTATGAAAACAATTTTTACTTCAATTTTTATTCTGTTTTTTCTATCAGCGTGTAAAAAAAGCAAGAATAATGATAATCCGGGAACACTGCCGGATGCTGATATAAAAACAGAAATACTCACTCAATCTTTAAAGTTCCCCTGGGAAATAATATACGGACCAGATAATTTTATCTGGTTCACCGAAAGGGCCGGTAAAATCAGTCGGCTAAATCCCCTCAATGGGGTAATCACCTTAGTGCATACCATTACCGAAGTAAATAGTATTGGTGAAGGTGGACTGTTAGGTATGGTATTACACCCGCAATTCAGTGCTAACCCTTATTTATATGTAGTTTATGATTATGGTTCCGGAAATAATTATAAAGGAAAGGTAGTTCGTTTTACTTTCAATAACGGAGTACTTGTTGCACCGTTAGTCTTGTTGGATCAGATTCCTGCATCGTCCATTCATAATGGCTCCAGGTTACTCATTACCCCGGATCTTAAATTATTAATTACTACAGGTGATGCTAGTGCTGCTCCTGAAGCACAGAACACAAGCAGTGTCTCAGGGAAAATATTAAGATTAAATCTGGATGGTACTATTCCTTCCGATAATCCTTTACCAAAT
>Ga0193752_1002566_pt1 | contig 13456 bp, 11 predicted proteins | sample H1c1metaG_FD_144924 | JGI IMG/M metagenome (GOLD analysis project Ga0193752, IMG submission 144924) | Soil microbial communities from a riparian zone of the East river system, Colorado, United States - H1c1 | ecosystem: Environmental > Terrestrial > Soil > Riparian zone | place: USA: East River... | reverse complement strand
CCTGGCTTCCTCCCGCCGTCGGGCGCTCGGCGTCGCGCTCGCCGCCGGCGCGTCGCTTTGCCTTTCCAGCCGCGCGGTCGCGGCCCACATGGTCAAGCCCTGGCCTTCGGCAAGGCCCGTGCCCGAGCTCGAGCTCGCCGATCTCGACGGCAAGCCCTGGAAGCTCGCCGCCCATGCCGGGAAAGTCGTCGTCCTCAACTTCTGGGCCACCTGGTGCGAGCCGTGCCGCCTGGAGATGCCTTCGCTCGAAGCGATGGCGCTGAAGCTGAAGCCGCAAGGGCTGACCGTCTGCGCCGTCAACTACAAGGAATCGGCCGCCGTGATCCGCCAGTTTCTCGAGCGCATGCCGTTCCAGCCGACGATCCTGCTCGACCCCGACGGCGACGCCACCAGCGACTGGACGCCGCGCGTCTTTCCGAGCAGCGTGCTGATCGGCCGCAACGGCAAGCCGAGCTCGATCGTCGTCGGCGAGCTCGACTGGGTCGGCAGCGTCGCCAAGGAGCTGCTCGAGCCGCTGCTCGCGGCGCCGCGCAAGACCTGAGGCCGCGCCGGCCGACGCCAGCGATCGATAATCCGGCCAGTGGCTTCATCCGAACCGACGATGACTTCGACCGAGCTGGCCGGGCGCCATATCGTGCTCGGCCTGTCGGGCGGAATCGCCTGCTACAAGGCGGCCGAGCTGGTGCGCGAGCTGGTCAAGGCGGGCGCGACCGTGCAGGTGGTGATGACCGAGGCGGCCGAGCACTTCATCACCGCGGTGACCCTGCAGGCGCTGTCGAACCGCCCGGTGTTCACCAGCCAGTGGGACGCGCGCGACCACAACAACATGGCGCACATCAACCTGACGCGCGAGGCCGACGCGATCCTGATCGCCCCGGCCAGCGCCGACTTCATCGCCAAGTTGCTGCACGGCCGCGCCGACGAGCTGCTGTCGCTCGCCTGCCTGGCGCGGCAGATCGGCCGCTGCCCGCTGCTGGTGGCGCCGGCAATGAACCGCGAGATGTGGGCGCACCCCGCGACCCAGCGCAACTTCGCCCAGCTCGCGGCCGATGGCGCCACGGTGCTTGGGCCGGGCAGCGGCGACCAGGCCTGCGGCGAGATCGGTGACGGCCGGATGCTCGAGGCCGCCGAGCTGCGCGATGCCCTGATCGCCTTCTTTCAGCCCAAGCTGCTCGTCGGCAAGCGGATTCTGGTGACGGCCGGGCCGACCTTCGAGCCGATCGATCCGGTGCGTGGCCTCACCAACCGGTCGAGCGGCAAGATGGGCTTCGCGATCGCCCGTGCCGCCGCCGAATCGGGTGCCGACGTGACCCTGATCGCCGGGCCGGTGACTCTCGCCACGCCGCGCGGCGTGAAGCGCGTCGACGTCACCACCGCGGTCGAGATGCACGACGCGACCCTGGCCGCGGCGCCGGCGAGCGACGTGTTCGTCGCCACCGCCGCGGTCGCCGACTGGCGCGTCGCCCACGTCGCCGACGCCAAGATCAAGAAGGCGGAGGGTCACCCGCTGCCGGCGTTCGAGCTGATCGAGAACCCGGACATCCTGGCCGCGGTCGCGCGCCTGGAGAAGCCGCCGTTCTGCGTCGGCTTCGCCGCCGAGAGCAACGATCTGGTGGCGCATGCGCGCGAGAAGCGGGTGAGGAAGAACGTGCCGCTGATCGTCGCCAACCTCGGCCCGGCAACCTTCGGCCGCGACGACAACGCCTTGACGCTGATCGACGCCAGCGGCGAGCGCGAGCTGCCGCGCGCCGGCAAGCTCGCGCTGGCGCGCCAGCTGGTCGCCGAGATCGCAGCGCGCCTGGCGCACGGCCGCTGAGGCCCGGGCAGATGCCGGTTCAGGTCGACGTTCGCGTGCTCGATTCGCGCATGGCCGGGCAGATGCCCGCGTATGCGACCGCCGGCAGCGCCGGGCTCGACCTGCGCGCCTGCCTGGACGCGCCGCTCGAGCTCGCCCCCGGCGAAGCGAAGCTGATCCCGACCGGCCTGGCGATCCACATCGCCAACCCGGCGCTGGCGGCGATGATCCTGCCGCGCTCGGGCCTGGGCCACAAGCACGGCATCGTCCTCGGCAACCTGGTCGGCCTGATCGACGCCGACTACCAGGGGCCGCTGATGGTGAGCTGCTGGAACCGCGGCGCCGCGGCCTACACGGTGCAGCCGTTCGAGCGGATCGCCCAGCTGGTGATCGTGCCGGTGGTGCAGGCCGAATTCCGGATCGTCGAGTCGTTCGACGCGAGCGAGCGCGGCAGCGGCGGCTTCGGCTCGACCGGCCGGGCGTGACGCCTGCTTCGCCGGCCGGTTTCGACCGGGCGCGCTTTCGCCGGCTGTTCCTGGCCGTCATGCTGCCGATGTTCCTGGCAGCAGCCGACCAGACCCTGCTCGCCACCGCCACCCCGGTGATCAGCCGCGAATTCGGCGGCCTGCGCGACACCACCTGGCTGGCGGTCGGCTACCTGCTCGCCTCGGTGGTGATGGTGCCGCTCTACGGCCGGCTCGGCGACCACTTCGGCCGGCGCAAGGTGCTCGGGATCGCGATCCTGGTCTTCGCCGCCGGCTCGCTGGCGTGCGGCCTCGCCACCTCGCTCTCCGTGCTGATCGTCGGGCGGGTGGTGCAGGGGCTCGGCGGCGGCGGCCTGATGACGCTCTCGCAGGCGCTGATCGGCGAGGTGGTCGCGCCGCGGCTGCGCGCCCGCAACCAGGGCTACTTCGCGATCATCTTCACTTCGGCCAGCGTCGGCGGGCCGGTGATCGGCGGCCTGGTCGTGCATCACGCCAGCTGGCGCTGGCTCTTTCTCGTCAACCTGCCGCTCTGCGCGCTCGCCTTCTGGCGCCTGCGCTCCCTCGGCGGCGACGACCGGCCGCATCCGACCGAGGGCAAGCCCGACGGGGCCGGCATCGCCCTGTTCGCGCTGACCATGAGTGCGGCGTTGCTCTGGCTCTCGTGGGCGGGGCACCGCTTTGCCTGGGACTCGGCGGAGAGCCTGGCCGGCGTGGCCGTCACGCTCGTGCTGCTCGCGCTGCTCATCGCTGTCGAGCGGCGGGCCGAGCGCCCGTTCCTGCCGGTGGAGCTGCTGCGCTTGCCTGCCGTTCGCTACGCCGTCCTCACCGTCCTCGGCTTCGCCTCGGCGATGTTCGCGATGATCTTCTACCTGCCGGTCTATCTGCAACTCGCGCTGCAGTCGAATCCGGCCGAGTCCGGGCTGCTGCTCCTGCCGCTGACCGCGGGCATCGTCCTCGGCGCCGCCCTGACGGGGCGAATCATCGTCTGGACCGGCGTGCCGACGGCGATCCCGAGTCGCGGCCTGTTGCTGGCGGCGGTTTCGCTCGCCGGCCTGGCGCTGCTGCCGCCGACCCGGCCCTTCCTGATCGGCCTCGAGGTGACGGCCGGGATCGGCCTGGGCAGCGTCATGTCGGTGATGCAGATCGTGACCCAGACGGCGGCCGGTCCGGCGCGCCTGGGCGCCGCCGCAGCGACCGTGGCGCTGGCGAGAACGCTCGGCTCGTCGGTCGGCGCGGCGGCTTTCGGCGCCTTGATCTACGGCCTGATCGGCACCGGGCCGGTGCTCGGCGGATCGCCTTTTTCCCCGGCCGCGGCCGACGTGCGCAAGGCCTTCGAGTTCGCCTTCTTCGCCGCCGCGGCGCTCTGCCTCGCCGCCGCCTGGGCGGCCAGCCGGGTTCCGGCCCTGCGCTTCGACAAGGAGACCGTGCCGTCCGTCGCGTCTACGGAGTGACCCGCGGTCCAAGGGGCATCGCCGAGGCATCACAATTCGGGGTTGTGAAGAAGTCGCTCGTCCTGGGAATCGCCGGTGTGGCCGTCGTCGCCGCCGCGGCCATCGGCTACACCTCGATGCGCGGTGCTGCGAAGGGTGATCCGGCGCTCGCCGGCGCCGCTCCCGGCGCAGCCGGTTCCGCGGCCTCGGGGGCGGGCGGACCGCCGGTCAGCGTCACCCTGGTTGCGGTTCAGAAGCGCGACGTCGACGTCATGCTCGACGCCACCGGCACGGTGGCCGCGCTCAACAGCGTCGACATCCGGCCGCAGATCGCGAGCACGATCACCAAGGTGCACATCAAGGAAGGCCAGTTCGTCACCGCCGGGCAGCTGCTGTTCACGCTCGATGCGCGCAATGACGAGGTCAACGTCACCAAGGCCCGGGCGCAGCTCGCCAAGGACCTGGCGGCGCTGGCCGATGCACAGCGCCAGCTGGCGCGCAGCAAGGACCTGTTCGCGCAGAACTTCATCTCGCAGGGCGCGGTCGACACCAACCAGACGCTCGTCGATTCGCAGCAGGCGGTGGTGGCTTCGGACCGGGCGGCGATCGAGGCGGCCCAGGTCGGGCTCTCGTACAGCCGGATCACCGCGCCTGCCGCGGGCCGCGCCGGCGCGATCAACGTCTACGCCGGCAGCTTCGTCCAGCCGAGCGGCGCGGCGCTGGTGACGATCACCCAGCTCGACCCGATCGCGGTCGCCTTCAGCCTGCCGCAGCGCAACCTCGGCGAGGCGCTCGCCACCTTGCGCGGCGGCGGCGGCAAGGTCACGGTGTCGTTCCCCGAAGCGGGCGGCAGCGCGACCGGCAAGCTCCTGTTCGTCGACAACAGCGTCGACGCCAATTCGGGCACGGTGCGCGTCAAGGCCGAGTTCGCGAACAAGGACGAGCGGCTTTGGCCCGGCGCCTTCGTCACGATCCGGCTGGCGGTGCAGTCGCTGAAAGGCGCGAGCGTGATCCCGCAGGCGGCGATCGTGCAATCGCCGCGCGGCAAGATCGTCTATGTCGTCGACGCCGCCAACAAGGCATCGCCCCGGACGGTCGAGGTGCTCTACGCCGAGGGCGTCGAGGCGGCGGTGAGCGGGCTGCGTGGCGGCGAGCGGGTCGTCCTCGACGGCCGGCAGAACCTGCGGCCCGGCGCGTCGGTGGTCGAGCGCCCCGCGACCGAGGGCGGCGGCCGTGGCCGGCGCGGCGGCGCGGCCTCGGGGGCGGCCTCCGGCGCGCCGGCCGCGAGCGCTTCGTACGGGGCGCCGGCGACGCCCTCGGCCTGATCGTTCCCGGAGGTCTCGCATGAACCTGTCCGAGCTCTTCATCCGCAGGCCGGTGTTGACGGTGCTGCTCAACGCGGCGATCGTCGTCGCCGGGGCGATCGCCCTGAACAGCATCCCGGTCGCGGCGCTGCCGAGCTACAACACGCCGGTCATCAACGTCTCCGCGCAACTGCCCGGCGCGAGCCCGGAGACGATGGCGACCTCGGTCGCGCTTCAGCTCGAAAAGCAGTTCCAGACGATTCCGGGTCTCTCGGTCATCAGCTCGAGCAACACGCTCGGCGTCACCTCGGTGACGCTCGAGTTCGAGCAGGGCCGCGACATCGATGCGGCGTCGCTCGACGTGCAGGCGGCGCTGCTGCGCGCGGCGCGCCAGCTGCCGATCGAGATGACGGTGCCGCCGGCGTATCGCAAGGTCAACCCGGCCGACGCGCCGGTGCTGCTGCTGGCGTTGACCTCGCCCTCGATCAGCCTGTCGGACCTGAACGACTACGCCGAGCACCTGATCTCGCCGACGCTCGCGACCCTCGCGGGCGTCGCTCAGGTCAACGTCTACGGCCAGAAGCGCTACGCCGTCCGGGTGCGGGTGCAGCCCGACGCGCTCGCCTCGCGCAACATCAGCCTCGACGAGCTGACCAAGGCGCTCAGCGCCGCCAATGCCAACACGCCGGTCGGCACGCTCGAGGGCCCGCAGCAGACGCTGACCCTGCAGGCGAACCGCCAGCTGCGCAACGCCGCCGAGTTCGCCGAGCTGATCGTCAGCAACCGCAACGGCAACCCGGTGCGGCTGCGCGACGTCGCGCTGGTCGAGGACAGCTACGAGACGGTCAAGACGGCGGCGACCTTCAACGGCGAGAGCTCGATCACGCTGGCGGTGCTGCGCCAGCCCGACGCCAACACCGTCAAGGTGGTCGACGCGGTCAAGGCGGCGCTGCCGGGATTCCAGTCGCAGCTGCCGCAATCGGTGCGCATCAACGCCGTGAACGATCGCTCGCGCTCGATCCGCGAGGCCCTGCACGACGTCACGCTGACGATGATCGGCACGATCATCCTCGTCGTCCTGGTGATCTTCCTGTTCCTGCGCCGGTTCGTCGCCACCGTGATCCCGACGCTGTCGCTGCCGGTGTCGCTGGTCGGCGCGGTGTCGCTGCTCTGGGCTTTCGGCTACACGATCGACAACATCTCGCTGCTCGGCCTGACGCTCGCGGTCGGCCTGGTCGTCGACGATGCGATCGTCATGCTCGAGAACATCATGCGCCACGTCGAGGAGGGCGTGCCGCCGTTCCAGGCGGCGCTGCGCGGCTCGCGCGAGGTCGGCTTCACCATCATCTCGATCTCGAGCTCGCTGATCGCGGTGTTCATCCCGATCTTCTTCATGCCCGGCGTCATCGGCCTCTTGTTCCACGAGTTCGCGGTGATCGTCACGCTCGCCATCATCGCCTCGGCGTTCGTCTCGCTGACGCTGGTGCCGATGCTCGCCAGCCGCTTCCTCAAGGACAACGCGCACATGAAGCGGCCCGGCGCGCTCGTCCGCTCGTTCGAGCGCGGCTTCAACGCGCTGCTTTCGGGCTATTCGCGCTCGCTCGACGTCGCGCTCCGGCATCGGCCGATCGTCCTGCTCGTCGCGCTGGCGACCTTCGTCGCGACCGCCTGGCTGTTCGTGACCATGCCCAAGGGCTTCTTCCCCGAGGAAGACATCGGCCAGATCAGCATTTCGACCGAGGCCTCCGAGGACACCTCGTTCCAGGCGATGGTGCGGCTGCAGAGCCGGGTCGCCGAGATCCTGCGCAACGACCCGGCGGTGGCGACGGTCAACTCCTTCAACGGCGCCGGCGGTGGCGGCGGCTCGCTCAACACCGGACGGATGTTCATCAACCTCAAGCCGCGCAGCGAGCGGCCGCCGATGAAGACGGTGGTCGAGAACCTGCGCAAGAAGCTGCGCGAGGTGCCCGGCATCACGGCCTACATGCGGCCGATCCAGAACCTGCAGCTCGGCGGCCGGCAGAGCAAGGCGCAGTACCAGTACATCCTGCAGAGCGTGCAGGCCGGCGAGCTCAACGACTGGGCGCAAAAGCTCCAGGAGCCGATGCGCGCCGACCCGATGTTCCGCGACGTCACCAGCGACTCGCAGCTCAAGGGCCTGCAGGCCTCACTCAAGATCGACCGCGACCGCGCCAACACCCTCGGCGTCTCGATCGACGGCATCCGCACCGCGCTCTACAGCGCCTTCGGCGAGCGCCAGGTCTCGACCATCTACACCACGGTCGACAGCTACCAGGTGATCATGGAGGTGGCGCCGAGCGCCAAGCAGGACGAGAGCGCGTTCAACAACATCTACGTGCGCTCGTCGACCGGCATGCTGGTGCCGCTGTCGAGCTTCACGACAGTCGAGCGCTCGGTCGGGCCGACCTCGATCAACCACGTCGGCCAGCTGCAGGCGGTGACGGTGTCGTTCAACCTCGCCCCCGGCACCGCCCTCGGCGACGCGACCGCGCAGATCGAGAAGTACCGCGACCAGATCCGTCTGCCGCCGTCGATCATCACCACCTACGGCGGCGATGCGGCGGTCTTCAAGAGCTCTCAGGGCAGCCAGGCCATCCTGATCATCTCGGCGCTGCTCGTCATCTACGTCCTGCTCGGCGTGCTCTACGAGAGCTACATCCATCCGCTGACGATCCTCGCGGGCCTGCCTTCGGCGGCGGTCGGCGCGCTGCTCACCTTGAAGCTGTTCGATCAGGACCTGACGCTGATCGCGACCATCGGCATCCTGCTCCTGATCGGCATCGTCAAGAAGAACGCGATCATGATGATCGACTTCGCCCTCGACGCGCAGCGAACCCGGGGCATCACGCCGGCAGAGGCGATCCGCGAGGCGTGCGTGCTGCGCTTCCGGCCGATCATGATGACGACGCTGGCGGCGCTGATGGGCGCCTTGCCGATCGCGCTCGGCCTCGGCGCCGGCGCCGAGCTGCGCCAGCCGCTCGGCCTGGCGGTGGTCGGCGGCCTGGTGTTCTCGCAGGCGATCACGCTCTACATCACGCCGGTGATCTACCTCGCGCTCGACCGCTTCAGCGGCAAGGGACCGGTGACGACGGCCGAGGCCAGCGTCGCCGCGCCGGCGAAGCTCGCCGAGACCTGACGCCGGGTTGCGCCGGATCGGCCCGCGCAGGGGCTAGTGCAGGCGCGTACCCGGCGGCGGCGCGGCGAGCACGCTGACCGCCGACGTGCCGACGCTGCCAGCCTCGACTTCCTCCTCGGTCGCCTCGCGCACGTCGCGCACCACGAGCGCGAGGCGCAGCGCGATGCCGGCGAGTGGATGGTTGCCGTCGAGCACGACGTGCTGCGGGTAGACCTCGGTCACGGTGTAGATCGCGTCGGCCGAAAGACCGGGCGTCTTCGCCCCGGGCGGCGGCCCGTCGAATTGCATGCCGGGCTCGATCTCGGCAGGAAAGAGGCTGCGCTCCTCGAAGAACACGAGCTCGGGGTCGTAGTCGCCGAAGGCATGCTCGGGCTCGAGGTGGAGGGTGGTCGCGTAGCCCGCCTCCTGGCCGGCCAGGGCCTCCTCGACCTTGGCGAGCAGGTCATCGCCGCCGTAGAAGAACTCGAGCGGCTCGGCGAGCTCGTCGATCTCAGCGCCGTGCGCATCTTCGAGGCGCCAGGTCAGGGTGACGACGCAAGGTGCGCTGATCTGCATCGAACGATCATCGCACAATGATTCATGGACATCGATCGGCCGACGCCTCTGCTCGGCGGGCTCACGCCCGCCGTTTTCATGCGCCGTCACTGGCAGAAGAAGCCCCTGGTGGTTCGCGCCGCGCTGGCCGATGCGCTGCCCGGTCTCGATCGGGCGCGGCTCTTCGCCCTGGCGGCGCAGGACGACGTCGAATCGCGCCTCGTCGTTCGCAAAGGCGAGCGCTGGTCGCTGCGTGCCGGCCCGATTCCGCGGCGCGCGCTGCCGCCGTTGGCCACCTCGGGATGGAGCCTGCTGGTCCAGGGCGTCGACCTGCATGAGGACGCGGCGCACCGGCTGCTGCGGCGCTTCCGCTTCGTGCCCGATGCGCGGCTCGACGACGTCATGCTCTCGTTCGCCAGCGACGGCGGCGGCGTCGGCCCGCACATCGATTCGTACGACGTGTTCCTGCTGCAGGTCGAGGGCAAGCGTCGCTGGCGCGTCGGCCGGGTGGCGCGGCCGCGCCTGCGCGACGACGTGCCGCTGAAGATGCTGGCCGGCTTCGTCGCCACCGAGGAATGGCTGCTCGAGCGGGGCGACATGCTGTACCTGCCGCCGGGCTGGGGCCACGACGGCGTCGCCGTCGGCACCTGCCTCACCGCCTCGATCGGCTTTCGCGCGCCCGCCGCCGCCGAGCTCGCCGCCGACGCCTTGCAACGGCTCGCCGACGCGGCGCTCGACGCCGCCGAGGACGCCGGCCGGTCCGGCACGGCGAAGAATCCGCTCTATGCCGACCGGGCACAGCCGGCAACCGGGTCACCGGCGCGCATCCCCGAGGCGCTGCAGCGCTTCGCCGACGCGGCGATCGCGCGCACCCTGGCCGACGCCGGCGCCCGGCAGCGCGCACTCGGCGAGGCCCTGAGCGAGCCGAAGCCCGGAACCTGGTTCGAGCGACCGGCGCCGGCGGCGCTCCGCACCGGCGTCGCCCTCGACCGCCGCACCCGCATGCTCTACGACGATGCCCACGTCTATATCAACGGCGAGGCGTTTCGCGCCGGCGGCCGGGATGCCACACTCATGCGCGCCCTTGCCGACGCCCGCCGCCTCCAGCCCGCGGCGCTCGGCCGCCTGAGCGCCGAGGCACGCGGGTTGCTCGATCGCTGGGTCGAGGCCGGCTGGTGCCGGGCCGAAGAAGAAGGAGACAGCAATGGATGAAGAGCACCTGAGCCAGATCGCTTCGCGCAAGGATTTCCACGAGGCGGTCCGCGTCGGCCTGACGCAGGCGGCCGACGCCGGCGCGAGCGAGATCTGCCTCGTCGATCCCGATTTCGACGACTGGCCGCTCAACGATCGCGCCGTCGTCGAGACGCTCGCCCGCTGGGCGCTTTCGCGGCGCAGGCTGACGGTGTTCGCGCACAGCTTCGACGAGCTGGCGCGGACCGCGCCGCGCTTCGCCGAATGGCGCCGCCAGTGGTCGCACATCGTTCAGTGCCGCTGCGACCCGGAGCTCGAGGTACAACAGGTGCCGACGCTGATGCTGGTGCCCGGCGAGGTGGCGATCCGGCTGCTCGATCCGGTTCGCTATCGCGGCGTCGTCTCCGGCCGGGCGACCGACCAGGTCGAATGCAGGGAAACGATTGACGCGCTTTTGCAACGATCCGTCGAAGCCTTTCCCCCGACGACGCTAGGGCTCTAGGGAACACCCTTAAGACGCCTATAATCGAGGGTTAGGCACGGGAATGCCTTCGCTTTCCTTGTCTTTGAATGCTGGGTCTCCTCGTGAGAGGGTTCCCACAATCGACCCGGTCATTGTTCCGAACCCTAAATCGAGGAGAAATATGAAAACAGCATTGTTGATGGTCACTCTCGCCGCCGCCGTTTCCTTTGCCGCTTGCAGCAAGAAGGAAGAGACGACCACCACGACCACGACGCCGGCACCGGCGTCGACCACGATCGTCACGCCGCCGGCCGACACCTCGGCCGCCTCGGCCGCTGCCACGTCGTCGATGTCGGCCGCCTCTTCGGCGATGGACGCCGCTTCGTCGGCGACGGCCGCCGCGAGCGCCGCTTCGAAGTAATCCTTCGTTTCGCGCAAGTGCGAAGGCCGCCCTCGGGCGGCCTTTTGCATGGGCGAAGAGATTCCGGCGCGGTTCGCTTCAGCCGAGGCGCAGCCACTCGAAGCCGGAGACCGGGTCGGCGATGACGATCGCTTCGCCGCCGCTCCAGCTCGCGGCCAGGGCGGCGCGAGCGAGCGCCGGCCGATTGTTCTCGCGGCTCAGGTGCGCCGCCACGACGTGCTGCAGCCGCGCGCTCGCGCAACGCGCCAGGATCTCGGCCGCGGTGGCGTTGCTCAGGTGGCCGAAGCGTCCGCCGATCCGCGCCTTGAGCGAAGGCGGATAGCGCGACAGCGCCAGCATCGCCGCGTCGTGATTGCACTCGAGCAAGATTGCATCGCAGCCGGCGACCCGGTCGATCATGTGCGCGGTGATCGAGCCGAGGTCGGTGAGCACGACCAGCCGCGCCCCGCCGTCGCTGCAGCGCAGCTGCAGCGGCTCGGCGGCGTCGTGGGCGACGGTGAAGGGATGGACCTCGATGTCGCCGATCGCGATCGGCTCGTCGTCGCGGGCGAAGCGCATGGTGGCCGGGGCCGCGAAGCCGCCGATCGCGCGCCAGGTGCCGCGGCTCATCCACAGCGGCAGGGCGTCGCGCTCGGCCAACGCCAGGGCGCAGCCGATGTGATCGCCGTGCTCGTGGGTGACGAACACGGCGTCGAGATCGGCGGCGCCGAGGCCGGCGCGGGCCAGCCTCGTGTCGAGCTCCTTGAGCGAGAAGCCGGCGTCGACGAGGAGCCGCGTCGTCGTGATGCCGCTCGACGCCTCGACGACGGTGGCGTTGCCGCCGCTGCCGCTGCCGAGGCTGCGAAAGCGGATCACGCGGCGCGGCGCCCCCGCGGGGCGGTCACTTCAGGTCTTCGAGGAGCAGGGCGACGATCCGCTTGCCGGCGTCGCCGCCCTCGGGCTTGCCCTGCGAATCGAGCACTGCGACCGTGCTGCCGGCGCCTTCGGCCGTGACCTTGACGCGGTATTTGGCGAGGCCGCCGCCGTCGTCCTTCTTGCCGAAGCTGAACAGGCGGCTGAAGAAGCCCGGCTCGTCGCGGCCGGCGAAGGCCGGGTCGACGTAGCGCACGAAGTAGACGCCCTGGGCGCGGTCCCGATCCTCGACCGTGAAACCGCTGCGATCGAGCGCCAGGCCGACCCGGCGCCAGGCGCGGTCGAAGCCGTCGTCGACCTGCAGGGTCGGGCCGGGGCGGTCGGCCAGAAGCCGGGCGCGAGCCGGCGCACCGCTCGGCACCACGGCCGCCGCGGCGACCACCGCCTTGGCTTCCTCGTCCTTCGCGCCGAGCTTGACCATCAGGCGCGACAGGAACTCGGCTTCGAGCGAGGGGTCGACCGGGCGCGGCTGCCAGACCGTGGCTTCCTTGCGCTCGCCGATGTACTTCTCTTCCATGCCGCGATGGCTGACGTAGATGTCGCTGCCGGTGGGCGTGCGCTCGACGCGGGTGCGGAACTTGTCGAGCTCGCCGGTGGAGTAGGCGTTCTCGAACACCCTGCCGATCGACCGGCGGACGAAGTCGTTCGGCAGCTTGGCGCGGTTCTCGGCCCACTCGGTCTCGATCACCCCGGCTTCGGGACGGTCCTGCGCCAGGTTGAAGCCGTTGTCCTTCCAGAAGGCGCGCACCAGCGGGTAGACCTGCTCGGGCGTCAGGCCGGTGCTCAGCCAGCGGTCGTTGCCGAGGCGCTCGATCCTGAAGCTGCCGAGCGCGGCGGGGGCGACCGTGGACGTCGTCGCGACCGGGGTCACCGCCGCCACCGGCGTGGCCGGGGTGGCTGACGTTGCCGCGCCCGTCGCCGTCGCCGTCGCCCCGGCCTGGAACGTCGACGCGCTGACGACGCCGGTCGACTGCTGGTAGCGGGAGTCTTTCGCCAGCTGGGTGAGGTCGGGCGGAACATCGAGGCCGGCGGTGCGGGTGCTGGTCGAGCGGTAGTCGACCTTGTCGCCCGACAGGAAGTTTTCAACGGTCGAGCAACCGGCCAGGGCCGACAGGCAGACGAGGCCGGCCACGGTGGCGGCGCGGAAATTCAGGGAAAGGGTCACTCTGCAAGTCTCCATCGGTGGCGCGTCGGAGCGCGCCGGTTGGTTCGTTCGCCGCGGGCCGGCCGTCGCGCCGCCTTCGGGTTCAGGCGCGAGCACGGATGCCGATGCTCACCGCGCGAGTGTCCTCACGACAGGCCGGCTTCCTGCATCGCCGTCAGCACCGTCGCCTGGCCGGCGGCGGTGAGCGGCAGGATCGGCAGGCGGATGCCCGGCCCGCACCGGCCCAGGCGCGCCAGCGCCCATTTCGTCGCCGCCGGGCTCGGCTCGATGAACAGGGCGCGATGCATCGGCATCAGCTGCAGCTGCAGCCGCGCGGCCTCGCGTGCGTTGCCCGCGAGCGCGGCGGCGCAGAGCGCCTGCATCGCGCGCGGCGCGACGTTGGCGGTGACGCTGACATTGCCGTGGCCGCCGAGCAGCATCAGCGCCACCGCGGTGCCGTCGTCGCCCGAGTAGATCGAGAAGCCCTTCGGCGCCTGCTTGATCAGCCAGCAGGCGCGCTCGATGCTGCCGCTCGCCTCCTTGATGCCGACGACGCCGGGCACCTCGGCCAGGCGCAGCGCGGTTTCGGGCAGCATGTCCGCGACCGTCCGCCCCGGCAC
>Ga0193752_1002565_pt1 | contig 13460 bp, 10 predicted proteins | sample H1c1metaG_FD_144924 | JGI IMG/M metagenome (GOLD analysis project Ga0193752, IMG submission 144924) | Soil microbial communities from a riparian zone of the East river system, Colorado, United States - H1c1 | ecosystem: Environmental > Terrestrial > Soil > Riparian zone | place: USA: East River... | reverse complement strand
ATGCCGGCCGCAATATTGGCAGCTTCATAATTTTGGTGCGCCGGTCTAAAGATGGGTTGCCTTGGGTGAATTAATTCCGGGGACGCATAGGCAAAAGGTATAGAAAAATTTCCTTTGGTATACATTTGGGGTATTTGTTTGCTGCCTCTGTCGGCTAAAATCCTTCTGGTATTGTCAATTACATCTCCGATCGAAATAAATCCCTCCTGACCACTGTTCTGAAAGACCATTATTGAGTCAAGTAATGCAATTGAAAATGCACCTCCAAGTCTGTAAGAGTCTTCGTATGCAGAAGTATTCGGTTGTGTGGCATGGATAATTAGTTGTCCAGGTTCCGAATTACGGATCGCCTGATCGAACCAATACCTTATCTGTGATCCCGTAAAGTTTGAATAAGGCTCTACCTTCCAACGTATGGAACCCATCGCTGTTCCTTCCTTTTCAAAATTTCTGCAGGCGTCAATAATAATGAGTTGTTTGGGACTGCCGTTCAAACATTCCATAACCATGAGTTCCCCATCTTTGACTGCTAGCATATCCCATTTCTGCTTCCTGATAATCCCATGACCAGAAAGATATACAAGTGTATATTCAGCAACCGCCTGTCTAATCGCTTCTCTAATGGCTTTTAGCGACAAATCATACAAAATTACAATTTCGGATTCCATCCATAAACCACCGTTTGGAGAGTGCAAAAATTTTTTCATATTGACCAGGTCAGATTGTACTCCTTCCAAAAAATCCGCCCGCGGGCATTGAGGACCGATCAGTAAAGCTTTCCGTAATGGAATCATCTTATCATACTTTGATAGAATTTACAATTTTTTTTTATATTCTCAGGATTATTTTACTCATGTCAATTCTGTCAAATGCTCCAGTCACGGTATATTAATATGTTTCGGCATGCAACGTTCGTATTCATGAAAAAGATATTCACAGCACATTCGCCGATTGAATTCACAAATAATATTCATTCGTCGAATTAATTCTTTTTTTGACTTGGCCGATAGAACTGTTACAGGGTTTATCCCGTAACAAAAGGATGTTTCCCCTCTACCAAATAGTCGATCCAGATAATAGTTTTGTATACCATTGGATGACCTATATACTACTCTCTTTATTGGAAAAGATCTTGCCCATTTGAACAAAAATAAGTAAGGACCAGTGACATTAAAATTTGCTTAGTTAAGTGTTTGCGCTTAGTTGACAAGAAAAAAAAATAACTTAGGTTGTGATGTTAAGGCAGGTGAATTCCTTGTTTCCTTAAATACTTCCCTTCTGCTTCACTTCTGATAATAGCTGTTTTCTTTCTATCTGTTGTCTTTGCTGGCTATGCCATTCAGCTGATCTGTCTGTTCAAAAGTCTTACCACTGGTACTTCGGATGAACATTTAGTCATAAATCCAAAATAAGAAAAAATGAAAATTTCAATTTGCATTTTCCTTTGTTTTTTAGCGACTTCTGTTTCTGCACAATTACAAAACGGTACTAAAATTTTGACAACTTCTGTAGGAGCTTTAAATCTTAGTGCGAATAGTAACTCCGAGAGATCCGATGGCCGTGATCCCATGAACTCCAGTTCCAGTTCAATCCTGCTGCAAAGTGACGTGACTTTCGGCGTCTTTAAAAATTCGAATCTTTTTAGCTACGGCATGTCGTTAATATTTAGTCACATCAACCAATCCGAAGCGGATTTTACTTCGTGGCGGCTTTCACCGGTGGTGAGTTACGAACGATTTTACCCAATCGTGGATAAGCTTTATTTTACTCCATTTATTTCGGCTTCTGTGGGATACGAATTTGGCAAAACGGAAGCTTCCCAATACAGCAGCCAGCTAAACAAGAATGGAATTGCAGGTACTATCAGGGTTAATCCGGTTGCTGTATCATTCCTTCCCAATAAAAAGACCGTCTTTTTTCTTGGACTTTCCCAAATCGTGCTATCCTATACCCGGTTTACATCCAAGCGAAAATCAAATATGGATAATGGTCGAACCATTGAAAAACAGTTTTCAGCAAATGCAGCTCTAAGCAGTGTAAGTTTCGGACTTCAAAAAATCATATAAACTTTCTAAACCTTCTAAACCTTAGATTATGAAAAAGATTTACCTATTTGTATGCATCCTTTGTCTTCAGTTCTTCACCACACTCGGGCAGAGCATTTCACCCGTTACAAGTATTCTCATCTGTCCAAAAACTGAGTATACTTTTACATTTTCAATTCCATACACTGGTTACCATCCACTGTACGTTTCATCAGTTTCTGCAGAATATGTAACCCAGCAGCCTTTCGGTTTGCAGGAGATAGGCGGAAGTACCAATGGCAGCTTTAAAGGAACATTCAGAGATGAAAATGTAAACCAGGCGTTTAAACTATAGTGCCGCCCGGTTCTATTACGGCCCTGCCTTGCCAGATACAAAATTTCGGCGTTACATTTACCAAAGTAAAGTATACAAATTACAGTACAGTCATTCCCAACAAGCTGATATTTTCCGAAGTGAACGATTATGAATACCTACTTCCGACGGGCTGGTCAATTGGCAGTTCTGTATCAACAGGCAGTAACTGGATCGGTGGCTCCAACAGCGTTACGGTCACCTCGGATCTTTCAAATGGCGTTAAAATTCAGGTCCGCCCTGCGAATAATTGCGCTGCGAATTTAGCGAGCGGAGGTATCAGCGAAATTGCAATTAATCGTCCCAGGCCACCATTGACCTTTACGGGAGGATCGACAGTTTGTACATCGACAAACTTTCAGGCATATGGGGCGCCGGCAGCCTTTACTGGTTACACATGGTCAACTTCACCGCCGGGCATGTTTACAAGCAGTAATTTGACCTCGAATCCGACCACCATTACAAAAGTTGCCAATGGTGAAGGTGATATTGCACTGAATTTATCCTCACCGGGTTGCTCATTAAATTTTTCATATAATACGCTTGAAATCACAGGCCAGGCAAAACTTGTGGCGGGTGTACCGGTGTTGTCAGCTACATTTCCATTAATGCTGTACTCAGGTCCGGGTGATGAAAATGAAATTTGCAGAAACCAGGAAACAATCCTGGACATGGTTTATAATACAGGAACAACCAATACATGGACACTCATGTCATGGGTTGGAGGTCCGCAACCTTCGTGGAATCCCAGCGTATATCCCGATGATTTTTACATTTACTTTTTCAAGCCTAATCAACAGACAGCATTGTTCCAGTTGCAAACTTCTAACAGCTGTGGCACCAGCACCTACGATATAGCGTTTAAGGCGGTGGACTGCGGATTAAGAGCTGCGCCGAAGAAATTCAAAATATCACCTAACCCTTCCAGAAATATGGTCAGTATTTCCCAACAGGATGCTTCAGCAATAAATAAAATAACTGACGTTTATGAAGTTGATCTCCTGGATCATAACCAACTAACCATACAAAGGAGGAAATATCAAAACTCTTCCAGTATCGTACTGGACGTTTCCGGGCTAAAATTTGGAATTTACTTCGTAAGAATTATAGGCAAAACAGGTGTAGAAACACATAAGCTCATAAAGGAGTAAAATTTTATATGAAATCTTCAAGGGTCATTCTAACATGGCTCTTGAAGATTTTCACTAATTCTAGTTCAGGTAAATATTGAACAAAATCATTAAAAAATAAACATTATTTAGCATGGCTTCATATAAAATATCCGGTGTATGGAAAGATTCCAACAATGTAATAACACACTATGCCTTGCACACTGTGGGAGAAAAATCCATTTCAAGGGCAGCTAAAAAAACGAAGGCCCAGGCAATTGAACTTTTGGAGACAAAAGGAAATTCAGCTATCACCTGGGTCTGGAGTTATTTGAATTGTAAGTTTGACAATGGTGAAACTGTTCAGGTTATTAATGGCAGCAATGGCAAGTACCTGAGATCCAATGCAGATAATAAACTCACCGATAACCTGGATCATTTGATCGATTTTGACTGGATTGCCCCGTGACCAGTATTGAATCAAAACTTGGAATTATAACCAGTTGTTTCAATCAAAAAACCAACTTGTGAAGTTACTTACTATTTCTTCAGCATTATCCCTGAAACCCAAATTGGCGGCCGCCAGTCCAAAATATGTAGTTACGTCATCCGTTCCAGAAAGTTCCTCAAACATGCGCACGACAGAAGAATTTGATTTCAGATAGGTCAGCGGGGTGCCAGATTTTGCTAAGGAGTTCCGGTTTGATTGAATTCAAGATTTGTACAAGAACGGCTACCTCGATAGACTGCAATAGTAATAACTTAAGGCGGTTACCAAGTGCCCAAAAGTGATAAATATATAGCCATCACGAATAAGCCAGATTTAGTCAAATATTAAAAATAAATGTAACTTCATTGGTCGGCTGTTTGGTAGTATAAAAGCACATGATGCTTAACGTTACATTTATATTGCTCATGAAAAAATTAAAAATACAATTTCTGATATTAAGCCTGATACTATCCTTCAGTAGTTATGCGCAAATAAAAATCGATTCATCAATATTGAGAAGGTTGGACAGCCTGGAAGAGCAAATAAAAAGTGAAAAGTTACGATCAGAACAATTGAATAAAATGTCTGAATATAATGTATCGAATGCGAACAACGTCATGACATATACTAATAATGTTGTGGCTTTTTTCGCTATATTATTAACTCTATGGGGTATTACTGTCGGCTTTTTTACAATAAAAAATCATAAAGAAATTGGAGAAACCGAGGCAAAAGTGAATGTAATAAAAAAAGGAATAGAAGATAAAGAATTAAAAATTAGCAATATGCTGACTTCAATTCAGGACAGAGAAAAAAGAATAGAGGATGATTTCAATAATTTAATTGAGCAAAGAATAAAGATTGAAAATGATTTTAAGTATTTGAATGACCGATTTGATTCCGAATCAAAAAAGACCTTGAGATTAATCACATTATATGATCAGGCTTATGATAACTTAAATTACGGTAGAATTAAGAATGCTATTAAAAACTTCAATCTAATACTTGAGATTGAGCCAAATCATTATGAGTCGATTTGTAAGTTGGCAATGTGTTATTCATCAATTGATGACAATATTACTGCGCTTACAAAAATACTTCCTTACACGAATGCTCCCGAATCACCCGCAATGGTTTTTTCTACCTATGGTGTAATTTTATGTCGCTTGAGAAAATATACAGCAGCTCTAGTTCAATTTAATAAGGCAATAGCTTCCGACTTTAAGACAAATCATACAACTTATAGTCATATAGGATATACTTATCTTCTTCTAAAGGATTATATGAATGCTATTAAATACTTTGATCAATCTTTATTGCTTAACAAACATAATTCTTCTGCTTCAAATGGGAAATTGAAAGCGACATACCTCACAGATCCACTTATGGTTCATAGAACCCTTATTGATAACGCATTAAAAAATTCAAAAAGAGACATTCTTGAGAATCCGAAATATCCCTTTCCTCGTTTTAGTCTAGCCTTCGCTGAAATGGTTAATGACGATATCAAGTGCGTAAACTCTTTAAGGTCTGCAATGGATCTATGCCAAAATGTTGGCATTTTAAGGGAACTTATGTTTGAATACAATATTTTTAAAAGAGAAGATATTTCACTCAATTATCTCAATGAGTGCATTGAATTAGTTAACAATGAGATCAATCAGCTAAAGACTTTATATAATGGTGAATATGATATCTAAACCATACCTAATTGTTTTTTATGGTCCTCCATGTTCAGGGAAGACGACTTTAAGTAATATGTTATCACAAGATTTGGCTTATAAATTAATAGGTACTGATAGTATTAGGATAAGTCGATTAATGACTAAACAGGATCTTTATACTCAATCCATGGTTGATATGGTGTATGCAATGCTCATGGATGCCATTGAAGAAAGTTTAAGTCAAAACACTTCAGTTATAGCGGAGGGAATGTTTATTACCAAATATAATAAACTACGAATATTGGATTATTTTGAAAAGGCAAATCTAAAGTTCATTTATGTGACGGCTTCTATTGATATATTAATGGAGCGGCTTTTCCTTAGGGATAAACCTACTGGGGATAATATTTTACATCATAAGATTCCTTTAAGTTTGGAGAAATTAGCGTCATTCTTTTCATTGTCAAAAAAACCGCTTCATAATGAAATAATTATTGATACTACAACGGAAAGCAAGGAAGAGTCGTTTGCAAGGATAAAAAAGATTATAAGTGTAAACTATAGCTATGATTTTTTATTAGAAAATGCAATTAGAGAACATTAATAAAATGGCTATGCAAAGAATTGATTTCAGAAACGCTAACGGATTTCCGCCAACGATTTGTATCCAGTTAACGAACTGGTGCAATCTTTCATGCTCCTACTGCAGGTCTAATTCATCCCCCCACAATAAGCAGAAATTGAATTTTGAAGCACTGAGAAATTTGCTTTTTAAATTGTCCGAAATTGGTAAATGGCGAGTTAGCTTAACTGGAGGTGAACCATTCTTTTATACAGACTTGAAAAAATTATTAAATCTGATCATAGAATTGGGATTCCCATTTTCAATCACCACTAATGGGTATTCGACAAAAAATAAATTTGACACTATTCGAAAATCCGATTGGGAAGCAGGAACATTATGTGTGAGCATTGATGGATCGCAGGAAGTGCATAATTTATTAAGAGGTAAAAACAGTTATGAAAATGCTGTTGAATTTATAAAATTTGTTAGACCAAAGGTTAATCGACTTTTCGTTAATACGGTGCTATTTCGCCATCCGAAACATTGGGCATCAGAATTATTGGTTACTTTGAGCCAAATAGGCATTGATAACTGGACAATTATTTCACCAGTAAAAAAAGGAAGGTGGTTTACCAATTTGGATATTGGAGAAAGTTTTCTATCACAATATCAGTTTATTCAAAATATCGCTATGGGCAGCCTTTCGACTTCATTTCTGGACTTTGCCAAGACTGATAGCATGTTGACTGATATTGTATTTATAGATTCAGATAACACTATAAGATTACCTGGATATTTTAATTCCTCTTTAAAAGGGATTAAACCACTTTCTAAGGTAATAAATATGGAGGATGAAAATGCTTTTGATCAAGTGGTAAACTCAGTTCACGAGTTTATTAAAAGCGAAAACTATATGCTCTAAATTTCCTTATGTTTAATAAGTTCAGTATTGCAGGAGTAAATGCGCTTCCAAGGTTTGGTAACACGAACGAATGCATCATTGATTTCAAAGATGTGAGGCCAATAAATAATCAAATTGGTGTTTACATCCATATTCCTTTTTGTAAAAGCATATGTCAATTCTGTATGCTTAGACGTGAGGCAAAGGCTGTCAAACAAGTGCCTGATGAATATGTATTGGCCCTTTTGATGGATATTGAATTGTACAAACATACCCTGGAGAATGTATCGATCAATTCAATATATTTTGGTGGTGGTACTCCTTCTATGCTAAGTCCAAAGCAATTTGAATTATTACTTTCAGCATTACTGTTTACCTTTAAAACAACTGCCAATTTTGAAATTACTTTTGAAGGGGAGCCTTCATCATTGAATAACACTTCTTTACTTAGCTCTCTTAAGGACAATAAAGTAGATAGGATAAGTTTTGGCTTACAAACACTAGACTTATCAATGCGAAAGTTATTAGGCAGAACTGATACAGTTAACGAGATATTTCAATTATTTGAAAAAGTTGCCAAATATAATTTTAAAGAAGTGAACATTGATTATATGTATAATTTGCCAAATACATCGATAGGGTTTATCGAAAAAGATTTGGATCTGATTAAGTCGTTAGGCCCTACCAGTATAGACTGCCATCCATTAAAATATATCAGTTGCTCAAAGCATATGCTAAGCGAAATCGTATTAGGAGACCATTCTATACCAAATTCTACTCAGAGAATTGCTATGTTCAATTATATACGGCAATGGCACCTCAGTAACGGATATCAGGAACAATTTGTCGATCAGTATTCTATTTATAAAGTTGAGACGACTAATAAATATATGCAAAATCTTTATGGGCTAAATGGTGGAGAATATATTGGGATAGGTCCGGGATCTAGAAGCCATCTCGGCAATTATGGAATTTCAAAGATTTCGAATTTGGATAGCTATATGAAATGTATTTCTCTGGGAAAGACGCCGATTGAGAAAATTGTATATGCGCCAATGATTGACAATTTTATTGCTTGTTTTCCAAAAAGAAACGATTCTCTGTCTCTCAAAGTAATTGAAGACTCCGAAAGTAAAGCGTACTATGCCGGCGTTCTTAAAGAAATGCTGCATGACGGATATATTGACGTTATCGATGATAAGTATATACTGACTTCTTTTGGTCTAAATTGGTACCAAAATCTTCAAGAGATTCTTTTATCCCCAATTCAGCGAAGAAAACATAGGGAAAGTACATTAAAACGCATTGAAAAATTTAAAAATTTCGGCAATTATTTTGATGAATTAGGTGTTATTTTATGAGTAAAGTGACCATAAGCCAGAACCAAATAAACAACCTACTTTCTGACCTAGGAAAATCCTATAAAAAATTTGACGAATCAATATCTTTAATAAGGTTTGGTAGCAGCATTCTAACCATTCCTAAAAACAATGCTGATATAGATATTCTTTTGATATCAAACAAAGAATACTTCGATTACAAGCTAAATTATGCCATTAAAGATTTGAAGGATAGTTTGCTTGGTGGCTCGGAATTAAAAGGCTTTGACATCACACAAGCCATGATCGCAGAAATAACTTGCCAAACTATAGAAAGCCAATCCTATATAAATGGAGTTAGTATAATACCGAAGTATATTTTTGGCCCCTTCGATTATAATAAACGAGATTCGGTTCCCAAAATATATCTACATATTAAAGGGCCATTAACTACCAAACAATTTTTGTTTTTCTCTCGTGAAATGCCATATCATGGATTATCGATCTTGCAGTCGGCAATGGTTATAACGGGGACTATCGATATGCATCTTTTGTATTCGGGAACAAAACCAGATAGTACGTCATTAAGGATGTTTAACGATGGTTTAAAAAAGCGTGTAGATATCTCGGTAGATATTTTTGATGTTACGAAATGTATTAAGAAGATAATCCTAAACAATAATTTATATTTTGATTACAATAACCCTGATAACGGCATTAGGAAGCAATTTCAAATAAAGGATATCAAAACTAAAAATCTTTATTTTTTGAAACAATATTTTTACGACATTTATTTTAATATTAATCTGGAACTTAGTCAGGTATAATTGTCAAAGTACCTTTCTTCTGGTACAAGTTGAAGGTGTTAAGTAGAACGTTATTTACGATTTTGATTTTTCCTGTATCTCCAAGAAAAAACTAAATACTAAGGTTCAGAGTTAATAAAGTAGGAATATTATTTTCTGTTTTGTCATCAACTTAATCAAAGTTTTAATCACCGCCTTGTTCTAGCAGGTTTTGTATATCCTGCCATAGAAAGTAAACCCTTGACCGGATTTTAAAAGGCTTCAGTTTTCCATGCCGTACCCAATCATATATAGTAGGCTTAGTGACTTTAAACAACGCACAAACTTCCGCAATTTTATAAAGGGGTTTATACGCTAACCCTGGTGTTTCGTAAGAGGGAGCAACTGGCTTTTGCTTTTCAGCCTGTATTAATTCTTCCCGGATAATTTGCCGTATGGATCGCCAGAACTGTTCGGGCTCAAATGGGAACAATATAGGCGTAACGGTCTTGCCATTGCTCAAAGACTCTTTCATCACTTTTCCGCTTTTTATAAAATTACCATGCGCGGATGAATAACAAAAAGATCAAGGGTTACTAAAAATGAAGGGGCTAATCAGAAACGATTGAGTTGGTGCTTTCATTAGATCTAAAATGGAAATATATTTTGTGTAAAACATACCGTACGGACAGGTAAATTGAAATAAAGTAAGGTGTACCTTTACAGGGTTAATGTTTACCTGAATCAATTTGGGTAAGATTAATAAGGTCTTTGGGTTTCTAATCGACTAAAAAATCGACTAAAATCAGGAACTGCTGATTTTCATTAAGATATGAGGCCGCGACTTATCCCGTCCTAAAAGACCTTCAATAATTGGATTAAGTCTTTCTTAAAAATGGGTAATAACCGAAACTCCTTTTCAATAGCAATGAAAAATAAATTTTTAAACTTTTCATAATCATTTCGAAGCGAAACCTCTTTCAACACATAAAGAACCGTTTGCTGCCTGGTTATCGCCAAGCCACTTTCCACATATAGCCTTTTAAAAAACTTTGCAAGGCTTATGGCTCCTGAATCGGCTCGCATCACAAGCAATCCTTTTATCGCTACGGTAAAGGGCTTGCGCAATTGAAAACCACCTGTGTCAAAACATTGCCAGAGCTGTTCACCTGTAAGCGGGATACAGATATGATTGGAGAGAATTAGTTGCATGGAATAGAGTTCAAAAGCAGCGAATGGAATTTTCCCTTTGGCAGTCAGCCATTGTACCAACTGATAAGTGGAAAAGGGAACCCCGCTGTTATTGAGCAGTAAGGGCTTAAAATTGTCATCATCAGTAATTACAATGGCTTCATATTCTTCTGCGAGCAGCATCGTGTCATAAAAGCAATCACCCAATATTCCGGACATGCGTTGTCTTTCATCCCGTTTTACTCCGAGCAATTTGACGGAAGTAGTGATGCGGGTATTTTCTTTGAGCCACATAATGATATTCTGCAGGATTTGCCGGTGCTGCTCTATCGTTTCCTTAGACGTTGAATGACCTATAAGTTGCCCACGTTCATAACTCATAGTGAACATCCCGTCTTTAGCACCGTTTTCCATATCCTCGTAACATTCCTGTAACTCATCGACGGTGGCCTGGCTGACGATCAGTTCATTATCCAGATGAATAAAGTGGTTATTGTCCCGGACGATAAAAAACATACTCAACAAAGCAGTAAGGTCAAGTATCAATGGCTTATTATTGGTTACGGCAAAATCCGTAGCCTCAAATTCAGATTGCGTCAAACAGATCATAGAAACATCCGGAGAACTTAACAACGCAAACCATTGCATTACTGCATTGCGGTTAAACAAACCGGCCAGTACCCCCAGTGTAGCCCTACGTTGATTATATAAATCATATACCGGTTTTTCAAAAATATCTTTATCCTGCGTAATGCCTTTGATAAATTGTTCCACCTCGTCACCGGTCTCACCTGGATTAGCATGCAAAACTCCAACGTTTTCCTGTCCTGCGAAACGAGTTTCAAATAAGTTAAGGCTTTCCTGAAAAGCATGGGTATAAATATCTATGATACGCGTAATGCTGGCCTTGTAGCTGAATCCATAACCTTTGGAAATATTGATCGTTTCATCTTTTGCTCTCCCGATAAGCTGTTGTGCAAAAACGTCAGCGGGTCTGAGTACATTTTCTCCTGTCGCAGTTTTTTTGGTAATTAAAAATGTTTTCTCCTGATGGGAATCCGTTCTTATGACCACGGCGCATTCGGACCGTACAACAGCTGGGAATAAGTCCTCTACCGGTTTTTTAACAGAGATAATAATGCTGATGTACTTTAGATGAGCCTTACTATTATCACGCGCGTCAAACGCTATTTCCAAGCCTTTCTCTTCTTCGCCGGATTTTACCATTAGAAATGCCAGGTTAAATACATCATCTAAGGAAAAATTTCCCGGATTCTGTATTTGCAGTGCAAACTGCTTCACACTTTCCCAATCTCTTTTATAGGCATACAGCCTTGCCAACCGGTAATTGAAAACATCTTTTTCGTAAGTGCCGGCGAAGGGTAAATACGTCTGGATGACGGCAATGGCCTTATCGTATTGCCGGGTTTCCTGATGGATATTGCCGATGATCTCTGCCAAATAGGTGTGTTCAGGGTGTGTTAAAAATAAATTTTCTGCCAATACTAAGGCTGCTTGTAAATCCCCACTCTGATAAAAGGCATGGATCAGTCCTCTTGAGAAAGTGTTGAGGATATTCTTATTGGAGAGCTGTTCAAAAAGGGGAATTGCTTTTGCATATTCTCCAAGATCAGAAAGGCCGGAGGCAAGTTCAAGTATCTCTGTTGGAGGAGTGTTGGGCGAAAGTAAATCGAAGGCCTGCTTGTAAAACTTCAGCGATTTCTCCGTGTCTTCTCTATTTTTCCACAGATATCCGGAAAAAATATAGCCGGTTATAAGCAACGGAAATTCACTGATGAGTTTATCACACCAATGCGTCGGTTCATTTAAGTCTTTGTTTTCAAAACAAACCAATATAATTTGAGTAATAATATTGATATATTCTTGTTCATTCTCCTTATTCAGTTGTGCCGCCATTACTGGTATTGCTTCTCGGTATTTTCCCTGCAGGCAAAGCAATCTGGGCTTCATGGTTTCTATTTCATAATTTTCCTGTTCGTTCAGCGATCTGATGAAGCCAGGTGCAGAAAGTAATAATTTTGCGGCATCAAGTTTATCCAGCTGTAATAGCGTCATAAAAAGATTCTTGAAAGGCAGAAATTCTTTGGAAAGGTCAAAGGCTTTTTGAATATCTGGCAGGGCCTGATCTGGCTTTCCGGTTATTTTATTAATTACACCCCGGTTCAGAATAATATACCATTTGAAACGTGCCTGCTCGGTTTCACCGATGACTTCCCATGCCTGCGTAAGCATGGTTTTGGCTTCTTCCAATTCAGCGAGTTCCTCCGGTGTGTAATCGTTATAACGGTACTTGTAAGGATCGAAGAGATCTTCCAGAATGCGAGTAGCAACCAAGGCTTTTGAATCAGCCTGTTTTTGTATGTTGTCATCCGGATTGTTCAGCGCTTTTTTAAGGATGTCCAGCCCCTCTTTTTTCCTGCCATCTGCAATCAGGCGGCTACCGATACTAAATAACATAGGCACCGATTCCGCGACAGGAGCGGGCACTTGTTGCAACAATTCTTCTATGGTTTTATCTTTTTTATGCCGCTCTAAATAACCGACCCAGAGGTTGACATTATCCGGAGCCTGTTTCAAGGCCTTTTCAAAATAGTTATCAAACTCCGGGTATTTTTCGGTAATTGCATAGCCCAGACAAATCAGGGAAAGAGTGTCAGGGGTTTCAAAAGCAATATTACTTAAAGCAATCAGGTATTCTGCGCCTCTGTTTCCTTCATGTAGATCAAGATAACATATGCCCAGGTTCACCAGGACTTTACAGCGTAGTTCGGGGCTCAATTTATCCCAGTTTTTTTCTTTAAAATCCAGAAGTAAGTCAATAACAGTCTTGTATTTCCCTTCTTTTCTTAATTCCTTGATCGAATCCAGCTGTGAGATATAATATTTGTCTTCATCCAGGCTTGACTGAAACGGAAAACGGTTGAGTATGTCTTTCATTTCATGTACCAACGTATTGGTATCCTGTGACAAGTCGGTGATTTTTTCCAGCTGATTCTGCACAGAAACCATTACTTTTTC
>Ga0193752_1002564_pt1 | contig 13460 bp, 6 predicted proteins | sample H1c1metaG_FD_144924 | JGI IMG/M metagenome (GOLD analysis project Ga0193752, IMG submission 144924) | Soil microbial communities from a riparian zone of the East river system, Colorado, United States - H1c1 | ecosystem: Environmental > Terrestrial > Soil > Riparian zone | place: USA: East River... | reverse complement strand
CTTTTCGAGAACTTGGGAGCCGCCGCGCTGCGAAAAGTGGTGCCAGCGATTGGCGAGCTCAGCGCCACCGAACACGCGAGAGACCGGACGCGCACGACTCGTCCAACGCGCGATCGCGGGAATCTGGTTGCAGACCTCGTCGAAACCGTCAGGGCGTTTGAGCAGAGACAACAACTCGGGCTCGATCTCCGGGCACGCGTACGCGATCGAGAAGTGGCCGTCTTCGGCGTAGAAGATGCCGTAGACGAGGTAGTCGAGCGTGGAGCCATTGCCGCGGCGCGGTAGCTCGGTGCTCGGATCGAGTTGGCGAAAGTGGCGACAATAATAGCCGCACTCGGACGGCGTACGTTCGGTGCGAATTTCCGCACCGCGCGCGCGGAGCTGCTCTACGTATTGCGAGCGCGCGCCCGAAGAATCGATGACTAGATCGGCTTGGAGTTGGCGATTACCGTGCGGCGTGCGTGCTTCGACGCCAGTGACGCAGAGCTCGCCGTCGCGGTGCTCAGTGAGCAATCCTTCGACGGTCGTGCCGTGAAGGAATCGAACGTTGGGAAGGCGTTCGACGCGACGGCGCAAGACGTACTCGAGTGTCGCGCGCCGGCACCAGATGTTCAGTAAGTCTTGGTCGGCTGGCTCGGAGACGAACTTCGCCAGGAGCGATGCGGGGACCGATTGGTCGAAGCTGCTGAGGGCGGCGCCGGTTTGTAGGAGCTCTTCCAGTAGTTCAGGGTGATGTGCTCGGAGGATCGACTGGAAGCGACCCAAGAAGATGTGGGTGTGACGCAGCTGTGGAACGCCCGGGCGCTTCCAATCCTCAAAGGCTCGGGTGGGCTCGAGGTGGGGAGGTTCGGCGTCGCGTTCGAGGAGTAGCAGCTGACGGCTGCGGTCGGTCTTCGCGAGCGCCAGCGCGGCGGCCAAGCCGCCCATGCCGCTGCCAATGATGAGCGTTTGTCTCGACGGGGGAAGATCGCTGCCGTGCATCGAGTCACCGTGGCGGGCGCACTCTCGCGCCTCGCCCGCCATGCCCATGGATGGGGACATTTTGACTTGGGGCGCACTCCGAACTCTAGGAGTGAGCTGACTTACCTAAGTGTGAGTCGCCTGGCACATGCGCGACATGTAACGGCCAGATTAGTCAACAAAAGGTGAGCGAGCATCTACCAATTGGCGCCATTCACCCCGAGTTCTTGAAGTGTGCGAAATCGTTTGCCCATTTTTGAGTCACAAGGAGTCGCGTTCTGAACTCGACGAGACACGTCCGTAGGGCGCGCGGCGTGCGCGACTCAGAGTGCTTAGTTTAGCGGCTCGGAAGGCTAGGCGACGTACGGGGCTGATGGTCACCGCGGATGGTCAGCGCGCTCTCGCCTTCTGTTCTGGCCTACGCGCTATCGCCAACGTTCTTGCTAGCTCCAACGTTTCTGAAGGCTGAGCCGGTTTGGCTGTTCTTGCCTTCCAGAAGTCAGCGGCCTTCTCCGATGTCCATTTGGCGATGCTCAACGTTTGTAGGCTGCTGAGCACTGCTGCTGCTCCATCTGGCCTGGCTGTTTTTTCCTTCGCCAGACACTGCATCACCAGTTGCTCTAGATCCCCTGGTAGCTGGGTACCTAGGCGGGTTGATGGAAGCTCCGGATCCTTGTGAATGTGGGCCGCACAGATCTCCACGATCGTTCTGCCTGTGAACGGGGCCGTCCCTGTGAGCAGCCAATAGGCGACCGCACCTAACGCGTAGATGTCGCTTCGGCCGTCACCAAACGCTGTAGATCGACACCGTTCGCTCCGCCGGCAACACCTTCACCGCCGTTGGCCTGCGCAACAACGCGTGCCGGGCTCGGTACACCACACCCATCCCGCCTTCGCCGATCTTGTGGAGCAGCGTGTACTGGCCTAACTCCTGGACCCGCTCCTGCAAACCGTAAATGACTCGGTGAATCGACGTGGTCGCCACGATCGTCATCGCACTCCACTCACCCACGTACAGCATTCCCGTCGTCAGGTTCGTACCGTTCGGAATCGGCGCCTGCGTCGAATACAACAAGTACGTCAGCACGTTTGCGGGCAAGACCGACAACACACCCACTACGAATCCAAAAAACGTCGTGCCCGGCACTAGAGCCGCACGCAGCAACAGAAACAACGTCGCACCAAACAACGCGAGCATTTCGGGACGCGTCGCGAGCGAAAGCTGACCGAACAGGATTGAGCTCAGCACCGCTTGCAACAGCATTACCGAGACTTCCATCGCACGCAGTAGCGGAACCGAACAACGGACACCCTTCGTCACGCCGTAGCCAACCGCGAGCGCGCCGATCGCAGCGTAGTGCGCGTAGTCGTACCAAGCGTTGTGACCCGCGAACGGGCTCCCGAAACTGATCGTCGTGATGATGCGGTCGCTCACCAACGCGACGCCCCAAATCGCCAACTCTACGCCCGTGTACATCGACACACGGGCCTGCAGAAACTCGCGCGCAGCGACGGGATCGCTCGGAACACTCGGAATCGAGCTCATCCGAGGCGGCGCCGAAGGGTCGGATTGCACGCGCATTTCATACACCGGCGCCCGTGTCGTGTCGCGATTTGCGTCGCGGGGACTCGAACCGAGCGCTGAGACTCAGCTCGCGCCAGCGGGCGAACCGAGTCTTCCGGACCCCGCGAGGGTCGTTTTCAGTCTCGCTCTCAGCCTCCAACGCGCTGACACAACTTCGCGAGCGCTTCCGCAATCGACTCGATCGGCAGAACCGCGTCCACCTCTGTTAGGGCTAACACCGCTCTCGGACCGACTGGACTCTCTGCCGTCTCCGGGTCTTGAACTATCACGCGCCCACCTGCCCGCTTGATCGCGCGCGCGCCCGCCGCACCATCGTCGTTCGAGTTCGTCAGCATCACGCCGACCGCGGCTGGACCAAAAGCATCCGCCACCGACTCGAACAACACGTCTATCGACGGCCGCGCATAGTTGACCGGCGGATCCACCGACAAGGCCAAGTGCCCTTCCTCGACCAACAAGTGGTAGTCGCTCGGCGCGACGTACAAGTGGTCCTTCTCGAGCGGCGCCTTGTCCTCCGGTTCCGACACCGGAAACACACAGTACTTCGCGAGCAGACCAACCAAGACACTCGACGGGTCAGCGCGCCGGTGTTGCACGAGCACCATACTCACGCCGAGCTTTTCCCGAATCCCGCGCAACAACGTCTGCACGGCCAACAAACCGCCGAGCGACGCGCCCACCGCTACGATTTCGATTCGGTTCATCGGACCTTGCGATACACGCGGGCGCCGTCCTCGAGCTCCTGGTACGAGCTCGCGAGCTCCGTAAAGCGCAACGACTCTTTCTTGCCTAGCACGAGCACGCCGAAGTTGCTCAGGCTGGTGTGAAACAAATCATGCGCGCGCTGGCGCAGACTCGAATCGAAATACAGCAGTACGTTCCGGCAGACGATCAGCTGAAACTCGTTGAAGGTCGAATCACACACTAGATTATGCTGCGAAAAGACTAGCTGCCGCCGCAACGACGAGCGAAACACCGCGTGCTCGTGGCCCGCCACGTAATAGCTCGAAAAATCGCGGGTCCCGCCCGCCGCCTGATAGGCCCTCGTATGTTCCCGCATGGCGCGGATCGGGAAGACACCTTGGCGCGCTCGCTCCAGAATCGCATCGCTGATGTCCGTCGCGTAGATTCGGCAACGCTCGTACAGCCCCTCCTCTTCGAGCATGATCGCGAGCGAGTAAACCTCTTCGCCGCTCGAACAGCCCGCATGCCAGATCCGCACGAACGGATACGTCCGCAACAGCGGGACGACCTCGGAACGCAGCACCCGATACACGTCCGGATCGCGAAACATCGAAGTCGTGTGCACCGAAACTGAAGCGACGAACCGCATCGCAGCTTCGACGTCGTGGAGGAGCTTGCTCTGCAACGCCGAGATGCTCGGCAACTCCTCGACGTCCATGACCTTGCGAATCCGCCGAGTCAGCGACGCGCGCGCGTAGTTCCGAAAGTCATAGCCGTATCGCTCCGCCAACCCCGTGAGCAACAATTCGATTTCGAGCGCCTGCAGCTTGCGCTCGTCATCGAGAGTGCCCTGAGCCGGTGTCAGCGATACAGCCATACTCTGAGCAGCGATACGAGTTGGTCCGCATCGACAGGCTTCGTGATGTAGTCAGACGCGCCCGACTGAATACACTTCTCGCGATCACCCTGCATCGCCTTGGCGGTCAGCGCGATGATCGGCAGCTTCTCGTGCGTCCCGTTACTGCGAATGCGGCGCGTCGCTTCATAGCCGTCCATTTCCGGCATCATGATGTCCATCAGTACGATGTCGATTTCGTGTTGTTCCAGACTATCGAGCGCTTGCTGGCCGTTCTCGGCATAGGACACAACCATCTCGTGTTGTTCGAGAATCGTGGTGATCGCAAACAAGTTACGCGCATCGTCGTCCACGACAAGTACGCGCTTGCCGGCGAGCGCCGGGTCCCGCTCCGAGAGCAGGCGCAACATCTGCCGCTTCGAAGTCGGCAGCTTCGATTCCACCCGGTGTAGGAACAGCGCCGTCTCATCCAGCAATCGCTCGGGCGACTTCACGTCCTTCACGATGATCGTGTCCGTGATGCGCCGCAGCTCGGTGTCTTCCTCGCGGGTCAGTTCCTTACCGGTGTAGACGATGATCGGCGTTCGTCGCCAGCCGTCGTTTTCGCGAACCTTCTTGATCAACTCGAGCCCGGTGATGCCCGGTAGCTTGAGGTCGAGCACCATGCAATCGAAGCTCTGCTCGGCCAACTTCTCGAGCGCGGCCTCGCCGCTGTCGACTGCCGTCGTGACGACGTCTTCGTCGCCGATCAGCTCGACGATGCTCTTGCGCTGCACCGCGTCGTCCTCGACGACGAGCAGCTGCTTCACGCGACGCTCGATGAAGGCTTCGATCCGATTCATCGCGTCGTCGAGCGCCTCCGCCTCCACCGGCTTCTGCAAGAACGCGATCGCACCCGACTCCAAGCCGCGCGCCGCCTCGTCCAGCCCCGAGATGAGGTGCACCGGAATGTGCCGCGTATTCGGGCTGTGCTTCAGCTGATCGAGCACGACCCAGCCGTCCATGTCCGGCAAACGCAGATCGAGCGTGATCGCGTGCGGCTGCAACGTGCGCGCGAAGTCGAGCCCCTGCGCGCCAGTCTTCGCGACGATGCCGCGGAAGTTGTGCTCACGCACGAGCCCGAGCAGTATTCGGCCGAAGTTTTCGTCGTCCTCGATGATGAGCAACACGCGATCACCGGTAGCGATCACGTTGCGATCATCGGAAGCTGGCGTCGGATTCGAGGGCGCCAGCGCAGCCATCGCGGGCCGCGCTCGGGCTTCCTGAATCGACGTCGGCGCTTGCAGACGCGGCTCAGGGAACACACGATTCGCTCGCGCGTCGTAGCGATCGGGCAAATACACCGTAAACGTACTGCCCGCGCCGACTTCACTATGAATCCGCAGCTCGCCGCCGAGTAATCCTGCGATCTCGCGACTGATCGCCAGCCCGAGGCCAGTGCCTCCGTACTTGCGACTCGTGCCGCCGTCCGCCTGTTGGAACGCTTCGAAGATGATCTTCTGCTTGTCCTGCGCGACGCCGATGCCGGTGTCGCTCACCGCAAACCCGATCACCTTGCGCGCATTGTTGAGCGTCTCGTTGTCGACGCTCCACTCCGCGCGTTCCGGCGAGAAGATAGTCAGCCGAACGTGACCTTTCTCGGTGAACTTGAGCGCGTTCGAGAGCAGGTTGCGCAGCAGCTGACGAAGGCGCAGCTCGTCGGTCTCGACCGAATCCGGCACGCCGCGCGCGGTCAAAATCTCGAACGCCAAGTGTTTGTCGTCCGCGACGTGACGGAACGAGCGCTCCACGTAGTCCGTGAGGTCCGCCATCGCGACCCGGACCAAGTCCACGCTCATCGTGCCCGACTCGATCTTCGCGAGATCCAAGATCTCGTTGATCAGCGCGAGCAAGTCCGCACCCGACTGATGGATCGTGCGCGCAAACTCGAGCTGCTTGTCGCTCAAGTTCTTCTCACGATTGTCAGTCAGCTGTTTGGACAGAATCAGCAAACTATTGAGTGGCGTCCGCAACTCGTGCGACATGTTCGCGAGGAACTGCGACTTGTAGCGCGACGTCATCGAGAGCTGCTCGGCCTTCTCTTCCAGCTCTTGCTTCGCCAGCTCGACTTCGACGTTCTTGCGCTCGACCTCCGACTTTTGCGCGGTGAGCTGGCGCGCCTTTTCTTCCAGTTCTTCGTTCGTCTGCTGCAGCTCTTCCTGCTGGCTCTGCAGCTCTTCGGCCATGCTCTGCGACTGACGCAACAAGTCGTCGGTGCGCATCGTCGCCTTGATCGTCGCGACGACGATGCCCAAGCTCTCGACCAGCTGCTCGAGAAACGCGAGCTGAATCGGCGTGAAGTTCTGGAACGACGCCAACTCGAGCACGCCTTTGATCTCGCCTTCGAACGAGATCGGCACGACGACGATGTTGAACGGCTTCGATTCGCCGAGCGAAGAGTTGATCCGCACGTAGTCGGTCGGCACGTCGGTCACGACGATGCGCTTTTTCTCGCGCGCGGCTTGCCCGACCAAACCCTCGCCGAGCCGGAACACGTTCGAGATGCTCTTGCGTTCCTTATAAGCGTACGACGCGAACAGCTGCAGGATGACCTGGCGGTCGTCGTCGCTATCGGCCATGAAGAACGAGCCGTGCTGCGCGTTCACGACCGCGGCGAGCTCCGTGAGTACCTGGTCGGCGACCGTCAACAAGTCGCGCTGGCCTTGCAACATACGCGTGAAGCGCGCGAGGTTCGTCTTCAACCAGTCCTGTTCTTGGTTGACGCGCGTCGTCTCCGCGAGCGTTCCGATCATCTGGTTGACGTTGTCTTTGAGCAGCGCGACTTCGCCGCGCGCATCGACCGTGATCGATTGTGTCAGGTCGCCCTTCGTCACCGCGGTGGCGACGTCACCGATCGCACGCACCTGCCGCGTCAAGTTGCCGGCGAGCTCGTTCACGTTGTTCGTCAGGTCGCGCCACAAACCGGCGGCACCCGGCACGTCGGCCTGACCGCCGAGCTTTCCTTCCACACCGACGTCACGCGCGACGCCCGTCACCTGGTCGGCAAACGTCGACAGCGTGACGGTCATCGCGTTGATCGTGTCGACCAGGGTCGCGATCTCGCCCTTCGCGGCAAGCGTCAGTTTCTGATCGAGATCGCCCTTCGCGACCGCGGTCACGACGCGCGCGATACCGCGCACTTGCTCGGTCAAGTTACGCGCCATCAAGTTGACGTTGTCGGTCAGGTCGCGCCAGACGCCCGAGACGCCGCGCACTTCGGCCTGGCCGCCGAGCATACCTTCGGTGCCGACCTCGCGCGCGACACGCGTAACCTCGGCGGCAAACGCGTTCAGCTGATCGACCATCGTGTTGATCGTACGCTTCAGCTCGAGCAACTCACCTTTGACGTCGACCGTGATCTTGCGGGTCAAGTCGCCGTTCGCGACTGCAGTCGTGACGTTTGCGATGTCGCGCACCTGACCAGTCAGGTTGCTCGCCATCAAATTCACGTTGTCGGTCAGCTCTTTCCAAACACCGAGCACGCCGCGCACTTCGGCCTGACCGCCGAGCTTGCCCTCCACGCCGACATCACGTGCGACGCGCGTCACCTGATCCGCAAACGCGCTCAGCTGATCGACCATCGTGTTGATGACGTTCTTGAGGTCGAGCAGCTCGCCGCGAACCTCGACCGCAATCTTACGGCTGAGGTCACCCTGCGCGATCGCGGTTGCGACCTGTGAGATGTCGCGCACCTGATTGGTCAGGTTACTGCCCATCAGGTTCACGTTGTCGGTCAGCTCTTTCCACACGCCTCGGACGCCTTCGATCGACGCCTGGCCTCCGAGCTTGCCCTCCGTACCGACCTCACGTGCGACGCGCGTCACCTGTTCGGCAAACGTGCTGAGCTGATCGACCATCGTGTTGATCGTGCTCTTCAGCTCGAGAATCTCACCGCGCGCGTCGACGATAATCTTCTTCTGCAGGTCGCCTTGCGCGATCGCGGTCGCGACCTGGGAAATGTTACGCACCTGGTCGGTCAGGTTCGTCGCCATGAAATTCACGGCGTCCGTCAGGTGGCGCCAAGTGCCGGAGACACCGCGCACGTCGGCCTGGCCGCCGAGCTTGCCTTCGGTACCGACCTCGGTCGCCAGTCGAGTCACCTGGTCCGCGAACGCGCTCAGCTGATCGACCATCGTGTTGATCGTGTTCTTGAGCTCGAGGAACTCGCCCTTCGCGTCGACCAAGATCTTACGTGTCAGATCGCCCTTCGCGACCGCGGTCGTCACCGTTGCGATGTCGCGCACCTGATTGGTCAGGTTACTGGCCATCAGATTCACGTTGTCAGTCAGCTCTTTCCACACGCCGCGCACGGCTGCGACTTCAGCCTGACTGCCGAGCCGGCCTTCCACGCCGACCTCGCGCGCAACGCGCGTGACTTCCTCCGAGAACGCGTTCAGCTGATCGACCATCGCGTTCAAGATGTTCTTCAGCTCGAGCACCTCGCCGCGCGCGCCGACTGTGATCTTCTTCGACAAGTCACCGGTCGCGACCGCGCGGGCAACTTCAGCGATGTTACGCACCTGATTGGTCAGGTTGTTCGCCATCGAGTTGACGTTTTGCGTGAGCTCGAGCCAGATCCCCGAGACGTCGCGCACGACCGCTTGGCCGCCGAGGACGCCCTCGGTACCGACCTCGCGCGCCATACGACTGACCTCGGCAGCAAACGAACCGAGCGAGTCCACCATCGCGTTGATCGTGTTTTTGAGCTCGAGCAGCTCGCCTTTCACGTCGACGGTGATCTTCTTCGACAAGTCGCCTTTGGCGACCGAGGTCGTGACCGACGCGATGTCACGCACCTGATCCGTCAGGTTACGTCCCATCAGATTCACGTTGTCAGTCAGCTCGCGCCACACACCCGAGACGTCGCGCACGTCGGCTTGCACGCCGAGCGTTCCTTCCGTACCGACCAACCGCGCCATCCGATTCACCTCGGCGGCAAACCGGTTCAGCTTGTCCATCGTGGCGTTGATCGTGTTCTTGAGCGTTAAGATCTCGCCCTTCGCGTCGACCGTGATCTTGTGGCCCAAGTCGCCCTGCGCCATCGCCGTGATGACTTCGGCGATGTTGCGCACCTGGCTCGTGAGATTGCTGGCCATCGAGTTCACGTTTTCCGTGAGCTCGCGCCACACACCCGAACCACCGGCGACGCGCGCTTGCCCGCCGAGCACGCCTTCCGTACCGACTTCGCGTGCGACGCGCGTCACCTCCGACGCGAACGCGCTCAGCTGATCGACCATCGTGTTGATGGTGTTTTTGAGGCCGAGTAGCTCGCCTTTGACGTCGACCGTGATCTTGCGCGACAAGTCACCGGCCGCGATCGCAGTCGACACCTCGGCGATGTTGCGCACCTGAATCGTGAGGTTGTTCGCCATCGAGTTGACGTTTTGAGTCAGCTCGCGCCAAACGCCCGACACGCCGCGCACTTGCGCTTGGCCGCCGAGCACGCCTTCCGTACCGACTTCGCGCGCGACGCGCGTCACTTCCGAGGCGAACGAGCTCAGCTGATCGACCATCGTGTTGATGGTGTTCTTCAGCTCGAGGATCTCACCCTTCGCGTCGATGCTGACCGTCTTGGTCAAGTCGCCGCTCGCAACTGCAGTCGTCACGCGCGCAATCTCACGCACCTGCTCGGTGAGATTGCTCGCCATCAAGTTCACGCTGTCGGTCAGCTCTTTCCACACGCCGGCGACGCCGCGAATCCGGGCTTGCGCACCGAGCTTGCCTTCGGTGCCGACCTCTTGCGCGACGCGCGTCACTTCGGACGAGAACGCGGCGAGCTGCCCGACCATGCCGTTCACGAGGCGCGCGTGCCGCAAGAAGTCGCCGCGCAGAGCGGCATCCTGACCATCGATGTCGATCGTCTGAGTCAGGTCGCCCTTCGCAACCGCGGTCAATACGCGCGCGACGTCTGTGGTGTGGGCAGTGACGTCGTCGAGCAACGCGTTCACGCCGGTCACGTACACCGACCAACCGCCGCGCGCGTTGCTCTTACTCAAGCGCCGGTGTGTGCGACCTTCGAGGCCTACCGTCTGCCGCAACTCTTCGACTTCCACCCGCAAACCGTCGGCGAATTGCGCGAGGTCGTTGAAGGCCTCACAGATCTGGCCGTCGAGGCCCACGAGCTCGTCGGGCAACCGAGCTTCGAACTCACCGCGTCGAAATGCGCGTAGTGCGGAGAGCAGCTGACGGCGGTCGAGTGCGTCCCGGTGTTCGCGGGTTCCATTGTTGCGCGTCGTGACGTCGGCCATTCGGCAATCCTTGACTGGAAAACTAGAAGGCGAGAGCGCGTTTCAGGGCCTCGATGCTGGCAGGCTTCACGATGTGGAGATCGAAGCCCGCGTCGAGTGCGCGGCGTTTGTCAGATTCCTGCCCGAAGCCCGTCATCGCGACGAGCCGCAGCCGTTCGCGGCTGAGCTTGGCACGCAAATGTTCGGCAACGCCGTAGCCGTCGAGCCGGGGCAGTCCGATGTCGACGAATGCCACGTCGGGTCGACTTCGGAGCGCGAGTTCCGAGCCGGACTCACCGTCCGCCGCGACTTCTACGTGATGACCCCAACCGCGAAGCAGATCCGCCATCAGTTCGCGAATGTCTTCGCTGTCGTCGATCAACACGATCGAGAGCCGACGCCCGTTCGTAGCCTTCGGTGCCGCATCGGCCGCGACATCGAGCGCCTTTGCCTCTTGATCGAGCGGCAATCGCACCGTGAACTCGCTGCCCTGACCATGGCCTGCACTTCGCACCGACACCGAACCGTCGTGCATCACGACGAGTTGGCGCACGACTGACAAGCCGAGACCCAAGCCGGCACCCGACCGCACCTCTTCTTGCGAAAACGCGTCGAACACGCGGCTCAGAAAGTCCGCGCTGATCCCGCGGCCGTTGTCGCGCACGCGCAGCTCGACTTGATCGTTCTTCCGCTCGGCTTCGATCGAGATCTGCCCACCGTTCGCCGTGTAGCGCGCAGCATTGTTCAAGAGGTTCGCGACGACTTGAACGAGGCGAACCGTATCCCCAGACACCCGCAGCGGTTCGGGCGGCACGCTGACCTGCAGCTCGTGGCTGCGCTCGTTCAAGATCGGCTGACTCGTCGACACCGCGTGGTCCACGATCTCCTGAATCGAGACCGACGCCTTCCGCAGCTCGATCTTGCCCGAGCTGATGCGCGAGATATCGAGTAAGTCGTCCACCAGCCGCGCCAAGTGCTGGCTCTGACGTTCGATGATGTCTCGCGTGCGCCGCACCGAGTCATCGATGCTCGCGTCGGACACCGCAAACCGTTGCCGCAGCAGCTCTAGCCCGGCCATGATTGGCGCAAGCGGATTACGCAGCTCGTGACCGAGCAGCGCGAGAAACTGGTCCTTACGCCGGTCCGCCTCCGCCAGCTGATCCATCTGCCGGAGGAGCGCCTCGGCTTCCCAGCGACTGCGCTCCTCTTCGAGGGAGCGTTCGTGCTCACGCTTCTCGTGCTCGCGAATCTGCTCCGCCTGCCGCGCCACCTCTGCAGTCCGCAACTGCAATTCCACGAACACGGTAGCCTTCGCGCGAAGCACTTCCGGCACCACGGGCTTGAACAGGAAATCCACCGCGCCAAGCGCGTAGGCGGACCCGACTTCCCGGTCGTCGCGCCCGTACGCTGTCACAAAAATGATCGGGGTGTGGCTGGACCGTTTACGAGCCCGAATCATGCGGGCGGTCTCGAACCCGTCCATGGTTGGCATCTTCACGTCGAGCAAGATCAACGCGAAGTCACGGTCCAACAAAATGCGCAGCGCTTCACTCCCGGAGTGAGCACGGGCGACACGCGCCCCAAGCTCGCCGAGAGCAGCCTCGATGGCGACGACATTTGCTGGGTTGTCGTCGACGACCAGGATGTCGGCGGTGTGGGAGCTCTGACTTTCCATAAAGCCTCGGCGGCCCAAGCCTGCGCACACGCGCAGTCGACCCTTCAGCCTTATGACACAACTCCGAAGGGGGGCGCGAACACAAACACGCCGCAGCTAGCGGCATGTTTGCCCCTTCGAACAAAAACGCCACATACCGACTATAATCCCTGACACGCGTGTGGGTAGCGGGCCACTTCCTACGACGAACAGAAAAACCCGCGGACGCGATTGGCGCCGCGGGTTTCCGAGTAACTACGCCTGTCACGAGCTCAGTGGTGATGCCGTGAGTGCGCGGGTGGATCACTCGCGGGGAAAGACTCCTGCCCGGCCTGCGTGACCTCGTCGGTGTGCTCGATCACCTCATCATGTCGCACCGGTGAAACTGCGCGCGCATACGCCGGGCTGGCGGGTACGCGACTGCTTCGCGCTGCGCGAACGATCGCGTCGATGCTCCACGGCCCACCGCCCGCTGCCATGAACCACAGCGAGGACATCAGCATCACGAGTGGATACTCGAAGCCGCCGGCGGCTGCGAACAAACCATGCTTCAGATGCACCGTCGCAATGGCCACGATCATTACGCAAGCCACGCCGAACGCAGCGATCGGCGTAAGCAGACCGAACGCCAAGCCAAGTCCACCGAACAGCTCGCCCGCGATGGCGAGGTACGTCATCAGACTCGGCACCGGAAAGCCCATCTGCGCGAGGTGACCTTGAAACACCGACGGGTCCATCACCTTTTGCAAGCCATGCGCGGCCATGGTCAGTCCGACGACAACCCTGAACAGGGTGAACGCAGTGAGCGACTTCGTGTCGCCTAAAACTAGAACGCGACTTGGCTTCTCCATGTTCGTCACCTGGGTAGGAAGATGACGAGACAAACAGCAAGTATCATGCCCGATGAAACATCGAGTCAAATCGCGGGAGACGCCGCGCGCGCGTCGTGCGAGTGAGACGTTATTGCAGGTCGCACGGTGCGCGGCAGTTGTCCTTCAAGCAGACCGCGTGGTCGACGAACGCGCCCGGACTCTCACTGATGCCGCACGGAACGAAACAGTCGTCTTGGCCGCTCTGACCTAAACAATCCCAGTAACAAGCGCAGTCGGCGTCAGACTGACACTCGACGTATGACGCGCAGCAGCTCTTAGTCGCACACTCGTTGCAGGCCGCGGTGCCGACGAAGTCATACGAATACGTCTTGCTGCCCGACTTGCACTCGTATCCCGAACCGTCTGAAGCACAATCGCAGACCTGATACACGCCGTCGTCGTTGCAAGTCTGCGTGCCCGTAGCGCCGCCCGCACACAAACAGCTGACCTTTTTTCCGGGTTGGCACGAGAGCGACCCCGCGTCGCCTTCGTCGTCGCCCGCGAGCAGCTGCGACAAGCCGATGCCGCACCGGCCCGTGCTCAAGTCCTCGATGCACGAGGGGATCTCAGGCGCCTTGCCTGC
>Ga0193752_1002563_pt1 | contig 13462 bp, 13 predicted proteins | sample H1c1metaG_FD_144924 | JGI IMG/M metagenome (GOLD analysis project Ga0193752, IMG submission 144924) | Soil microbial communities from a riparian zone of the East river system, Colorado, United States - H1c1 | ecosystem: Environmental > Terrestrial > Soil > Riparian zone | place: USA: East River... | reverse complement strand
ATCGAAGCAACCATATCATATAGTCTGCGCGGTATGGTTCCTGCTGCCTCGGCATCGCTTCAATCCGAAGCCACGGCCAAGGTCGAGGGGGAAGAGACGAGTGTAATGTCGGCCTTGAGCACCGCATCGCAAGCGGTAATGAAAGCGCTCAAGAAATAGGGGATAGGGGTCGAATAATTCGACTAAATAAACGGGACCACGAAACAGCACCAAGCACCACGAAAAGAACTTTCGTGTAGATCATGTCGCTTTGTGGTCTTAAGCGATTCCCTTAATAGACGGTAACAGCAATTAATGCAACGAAATGAAACTTTTGATCACAAACGGCCACTTGATCGATCCGGCCGAGGGACAGAATAGCGGCAGGAACGTGCTTATCGAGGACGGCAAGGTTACGGCGTGGCTAAAGCATGACGAACCGGCGCCGGAGGATTGCGAGATATTCGATGCTACGGGCCTTATTGTCGCGCCAGGGTTTATCGATATGCACGTGCACCTGCGCGAACCGGGCCAGGAGCACAAGGAAACTATTGCGAGCGGTTGCGCGGCGGCGGTTGCGGGCGGCTGGACGAGTGTTTGCCCAATGCCGAATACGACGCCTATCAACGATAATGCCGCGATCACGCGGTATATGATCGAGCAGGCAGAGCGGGCCGGGCTTGCGAACGTTTTTCCGATCGGTGCTATCACGAAATCTTCGGATGGTTCGGAGCTTGCCGAGATGGGTGAGATGAAAGCGGCCGGAGCGGTTGCTGTCTCGGATGACGGACGGCCTGTGCCGACCGCCGGGATGATGCGGCGTGCGATGGAGTATGCAAAGGATTTCGACCTTCCGGTCGTCGATCATTGCGAGGACAAATCGCTCTCTTCGGGCGGGGTAATGCACGAGGGCAGGATCTCGCTATTATTGGGATTAAAGGGGATGCCGGCACTGGCCGAAGACCTTGATGCCGTTCGGGATATCCTGCTGGCAAAAGAGACCGGCACGCACATTCATATTGCGCATGTCTCGACAAAGGGAGCGATAGAGGCGGTCCGCCGGGCGAAAAATGAAGGAATCAGCGTTTCGTGCGAGGTGACGCCGCATCATTTTACGCTGACCGACCGTGCGGTTGAAGGCTACGATACCAACACCAAGATGGCGCCGCCGCTGAGAGGTGAGGAACATCTCGAGGCGATACTGGAAGGGATCAAGGACGGCACGATCGATGCCATCGCGACAGATCATGCTCCTCACCACTCCGACGAGAAAGCGCTCGAATACGACCGCGCCCCCTTCGGCATCACGGGGCTTGAAACGGCTCTCGGACTCGCTTTTAACGAACTGATTCACAAAGGTTTGATAGACCTTAACCGATTGGTTGAGATGTGCGCGACCAACCCCGCGCGAATTTTTAAATTGGCCGGACGGGGCACGTTAAAACCTGGGTCTGTCGCCGACATCACAATCCTCGATCCGGGGCTCGAGTGGACCTACCGCAACTCCGATTCACGGTCGAAATCGCGCAACACGCCATTCGAAGGAAGATCATTTACGGGCGCGGCGGTTGCTGCGATCGTTGGCGGCAAGATCGTTTATAATAGAGGGTAGCGGGCGGTGATCAGCAAGATGCGGGACAAACATAATGCGAATAATTCAGGATCGCGCCGGCTCCGTCGGACGGGGGCAATTTTCGCCATGGGTCTGTTTTCGGCCATTGTTCTTGCTGCCTTTTCGGGGTTTTGGCCAGGGTCGCGCGCGAAAGCGGCTTCGGCTGAACCTATCGCGGCGATGCCATCAGAAAATGGGGCCACCCGTGCCGCTGACGGAACAAACGCGGCCTGCAAAAATAGAAATGAATCCAATCGCACGATAAGACGTGCGTTCCGCGCACGTTCGTTTATAACGGGAAAGATCGTGCGGCAGATCCAACCATCCATCTGGCGGGCAGAACTATACGATACAGCCCGCAAACTGCGGCTTTGGTGCGCTAAATATTCACGAGCGGCAGGCGACACGTCGGATATTAGAAAGTATAGCGCACAGACCTTGCTGCGCCATTCCGGTTATCGCGGCCCTCCGCAAAGCTGATCTACTTCCTCACGGTTGCATTCCGCAATCGCATGTTTATAAACTCTCTCAAAGCCTTACGGCATTTTTCCGTTTAATCAAAGGGACACAATATCTATATGGAATGGCTTAGTGATCCGCAAATTTGGATAGCGTTTCTGACCTTGACCGTGCTCGAGCTCGTTCTGGGTATAGACAACGTAATTTTTATCTCGATCCTTTCGGGAAAGCTTCCCGAGTCGCAGCAGCAAAAGGCGCGGTATATCGGCCTTGCGCTTGCGCTGATCATGCGCGTGCTGCTCTTATTTTCGCTCACGTGGGTAATGGGGCTTACCGAGCCGCTATTTACCCTGTGGAACCAATCCGTTTCCGGGCGCGATCTTATTCTTCTCCTTGGGGGCCTGTTCCTCATCGGCAAGAGTACGCATGAGATACACGGCAGCCTCGAGGGCGAGGAGGGGCACGTATCGAAAAAGGTGTTCCCATCGTTTGCGAGCGTTATCGTTCAGATAATGCTCCTGGATATCGTGTTTTCGCTGGATTCGGTCATTACGGCGGTTGGAATGGTCAGCAATATCTGGATCATGATCGCGGCTGTGGTTGTATCGATCATTGCGATGATGGGGTTTGCCGGGCCGATCGGCGGATTCGTCCAGCGGCACCCGACGGTGAAGATGCTCGCGCTCGCATTTCTGCTGTTGATCGGGGTTACGCTGATGGCCGAGGGGCTGCACCAGCACATCTCGAAGGGCTATATCTACACGGCGATGGCGTTTTCGGTGTTTGTCGAGTTTCTCAATTTGCGCCTTAGGAAGAAAGCTAAACCCGTGCACCTGCATAATGCGTTTTCGGAGGAGGATGAGATCAAAGCCCTTGGGTAAGATCCGGGAGCATGTGTTCCATAAAAAACCCCCTGTTCCAAACGGAGCAGGGGGTTTTTCAACGTCAATGACGTGTTGTTACGGAAGGTACAAATTAGCGATCGGAATATCTCCCGTATCCCCGAAATTATCAGTCTTTAAAGCGGCCGCTCCTATCGGCGTTCCGCTGTTATAGATATACCAGGCCCCGCCGCCAGCGGTGCCTCGCCATACGGCGACGTCGGTTATCGTATCACCGTCATAATCACCCGGAACGGGGGTGTCGCCGGCAATACCGTTATGAACTGCCATAAAACTGGTGTCCGAACTTCGCAGTATATACCAGTCTCCTGCCGAACCGCGCCACACAGCAATGTCGGTCCTGCCATCCCCATCGTAATCGCCGGGAACGAGTTCATCCGTCGCGAGTCCCCAGGGAACTGCCTGGAATGAACTTCCGGCATTGTTGAGGATGTACCAAGTGGTATCCGAAGGGCGGAACACCGCAAAATCGGCGCCGTTCGTTCCGCCGAAGTGTCCCATTACAGGTATATCCGTTCCGAGGCCCCAATTGACAGCACGAAGGGTTGCGGTCGCGCTCTGGCGAATGTACCAGTCGCCACCCCTTCTAACAGAGCAGTCAGTTTTACCGTCTCCATCATAGTCCGCGGGCACGGGCGTGTCCGACGCGATGCCCCATGGGGTAAAGGTCGCCGTGCTGGTCGCACTGTTGAAAACGATCCACTGTCCTGCACTGGGCCGATAGATAGCGAGATCGGCACCGCGGTCCCCGTCATAGTCGCCGGGAACAGGTATGTCACCCGCCATACCCCAATGAAGAGTTCGGGTCTGGAACGACGAACTGTCACGCAGGTACCACCTGTTATTGGACGGTTTGTACAGGGCTGTATCGGTTCGGCCGTCATTATCGAAATCCGCATTGGTAAAACGGCTCGCGCCGAAAGCGCCCCCCGCCGTAATATCAATACTCCAACCGCCAGCAACGTCCCCGGCTGACGTGGTCGCATCGTCGACTATATAGAGCCGCCAGACACCGTTGGCCTCCGTTCCGTTAAACGCGGAAGCGAGGGTCGTGCTTCCTGCTGTACCGGCGTTCGGATAGACGGGTGGTATATCAGGCATCGTATCCCCGGTTCCGAAATTTGTCGGCTTAACGGAAGCAGTGACCAATGGACCCGCATCGGGGACCGTAGCCGCTGCCGCGTCGTCGAAGGTTACATTTGCTGTGACAACATCGGTAGTTCCGCCGGCATCCGAGAGGAGAAGAAATTTTTTCCCCGACGGGCCAACAAGCAGAATGTCGATATCGTCAGGGTTGAGATGGCTCAAACCGGTAATAGTGACATTGACATCGGTTATTGCTCCGCTCAGGCCCGACGCTGTGATATTGGAAGAATACGCTGAGGCACGGCCACGAGCTCCGTCACCGCCGGAGATCGTCGCGCCGTTGTTGAAAGTTGTAGCCGGGCTGGCGGAGGTTGTGACCGTCAACCCCCAACCGTTGCTTATGAAGCCCATATCCACGCCGAGGTCGTCGACAACGAACAGACTCCACGTTCCGTTTGGAGCAGTACCGTTAAAGGCGGCGGCAAGGGTCGTGCTGACCGAAGGTGCCGGCGCAGGTGCGGGCCAAATGTCGCCCGTGCCAATATTCGTTGGCTTGAAGCTGGCGCCGGATGGCAGGAGGGTCGCATCCGGAAGAGAATTGGGTGATGCGTCATCGAACGTGATATCGACGTTGGCGCGATCGTCGCTGCCGCCTACATCCGACATCAGGATGATATTCGCTCCGGTTGGCCCGACAAGCAATAGGTCGAAATCGTCCGGAAATGTGTGATTCAGGTTCCTGAGCGCGACAGTAACATTGGTCACCGTCCCTGTAAGGCCAGAGACAGAGATATTCGACGAGTAGGGGTTTCCTATGCCGGTCGCCGTCGCATCAGTGAGTGTTATCGCAGCAGGATTGGTAAAAACCACTGCTAAAGCGGGTGATACCATCGACGCGATCAATAGTAGCGAGACGCAAACGAATAGAAAACTATCGGGTCGTATTTTACGCAAAATTGTACTATTCATGTTCTTGTTCCTTCCCCGGGCATTTTAGGTAAACGCCCTCATCAGCGGGGTGTATACCCCTCCTTAATGAGACGTGGGCAGTGGAAGTCTTCCAGTGTCTCGAAAATGCCGCATTTATAACGGCTGCAAATTGTTAAGTGGATTGATAATTACTGGAGTTAACGGAGTCAGGGGCGAAAAAATACTAGAGCCACTCCGGCAAAAGATGGCATGAAAGAGTCGAAAATAAAAAACTACCCGGTAGTATCACTACTCAAACCTTCGAAGATCCTAACGGCTATCGACGCTTCATACTCTCGTAGTTGCCGCCCGCCAAATCCCGGTGTTTATCTTTCAGTGTAATGTTAATCTTGAAGGATAAGAACTGTCAATATTTTTGATTAGGCAAATTAATATCTATTCGGTGGCAAAAAAGCCTCTGCAAAGGCGTTTATAGAACAATATGGTCCGATCGTTTCAACTCTCGTTTTTGCTTGTGCTGGTTTTGGCCACTATCGCTTCGGCGCAGATCGAAAAGGTAGACTTCCGGAATTTTACCTACCAGCCCTACTGTGCTGGGGAAGAGCCGCGGAGGGTAACCGTGAAGAACGGCGAACTCTCGGAAGAAAAGCAAGTGGACGGTTACACCGATCGCTTCTTCTTCAAGGTTTTCAACTCGACCTTTGGTGATCTGAATGGCGACGGGAAAGCGGAAGCGGTCATTCTCACCGTCTGTAACACAGGCGGGACAGGCAATTTCACGGAAGGTTTTATTTACACGATGAAGGCTGGGAAGCGGGCGATGGTAACGCGAATTGAAGGCGGCGATCGCGCCTACGGCGGCCTGCGCTCGGCGAAGGTTGAAAAGGGGCTATTGATTGTCGACCGCAACGATACCGGCGAAGAAGGCGCCGCGTGCTGCCCCGAATACGCGATCAAAACTACCTACAAACTGGCTGGAAATAAATTGGCCCCGTCAGGCAAACCAGTCAAACGCCAGCTTTATCCTTCGGAACCTTTAAGGTTTGCTAAAGGTGAGTCGGGCGCGACCCTAAGGGTTACGGTTGGACCTCAGGACAGAAAGAGATTCATGTTGGGCGCTCGCGCCGGTCAGGTAATGATGGTTAGCGTTAACACCGACAAGATATCCGTGCGGCTGCTTGAAGACGCACTAGTGACCGAAGGAGCGAACGGCTTTACGGCAAAGCTTCAGAAAAACGGCACCTATACGATCGAGCTTTCCAATTATGAAGAAGGGGCGGTCGACATTACGCTGACGGTAGGTATTAAATAAATTATTTCATTTGTTTCAGATATTGGCCCGCCGGATTTGAGCGGGCCGTTTTATTTGCGGGGTAAACATTTTCGTTTATTTTGGTATAACCTATTGAAAACATGTCCAGTTTCTACGACAAGATCATTCGTCCGCTTCTTTTCAGGCTCAATGCGGAGACGGCCCATGAGATCGGTATCGAAGCGCTGAGGATGGGCCTCGCGCCGCCATTTGCGGGCAAAGGCGATGGCTGGGGGCTGGGCGAGATCGAGCGATTCGGGCTGAAATTCAAGAACCCGCTTGGAATGGCTGCCGGTTTTGACAAGAACGGAATAGTGGTGGACCAGCTTGGCGATATAGGTTTCGGTTTTGTAGAGGTAGGAACTGTAACTTTCCAGCCGCAAAAGGGAAACGATAAGCCGAGGATGTTCCGACTGCCTGCAGACAAAGCGCTGATCAACCGGCTGGGCTTTAATAACCAGGGAACCGCCCGTGTTGTAGAGAGGCTTAAGGGCGTCAAACGTAATTGTATTGTGGGCGTCAATATTGGCAAGAACAAGGATGTTCCGAATGAAGAAGCGGTTGAGAATTACCTGAAGAGCTTTGATATTGCGCATGGGGTAGCGGATTATATCGCGGTAAATATTTCCTCGCCGAATACGCCGAATTTGCGGGAACTGCAGAAGGCTGAGAACCTTGAGGATCTTTTAAGCGCTCTGCAGACTCGCAACAGAGAGATTGGGGCGAAGCCGCTCCTTGTAAAGATCGCCCCGGACCTGACGGAAGGTGATATCGAGGCGATCGTCGATATTTGTTTGAGCCTCGAGATCGAGGGGATAATCGCGACTAACACGACGATAAGCCGGGCGGGGCTGGTGACGGACGTCCAAAATATCGGCGCCGGGGGGCTGAGCGGAAAACCACTGCAAAAGCGATCGAACGAGGTGATATCCAAGATCTATCGTTACTCGAATGGAAAGCTGCCGATCGTCGGGGTTGGCGGTGTGTTTACGGCGCAGGATGCTTTTGAGAAGATCGCGGCGGGAGCTTGTTTGGTACAGGCGTACACGGGGTTTATCTATAGCGGAGTGACGTTTGCGAGGGATGTGAACGCGGGATTATCGAGAATTTTGAGGGAAAAGGGATTTGAATCGGTGGATGAGGCTGTCGGTACTTTAGCGTAGGTTCGCGCTACGCGCTCAATGCAGGCGGGCCGCCTGCGCTCCAATCCGGAAGCATGCGCTCCAATCCGGTAGGATGCGCTCCAATCGCGGTTTGACACTTAAACCTCAGCAGCTATAATAAAAACTTTGTATTTTGCGATGTTTGATACGAAAGTTTATTCTATAGGGCGATGATCATCGATCTGACCAGGCCAGGGAAGTTTCCGCTCGAGTTCGATATTCAGATAGCGGCGGATGAGATCGATCTCGATACTGACAACGTTAAGCTAACCGGCGAGGCTCGGATGAGCGGAAAGGTCACGCGGCATATTGTCGAGACGGTTGTAGAGGGCGACATCAACGCCCGGATAGAGATAGATTGCACGCGGTGTTTGAAGCCCGTGGAAACCGAACTCGATATCCCGTTTTCGGTGAGCTATACCTCGCCGGAGCATTATACGGATGAAAAGGAAACCGAGTTGCACCAGGGCGATCTCGATCTAGCAATCTCGGAAGACGACAGGATAGACCTGAAAGAGGTGGCCCGTGAGCAGATATTGCTCAACCTGCCTGAGCAGGTTTTGTGCACCGAAGATTGTAAAGGTTTGTGCGCGAAGTGCGGTGCGGACCGAAATTTGATAAATTGTAATTGTGAAGAAAAGGAGATCGACCCGAGATGGGCGGCCCTTAAAGATCTAATTAAATAACCGCAACCAAAGCCATGGGGCTTTTATTTTTTTGCGGGGAATAATACTGAGGTTAATTATGCCAAATCCAAAAAGAAGACATTCCCATTCGCGTACGCGCCAGCGTCGTGCTCATGACGCGCTGAAAACGCCGCAATACTATCTTGATAAAGATACCGGCGAGGCAAAGGTTCCGCATCGCATAGATGCGAAAACCGGCATGTACAAAGGGCGACAGATCATCGACGTCAAGGAATCCGAGTAGCTTTGAGTTTTTCAGGAATTTGAGTTCTAATTCAAATCAATGACAGAACAAAATGCGGGCATCATCGGGATGGGACACGCTTACCCGGAAGGTATTTTAACGAATGCCGACCTGGAAAAGATCGTGGAAACCAGTGATGATTGGATCACTTCGCGAACGGGCATCAAGCAGCGCCATAAGGCGCGTGACGATGAGTACACGTCACAATTCGGTGTTTTAGCGGCCAGGCAGGCGCTCGAGAGGGCGGGGCTTGATCCGATGGACATCGATATCATTATTTGTGCGACTACCAGCCCGGACCAGATCATGCCCTCGACGGGCGCTTTGATCCAGGCGCAGCTTGGTGCGAATAATGCCGCCGGCATGGATGTGTTTGCCGCTTGCTCGGGCTTTTTGTACGGTTTGACGATGGTCGAATCGATGATCAAGACCGGGCAGATCCGTTACGCTTTGGTTATCGGGGCGGAAATCTTAACTAAATTCGTCGATTATACCGACCGCGGGACCTGCGTCATTTTTGGCGACGGGGCCGGCGCGGCTGTGCTTGGGCCAGTTGCGAAAGACAAGGGAATCTTGGCGACGAAGATACGCTCAGACGGCCGCTACGAAGATCAGTTGAATGCGCCGGGCGGCGGCACAAAACTGGGTACGACCCATAAAACCATCGATGATCGCCTCCACTTCTTTAAGATGAAGGGCAACGAGCTGTTCAAAATAGCTGTGCGCTCGATGGCCGATATATCGAAAGAAATGCTCGATAAGGCGGGTTACACGGTCGACGACGTGGACCTTGTGATCCCGCACCAGGCAAACCAGAGAATCACGGATGCCGTGGCGCAGCGTCTCGGGGTTCCGGATGAAAAAGTTTATTCAAATATCGCCGAGCACGGCAACACTTCCTCAGCCTCGATCCCTATCGCTCTGGATGAGTGCATCCAGTCCGGGAAGGTGAAGGAAGGAAGCCTTGTGCTAATGACGGCTTTTGGCGGTGGTGTTACGTGGGGTGGGACACTGGTAAGATTCTAGATTTTTGATAATGGCAGGCGACGGACACTCTAAATTTGCATTCGTCTTTCCCGGGCAGGGCTCGCAAGCCGTCGGGATGGGTAAGGACCTATTTGAAACCTACACTGCGGCGCGTGAGGTTTTTGAAGAAGCGGACGATGCGCTGGGTTTTAAGCTCTCCGAAATGTGTTTCGCGGGCGATGAGGCCGATCTGCAAATGACGGCGAATACGCAGCCGGCTATTTTGACAACGTCGATCGCCGCATACCGCGCGATGAAGGCCGAGGGGCTTCAGGTGACGACATCGTTTGCGGCGGGACATAGCCTGGGTGAATATTCGGCGCTGGTCGCGGCTGGTGTGCTTGATTTTGCCGATGCGGTGAGAACGGTGCGCAGACGCGGAACGTATATGCAGGAAGCGGTGCCGGCCGGTGTGGGAGCGATGGCCGCGATACTGGGTTCGGACCTGGCGACGATCGAATCGGCCTGCAGCGAAGCGGCACAAGATCAGGTTTGCAGCCCGGCGAATATTAATTCGCGATCGCAGATCGTGATAGCCGGAAATTCGGAAGCTATCGATCGCGCTTGTGAGATATTAAAAGAGAAAGGCGCGAAAAGGGCGATCAAGCTGAACGTATCGGCGCCTTTTCATTGCGCATTGATGATGCCGGCGCAGGAGAGGCTGGCGGACGATCTGAAAAGTTTGAATTATGGGAGCTTTGAATTCCCGGTGGTGCAGAACGTCGACGCACAAGCGAATAGCGAACCGGCAACGGTTGCCGATGCGCTGACCTGGCAGGTTTCATCGCCGGTATGCTGGCTGCAATCGATCGAGTTTTTATCGGGAATGGGCGTGACGACCGTGATCGAGATCGGCGCCGGAAAGGTTTTATCGGGTTTGGTGCGTCAGATAGATCGCGAGATCGTTTGTCTGAATGTCGAAAATTCGGAAAGTTTAAGAAATACATTGGAAACGCTATAAAACAGGAGAATATTTTATGTCAGAAGTACAGGATAAGATCAAACAGATAATAGTTGATGAACTGGGTGTAGATGAAGCGGAAGTTACTGAGAATGCGCGCTTTATCGAGGACCTTGGAGCGGATTCGCTGGACCTCGTCGAACTCGTGATGCGTTTTGAAGAGGAATTCGATATCGAAATTCCGGATGAAGATGCTGAAAAGATCCAGAGCGTTCGCGATGCTTACGCTTACGTGGAGCAGCACAAACAGGGCTAATTTTCTCAATAGTTGATTGTTAATGGTTGTGCCGCCTTTCGTGCCGCGTCGACCATTAACAATTTTGCTGTTTAAAGACATATGAAACGTCGTGTAGTAGTTACAGGGCTTGGGTTGGTCACACCGTGCGGTAATGACGTGCCTTCTACGTGGGCTTCGCTGATGCGGAGCGAGAGTGGAGCGGGCGAAATTACGAAGTTTGACACGGAGAAATTCAACGTAAAATTTGCGTGTGAAGTAAAGAATTTTGATCCGCTCAGCTTCCTCGATAAAAAAGAAGCGCGCCGTATGGGCGCTTTTACTCATTTTGCGCTTGCGGCCTCGGACGAGGCGGTGAAGCACAGCGGATTGGTGATCGATGAATCGAACGCCGAGATGGTCGGGACGTATATCAGCTCCGGCATTGGCGATTTCTGGGCGATCGAACGCGAGCATGAAAAACTGCTCAAGTCGGGCCCGGACCGCGTATCGCCCTTCTTTATCGTCTCGGCGATCGTGAATCTCGCGGCCGGTAACGTGTCCATACGCCACGGGGCGAAAGGGCCGAATTCGGCGACTGCTACGGCCTGCTCGGCGGGTGCTCATGCCATCGGCGACAGCTTCCGGCTGATTGAGCGGGGTGACGCGGATGCGATGATATGCGGTGGTGCGGAAAGCGCGATCACGCCGATGTCGGTTGCGGGATTTGCCTCGATGCGCGCGCTTTCTACCCATAATTCGGAACCGCTTAAGGCATCGAGGCCATTCGACGCTGAGCGCGATGGATTCGTGATTGGCGAAGGCGCGGGAATCATCATTCTCGAGGAGCTCGAATTCGCCAAGCTGCGCGGTGCGAATATCCTGGCCGAGATAGTCGGATACGGCATGAGCGGCGACGCATTCCATGTGACGATGCCGGACGAAACGGGATCGGGCGCCATCCGCGTAATGGAGCGGGCTCTAAAGGATGCGGGCATTTCGCCGGACCAGGTCGGCTATATCAACGCCCACGGTACGTCGACGCCATACAACGATAAATTCGAAACGCTTGCGATCAAAAAGGTTTTTGGGGAACGCGCCTATGACCTGCCGGTAAGCTCGACCAAATCGATGACCGGGCATGCTCTTGGAGCGGCGGGAGGTATCGAGGCGGTTTTCTCGATCCTTACGATGCAGGAAAAAACGCTGCCGCCTACTATCAACTACGAGCATCCGGATCCAGATTGCGATCTGGATTACGTGCCGAACGAGCCGAGGCAAAAGACAGTCGATTATGTGCTGTCGAACAGTTTCGGGTTCGGCGGGACGAACGCATGTTTGGTCTTTAAGCGGTACGAGGAATAATTTTAACGGGCGTTTCTTTTGTGCATATGCGAGGGAAACGCCTTATAATTTTGAGGAATGAATGAATCGTCATTCATTTTCAGGTTTATTAAGTAGGTTGAATAAATCTTTAATATAACGTTATGAAAATAATCGTTTTAATGAAACAGGTAGCTAATAAGGATGCGGTCTTGCGCATCGGCGCCGATGCGAAATGGATCGCGGAGGGCGACGTGGCGATGCAGACCAACGAGTCTGACGGCTACGCGCTTGAAGAAGCGCTGCGGATGAAAGAGGCGAAGGGCGAAGGCGAGGTGATTGTTTGCTCCCTGGGCCCGCAGACCGCGAAGACCGTGATCAAAGATGCGCTGGCGCGTGGGGCCGACCGGGCGATTCATGTAGTAACCGATGAGAAGCTTTCGCCTTACCAAATAGCGAAAGCCATTGCCGACTCGATACGTGAAGAAAATGCAGACCTTGTTTTTACCGGCCTGCAGTCTGACGATGCGAGTTACGGCCAAACGGGTGTAATTCTTGCCGAGCTGCTCGGAATCCCGCATGCGACCATCGTGATCGAGGTGGATCGCGAGAGCCTGTCGGATACGGGCCTACGTGTTAAGCGTGAGCTTGAAAGCGGCTGGTATCAATGGTTTACGTACAAGCTGCCGTCGCTGCTGACGATCCAATCGGGCATTTCGCAGATCCGTTACGCCTCGCTAAAGGGCATAATGGCGGCGAAGAAAAAAGAGATCAAGGACGTTACGCCGTCGGTCGAAGCTTTTGCCTCGGCGCAAAAGATTGAAAAAGTTTACCTGCCGCTCAAGACCAAGCAGACACAGATGCTCGGTAACGGCGATGCCAAAGCGGGCGCGGCCCAACTGGTCGAAAAACTGAGAACGGAGGTCCGCGTACTGTAATGATACTTGTATTTATCGAACATAAAGATTGCGTTTTGAATAAGACGTCGCTTGAGGCCGTCGCGGCCGCCCAGGGCATCGGAAAGGACCTCGGCTTGCCGGTCACCGCCGTTATACCCTGCGACAAGGATTGCGCGCTTGCGGCTGAGATCGCGGGTTACGATCTGGAAAAGGTTATCGTTGCTAAAAACGAAAAGCTTGGTACTTACACGCCGGACGGTTATGCCGACGCGTGGGAGCAGGTGATCAAGGCGACTAATCCGCAGTATGTCGTTATGTCGCACACCTACCAGGTCCGTGATTTTGCGCCGAAGGTGGCGGCTAGGCTGGGCAGGGAAGTCGTCGGCGATTGTATCAGGTACAAGGCCGAGGGCGGAAAGCTTGTTCTGACGCGGCGGATATTCCTCGGAAAACTCGATGCCGATATGAGTATTGGTGGTGATGCACCGTATTTCGTAACGTTCCAGTCAGGCTCTTTCCGTGGCGATAACGCTGCAAAGGGAAGCGCGGCGGCGGAAACGATGGACGTTACCGTCGGCGATATCCGCATGACGCCGGAGGCGCCGTTCCAGGAAGCGAAGGCCTCGGTCGATCTGACGAAATCGGAGATCATCGTTGCCGTCGGCC
>Ga0193752_1002562_pt1 | contig 13462 bp, 14 predicted proteins | sample H1c1metaG_FD_144924 | JGI IMG/M metagenome (GOLD analysis project Ga0193752, IMG submission 144924) | Soil microbial communities from a riparian zone of the East river system, Colorado, United States - H1c1 | ecosystem: Environmental > Terrestrial > Soil > Riparian zone | place: USA: East River... | reverse complement strand
CGCGACCACGCACGATGCGCCGGCCTTCGCGGCGGCGATCGCGACCAGGCCCGAGCCCGCGCCGAAATCGAGCACGGTGCGCTCGCGCACTTCGTCCGGGTTGTCGATGATGTAGCGTGCGAGCGCCTGTCCCCCGGGCCATGCAAAAGCCCAATAGGGCGGTGGCAATTCGCCCAGGCCCAGCTCCTCTGCTCCCGCCAGGAGTTCGGTTTCGCCCCATAGCGCGATCACTTCGGCAGCGAGGTACAATTCCACCTCGGGCACGAGCGGCGGACTTTGGAGTCTGGTATTGGCGCGGATGAATCGCTCGCGATCGCCGTCGTCCATGACCATTCGCCTAGAAGCCGGCGGCGCTGCCGAGAATGAGCGCCGCCGCGATCAGCGCGCCCGTTTCCCGGTTCGACTTGAAGAGAGCCAGGCAAAGCAGTGGCCGGTCGATGTCGAGCGTGCGCAATTGCCAAAGCAGATGGGCGCCCGCGACCAACATCGAAACCGCGAACACGATCTCAAGTCCCGCGGCGAGGCCGCCCGCGATCATCAGCAGGAAAGCCAGGGCGTAGAACACATAGAGCCAGGGCTTGCTGCGTGTGCCGAGCCGTATCGCCGCCGACCGGACGCCGATCAGGACGTCGTCCTCCTTGTCCTGGTGGGCGTAGATGATGTCGTAGCCGAGGGTCCAGAAGAAGCAGCCCGCATAGAACAACAGCGCGGAGTGGCTGAGCGTCCCGGTCATAGCGGCGTATCCGAACAACCCGCCCCAGTTGAACGTAAGACCGAGCCAGGCCTGCGGCCACCAGGTGATCCGTTTCATAAACGGATAGGCCGCGATCAGAAACAACGAAGCCGCGCCCAACAGGATCGCAAAGCGGTTGAACATGAGCAATATGCAAAGTCCGAGCAGGCTCAATGCAGTCGCAAAGACCCAGGCAGCCGGCACGCTGACCGCACCGGACGGAATCGGACGGCCCCGCGTGCGTTCGACCTGCGCATCAAAGTCGCGGTCGATGATGTCGTTGTAGGTGCAGCCGGCGCCGCGCATGACGACCGCGCCGATGCCGCACAGCGCCACATAGAACGGCGGCGGATACGCCTGGCCGGTCGCCGTGGCGCCGAGGGCAAGTCCGAACACGCAGGGCCAGAACAGCAGCCAGGCGCCGATCGGTCGGTCAAGCCGCATCAGTCTCAGATAGGGGCGGAGAAACCGGGGCGCGCCGTCGACCCAGCTCGTCGCGCCTGCATCGGCGGGCCGGCACTCGACATCGCTGGGCACGCCGCGGGGGGCTTGCGGATCGGCGTTCATGCGTGCTGCAACCGCGGGACCATCGAAGGGACCGTAGCCTGCTGATGAACCGGAACAAAGAGCGGGATGCGAACGGTATCGTCGAGGAGCCCGGCGGCAAAGTCCGGCTTTTCGTCGAGGCTCCGCTCGCGCCCATGGCGAAAGTCGTGCTGACGGACTCGCAATCGCACTACCTGTTGCGCGTTATGCGCGCGGGCGTGGGCGACCATGTGCTCCTTTTCAACGGGAACGAGGGCGAGTGGCGCGCCGAAATCGCCGAGACCAAGAAGCACGCGGCGGCGCTCTTGTGCCGCGCGCAGACGATGGCGCAAGTCGATGTGCCCGATCTCTGGCTGATCTTCGCACCAATCAAGAAGACGCCGGCCGACTATGTCGCGCAAAAGGCAACCGAGCTCGGCGTTCGCGTTCTCCAGCCGGTGTTGACGCGACGCACGATCGCACGCCGCGTCAACACCGACCGTTTGCGTGCGAACGCGATCGAGGCCGCCGAGCAGTCGGGGCGCGTGAGCGTGCCGGAGATTCGCGAGCCGATGAGTCTCGACATGCTGCTCAGGTCATGGCCGGAAGACCGCCGCCTCGTCTTCTGCGATGAAGCGGGTGACGCCGAGCCGATCGCTCAAGCCCTCGCGAACGCGAAAGGCGATGGGCACGCGTGGGCGGTGCTGACCGGCCCGGAAGGCGGCTTTGATCGGGAGGAACGGGCGCTTGTGCGCGCAACCCCGTTCGTCGTTCCCGTCGGTCTCGGGCCGCGCATCATGCGTGCCGACACGGCCGCGCTTGCCGCGCTTGCTCTGTGGCAGGCCATCGTCGGCGATTGGCGGCGCGCCTTGTAAGTCGCAAGACGGGTCATTAGGTTCCGGCCGTCATCAGCACCGCGCCAATGGAAATCGCGGGCAGAGGAAGCGCGCGAATGTCCATCCCGCAATCTGCCGGAGGCCCGATCACCTCGCGGGAGGATCTCGTTGCCCATATTGCGGTGGGTGCGAAGCCCCGAAGCGAATGGCGGATCGGGACCGAGCACGAAAAATTCGTCTACTCCCTGAAGGACTATAAGCCGCTTGCCTACGACACGCGGCCGGGCATAAGGCCGCTGTTGGAGGGCATGGCGCGTTTCGGTTGGAGGCCGATTCTGGAGGGCCGCAACATCATCGGCCTCTCGCATGGGCGCGCTGCGTTGAGCCTGGAACCGGGCGGACAGTTCGAGCTCTCCGGCGCTCCGATGACAAACGTGCACGATACCTGCGAAGAACTGAATACGCATCGCCATCAGGTGCGCGAGGTGTGCGCGGAAATTGGTGCCGGCTGCCTTGGCGTCGGTTTTGCTCCGACGTGGACGCTCGCGGAAACGCCCGTAATGCCGAAGGGCCGTTACGCGATCATGCGCAACTATATGCCGAAGGTCGGCGGCTACGGGCTCGAGATGATGTTCAGGACCTGCACGGTCCAGGGCAATTTCGATTTTGGTTCCGAAGCCGATATGGTGAAGAAGTTCCGCGTGGCGCTCGCGCTTCAACCGGTCGCAACCGCGCTCTTTGCGAATTCGCCGTTCCGCGAGGGCAAGCCCAACGGATTCCTGTCTTACCGAAGCCATATCTGGACTGACGTCGATAATGACCGCGCCGGCATGCTGCCCTTCGTGTTCGAGGACGGCTTCGGCTTCGAGCGCTATGTCGATTATGCGCTCGATGTGCCGATGTATTTCGTCTATCGCGACGGCCGCTATATCGATGTCGCCGGCCAATCGTTCCGCGACTTCATGGCGGGACAGATTCCCGAACTCTCAGGCATCACGCCCATGATGTCCGACTGGGCCGATCACCTGACGACAATCTTCCCGGAAGTCCGGCTGAAGAGCTATCTCGAGGTCAGAGGCGCGGACGGCGGCACATGGCGGCGGATCTGCGGACTGCCAGCGCTGTGGGCTGGTTTGTTCTACGATCAAACAGCGCTCGATGCGGCGTGGGACCTCGTCAAGGACTGGACCCGGGAAGAACGCGAAGCGATGCGGTCGAGCGTGCCAGTGCTCGCCTTCAAGACGCCGTTCCGGGACACCAATGTGCTCGAGCTCGCGCGCCGGATGCTTTTGATTTCGACCGCCGGTCTGGAGTCGCGCGCCCAGGCGCTCGGCATCAAGAGCGAGAAGGGATTCCTGGAGCCGCTCCAGGAAATTGTCGACCGCGGGCAGACGAGAGCCGAGGAGCTGCTCGCGCTCTATCGGGGCGAATGGAAGGGCGATCTCTGCCGCCTGTTCGACGCCTACAATTTTCTCTGAGATTTCTAGCGGCGCGGTTCGTCGTCGAAATCCTCATCGCCTTTGCGCCAGCGCCAGCCGCCCTCGGTCTTCTTCCAAGCCACGTAGAAAAACGGCACCGAGAGCGCCACGACGGCAATCGCGCGGTCGACGACGCCCGCTTGATGGCCGAGAACGATCTCGAACGCGGTCGGTATGGCGAGAATCGACCCGAGATAGGCAAAGAACAGCGCCCAACCCTTCCAGTTTGTCGGGACACCGGGGCCGATGCCCCTTTCCTTCGGACGAAACCAGTAGTCGCTCATGTCCATGCCGCTTAAAGACGAGATCACTGCCCAGGTGATGTCATAGCGCCGGTTCACGCGTTTCGCGACCCGTCTTTGAGGTTACTGGACTGATCCTAGGCCGCGGTGCCACCGACCGTCAGCCCGTCGATCCTGAGCGTGGGCTGACCCACGCCCACTGGAACGCTCTGCCCGTTCTTGCCGCACGTGCCGATGCCGGTATCGAGCTTCATGTCGTTGCCGATCATGGCGACCCTGGTCATGGCTTCGGGGCCGTTGCCGATCAGGGTTGCGCCCTTGATGGGTACGCCGATCTTGCCGTCCTCGATCTTGTAGGCCTCGGTGCAGGAGAACACGAACTTGCCCGACGTGATGTCCACCTGTCCGCCGCCGAACTGGACGGCGTAGATGCCGTTCTTGACCGAGCGGAGAATTTCCTCCGGCGTGTGCTTGCCGCCCAGCATGTAGGTGTTGGTCATCCGCGGCATGACCGGATGGCCGAAGGACTCGCGCCGCCCATTGCCCGTGGGGCTCACGCCCATCAACCGGGCGTTCATGCGGTCTTGGATGTAGCCCTTCAGGATGCCGTCCTCGATAAGCACGGTTCGCGAAGTGGGCGTGCCCTCGTCATCGATGGAAAGCGACCCGCGCCGTTCGGCGATGGTTCCATCGTCCACGACCGTCACGCCCGGAGACGCCACCCTCTGACCAAGCAGCCCGGCGAAGGCCGAGGTCTTCTTCCGGTTGAAGTCTCCCTCGAGGCCGTGGCCGACGGCCTCGTGAAGAAGGATTCCGGGCCAGCCCGGGCCTAGGACCACCGTCATCTCGCCGGCGGGCGCCGGCACTGACGAGAGGTTCACCATCGCGCTCCTCAGCGCTTCGTCCACGCCGGCCCGCCAATAGTCTGGTGCAATGTAGTCGGTGTAAGCGCGGCGTCCGCCACCGCCGTAGAATCCGCTCTCCTGGCGTCCATTCTCTTCCACGACGACGGAGACGTTGATGCGGACGAGCGGACGGACGTCCCGGTAGAGCTCGCCTCCCGGCCGCATGATCTCCACCACCTGCCATTCGCCGGAGAGCGAGCACGACACCTGGCGGACGCGGGGATCCTTCGCGCGCGCGTAGGCGTCGATCTCCGCCATGAGCTTCACTTTTACGTCAAAGCTCGCCGACGCAAGCGGGCTGTCGTCCGCATAAAGGTGGATGTTGGTGCGCGGCGGTCCGTCGGCCACGACGCCGGCATGACCGAGCTTGACCACGCCCACGGCGTCGGCCGCGCGCTTGATCGCGGCTTCGGACAATTCCGACGCGTGCGCATAGCCAGTGGCTTCTCCGGCCACTGCGCGAAGGCCAAAACCCTGTGTGGTGTCATAAGTCGCCGCCTTCAGACGGCCGTCGTCGAAGGCGAAGCTCTCGGTCTGGCGGTACTCAAGGTAGAGTTCGCCGTCATCGGCGCCATGGAGTGCGCTGTCGAGGACCCCCTGCACCCGATCCCTGTTCATGCCGGTTTGCGTGAAAAAAAGCTCGTCGGAGGTGGTCATGGGTAGCTCTCGCACTAGACGCCGCTTTGGATATATAGGAGTCCTCTGAGGCCTAGTCACGAGTCGCCGCGCTTTTCGATTTCGGCGGTTGTGGCGGGGTAATCCTGCGTGGCATCACGTCGCAATGGACTCAGGTTGGGGGGGCCGCCTAAATCGCCCCGGAGATAATTCTTTGAGCCGGGACTGGGCGATAAGCCCGCCAGCCCGGCCATCTGCTTATGCGAGGGACGCTGAATGATCCGGAGGATTGGAGCGCTTACGCTTACGGGTACGATCGCGGCTGCATTGGTCGTTTGCTTTGCGGCCGCCGTGTCGGCCCAGCCCGTCGACTGGCAACTCGGGCTTCAGGACGCCGCAACCGAGCGCATGACCCGGATCGTCGACCTGCACAATTTCGTGCTTTGGATCATTACGGCGATCTGCCTTTTCGTGCTCGCACTCCTGGGCTGGATCATGGTGCGCTTCAATGCGAAGGCCAATCCCAAGCCCACGGCCACAACGCACAACACGGTTTTGGAAGTGCTCTGGACGGTGATCCCCGTCGCGATCCTGGTTGCGATCGCCATCCCGTCATTTCGCTTGCTCTATTACGAGGACGTCATTCCGCCGTCCGACATGACGATCAAGGCGATCGGCAAGCAGTGGTATTGGACCTACGAATATCCCGACAACGGCAACTTCACCTTCGACGCTTTGATGCTGTCGGACCGCGTCGCGGCGCAACAAGGCGAGCCGCGCCTTCTCGGCACGAACAACCATGTCTTCGTGCCGGTCAACAAGACGGTGCGCATCATCACCACCGGCGCCGATGTCATCCACGCCTGGACGATTCCCGCCTTCGGCGTGAAGATCGACGCCGTTCCGGGCAAGCTCAATGAGACCTGGTTCAACGCCAACCGCGAAGGCAAGTTCTACGGTGAATGCTCCGAATTGTGCGGCGCACGGCATGCCTTCATGCCGATCACGGTTGAAGTCGTGAGCCAGGAGCGCTTCGACCAGTGGGTGCAGGAAGCAAGAACCAAATTCGCCACCGTCGGCGCGCCCACGCGCGTCGCGGCAGAGCGCTAGCAGAAGCGAGGAGCGGCACATGGCAGGCACTCACCACGACACGGCTCATGGCGGGCACGACGCGCACGCCGGGCATGAAAGCCACCCGACCGGCTGGCGGCGGTACGTGTATTCCACGAACCATAAAGACATCGGCACGATGTACCTTATCTTCGCCATCGCGGCCGGCATCATCGGCGGCTTCTTCTCGGTCATGATGCGCGCCGAGTTGATGTATCCCGGCATGCAGATTTTTGCCGATCCGCACGCCTTCAACGTCTACGTCACGGGCCACGGCCTGATCATGGTGTTCTTCATGGTCATGCCGGCGATGATCGGCGGCTTCGGCAACTGGTTCACGCCGCTGATGATTGGCGCGCCGGACATGGCGTTTCCGCGCATGAACAACATCTCGTTCTGGCTGCTTCCGTTCTCCTTCATTCTTTTGTTTCTCTCGATGTTCGTCGAGGGCGATTCGGGCGGTGAAGGCGTCGGCGGCGGGTGGACGATCTATGCGCCGCTCTCGACCTACGGCTCGCCCGGACCGGCGATGGATCTCGCGATCTTCTCGCTCCATATCGCCGGCGCTTCGTCGATCCTGGGTGCGATCAACTTCATCACCACGATCTTCAACATGCGCGCGCCCGGCATGACGCTGCACAAGATGCCGCTCTTCGTCTGGTCGATCCTGGTGACGACGTTCCTGCTTCTGCTGTCGCTGCCCGTGCTGGCCGGCGCGCTGCTGACCGACCGCCATTTCGGCACGACCTTCTTCAATCCCGCCGGCGGCGGCGACCCCAACCTCTATCAGCATCTGTTCTGGTTCTTCGGTCACCCCGAAGTGTACATCCTGATCCTTCCCGGCTTCGGAATGGTCAGCCAGGTGGTCTCCACCTTCTCCAAGAAGCCGGTGTTCGGCTATCTCGGCATGGCCTACGCCATGGTCGCGATCGGCTTTATCGGCTTCGTCGTGTGGGCGCACCACATGTACACCGTGGGCATGTCGGTCGACACGAAAGCCTATTTCGTGTTCGCGACGATGGTGATCGCGGTGCCGACCGGGGTGAAGATCTTCTCCTGGATCGCCACGATGTGGGGCGGGTCGATCAGCTTCAGGACGCCGATGCTGTGGGCCGTCGGCTTTATCTTCCTGTTCACCGTCGGCGGCGTGACGGGCGTCGTGCTGGCCAATGCCGGCATCGACACCTCGCTCCACGATACCTATTACGTCGTGGCGCATTTCCACTACGTGCTGTCGCTGGGCGCGGTCTTTGCCATCTTCGCGGGCTGGTACTACTGGTTCCCGAAGATCACCGGCTACATGTACAACGAAGCGCTCGGCAAGCTGCACTTTTGGATCACGTTCATCGGCGTGAACCTCGCCTTCTTCCCGCAGCATTTCCTGGGTCTGGCGGGCATGCCGCGCCGCTATGCCGATTATCCCGACGCATTTGCCGGATGGAACCAGGTGTCGTCGATTGGCTCGTTCATCTCGGGCTTCGGCGTGCTGATCTTCCTGCTCTGCATGGCCGATGCGTTCATGCGCAAGCGGGTGGCCGGGGACAATCCGTGGGGGGTGGGCGCGACGACGCTGGAATGGACTCTGACCTCGCCGCCGCCGTTCCACACGTTCAATGACTTGCCGCGCATCCAAAGCGGCGGACACCATTGAGAAGCAGCATGTCCTCCGCGGCGCAGCGTTCCGATACCACCGACCTCACGGGCGAACTGAACTTCGCCACGGTGGCGGACTACGTCGCGCTGTTGAAGCCGCGGGTGATGTCGCTCGTGCTGTTCACGGGTGTGGCCGGCTTGGTTGTTGCGCCGGGAACGATCCACATCGCGACCGCCTTGAGCGCATTGCTGGCGATCGCGGTGGGGGCGGGCGCATCGGGCGCGCTCAACATGGCCTATGACGCCGACATCGATCGGCTGATGTCGCGGACGCGATTGCGCCCGGTCGCGCGCGGCGCGATTTCCCCAGGTGACGCTGCCGCATTCGGGGCGACGCTTGCCGTCGGCTCGGTCACGGTCATGGGCCTCTTCGTCAACCTGATGGCCGCGGCGCTGCTTGCGTTCACCATCGTGTTCTACGTTGGGGTCTATACGGCATGGCTCAAGCGCCGTACGCCGCAGAACATTGTCATCGGCGGGCTCGCCGGTGCGCTGCCGCCTGCGATCGGCTGGGCCTCGGTGACCGGCGGCCTCGCGATCGAGCCACTCGTGCTGGTCGCGATCATTTTCCTGTGGACGCCGCCGCATTTCTGGGCGCTGTCGCTGTTTCGCGCCGACGATTATGCGAGGGCGGGCGTGCCCATGCTGCCTGTCGTCCGAGGCAAGGCTGAGACCCGTCTGCAAATCGTGATCTACACCGCGCTTGTCGTGCTCAGCGGGTTTCTGCCGGTTGCGCTCGGCTTCGCAGGGCCGCTTTATCTCGCGGCTAATCTCGTGTTTGGCGGCTGGTTCGGGGTCGGAAGCATCCGCGTCGCCCGCGAATGCGATGAGGAGCGCGAGCCGAACGCAAGACGGCTGTTCGGGATCTCCATCCTGTATCTGTTCGCGCTGTTCGCGGCCTTGATCGCCGAGCGGTCCTTTGGCATTGCGGCCTTTGTGCCGCTTACGGCCGGATGACGGACGATGACGAGAGAAACGCTGAGAACGCAAAGAAGGCCTTTGAACGGGCGCGCCGCATGCGCAATCTCGCCATTGCGGGCGTGCTCTTGTTCCTCGTGGTGTTGTTCTTCTTCATGACGATCGTCCGCATGGGCGAGCAGGTTGGACCGGTTCAATGAGAATGCAGTCGCGCAACAATGCGGTGTTTGTGAGCTGCTTTGCCCTGGTGATCGGCATGGTCGGGCTCTCTTATGCCGCCGTTCCGTTGTACGACCTGTTCTGCCGCGCAACCGGATACGGCGGCACGCCGCAGCGCGCCGACTCAGCACCTACCACCGTGAGCGATCGGATCATCACGGTTCGCTTCGACACCAACACCGACAGCGCGCTGCCCTGGACATTCCAGCCCGAGCAACGCTCCGTGCAGGTCAAAGTCGGTGAGAATCGTCTTGTCTTTTTCCGCGCCGTGAACAATTCCGACCGCTCGATCGTCGGACACGCGACGTTCAACGTCGTGCCCGATCGCGCCGGACGGTATTTCAGCAAGATCCAATGCTTCTGCTTCACCGAGCAGCGGCTGAACGCCGGACAGTCGGTCGACATGCCGGTCTCGTTCTTCATCGAGCCGGGCATCCTCACCGACCGCGACGGCGACCACATTCAGGAAATCACTCTCTCCTACACGTTCTATCCTGCGACCAATCAGAAGGCCGTCGAGAAGACCACGACGGCCAACCGGTCGGCGCAACGGGGCTAAGAAAGGCGACGACCCATGGCACACGGCGACGTGCATCACGATTATCACCTGGTCGATCCGAGCCCCTGGCCGATCGTCGGCGCGGTCGCGGCGTTCATCATGCTGATCGGCGCCGTGTTCTGGATCAACGAGGGCTACACCGGCTTCTGGGGTCTTCCGGTCAACGGACAGCCCTGGGTCTTCATCCTCGGCTTCGTGCTGGTCCTCTACACCATGGGCGGATGGTGGCGCGACGTGGTGCGCGAGTCCGTCGTCAAGGGCGATCATACCCCGGTCGTGAAGCTCGGCCTGCGCTACGGCATGATCCTCTTCATCGCCTCGGAAGTGATGTTCTTCTTCGCCTGGTTCTTTGCCTACTTCAACGCCGCCTTGTTCCCGATCGACGTCGGCATCGGCCAGTGGCCGCCGGAAGGCATCGTGACCTTCGATCCGTGGCACTTGCCGCTGATCAACACCATGATCCTGCTCACCTCGGGCAGCACCGTCACCTGGGCGCATCACGCCATCCTGATGGGCGACCGCAAGGGCGCGATCCAGGGTCTGATGCTGACGATTGCGCTCGGTCTCAGCTTCACATGCGTCCAGGCCTACGAGTACACCCACGCCGAGTTCACCTTCGGGATGAACGGCGCGATGCTCGGGCCCCTGACGGATGAGGCGCACAAATCGCTGACCGCGGGCGTCGGCAATCTCGGCGCGATCTACGGCTCGACGTTCTTCATGGCGACGGGCTTCCACGGTATGCATGTCATCATCGGGACGCTGTTCCTGATCGTGTGCCTGGGCCGCGCCATCGCCGGCCATTTCACACCGGCGCGCCATTTCGGCTTCGAGGCCGCCGCCTGGTACTGGCACTTCGTCGATGTCGTGTGGCTGTTCCTGTTCGCCTGCATCTATGTGATCGGCGCCAGCGAAGTGGTCGCATGAACGGTGCCGTACCCGGGGCGGGGAGGGGGCCTTCCGTCCTCGCCGCCTCGCTGTTGGGACGGTGTCCGCGTTGCGGCAAGGCAAGCCTGTTCGGCGGCTATCTGAAGGTTGCGCGGTCCTGTTCGTCCTGCGGTCTCGATTACACGGGCTTTGAAGCGGGCGATGGACCCGCGGTGTTCGTCATCCTGATCGTCGGTGCGATCGTTGCGGGCGGCGCTCTCATCGTCGAAGTCTCGTTCCAGCCGCCCTATTGGGTTCACGCGCTGATCTGGGGCCCCGCCCTGTTGATCCTGTCGCTCGGCCTCTTGCGCCCGCTTAAGGGCGCAATGATCGTGCTGCAATACAAGCATCGTGCCGAAGAAGGCCGAAGGGTTAACTAGCGCGCATGATCCGGTTCCGGCCCCTTACCGGTCCGACGCTGGTGACGCTGCCGGCGTTGCTCGTGCTCGTCGCGCTTGGTTTCTGGCAGGTTCAGCGCCTTCATGAGAAGGATGCGCTCCTCACCGCCATCTCCGAGCGGATGAAGGCCGCGGAGACGCCGGTGTCCGAGGTGCTGCGCCTTCCGATCGGCGAGATGGAGTGGCGCCGCGTTCAAGCGCGCGGGCGGTTCCTGCATGACAAGGAGGCCTATGTGTACGCCACCGAGTTCGATCTCGGGATGGGCGTGCACGTGCTCACGCCGCTTGCGCTCGATGGCGACGGAACCGTCCTTGTCGACCGCGGTTTCGTGCCCTTGGCGTCGCGCGCGCCGGAAACGCGTATGGCCGGTCAGGTTGAGGGCGACGTTGCGATTTCCGGAATCGTCCGGCTCGACGGCGAGCGGAACATGTTCACGCCGCCCGCGGACGAGCGGCAGCGCACATGGTATTCGCGAGACATCCAGGGTATCGCGCGGTTCGAGGGCCTGACGCTTGCTGCGCCCATCGTGATTGTCGCCGACCAGCCGGCCAATCCCGGCGGGTTGCCAAAGTTTCCTGGGTACCGCGTGGACATACCCAACAACCACCTGCAATACGCCATGACATGGTTCGGCCTCGCCTTGACGCTCGTGGGCGTCTATCTGGTCTATCATGTGAAGAATGGTCGCTTGAGTTTCAGCTAGGCAATCCGCGATGCGCTACATCAGTACGAGGGGTGGACAATCCGCCGAGTTCGGCGACGTGTTGCTGGGAGGTCCGGCTTCGGACGGCGGTCTCTATCTTCCCGACGCGTGGCCGCGTATCGACTCGGCCGCGCTGAAATCGTTCGCGGGGCTCCCCTATGCCGAGGTTGCGTTCCGCGTGATGCGGCGCTTCGTGGCGGGCGAATTCGACGACGCGGAATTCCGCGCCGACGTGGACGCGGCCTACGCCACCTTCACGCACAAGGATATCGTGCCGCTCGTCGAGCTTGGCCCCGATCGTTATCTGCTCGAGCTGTTCCACGGCCCGACGCTCGCCTTCAAGGATGTGGCGATGCAGCTCTTGGGACGGCTGTTCGCGCGCGCGCTGAAAAAGCAGAAACGCCGCGCGACCGTGATCGTCGCCACCTCGGGCGACACCGGCTCGGCGGCCATCGCAGCCCTTCGTGGGCTTCCCAATGTCGACGTCGTCGTTCTGCACCCCCATGGCCGCGTCTCGGAAGTGCAGCGGCGTCAGATGACGACCGTGCTTGATTCCAATGTCCACAACATCGCCATCAAAGGCAGCTTCGACGATGGCCAGAACATCGTGAAGGCGCTGTTTGCGGACTCCGCGTTCGCCGCGCGGACGCAGCTCACCGCCGTCAATTCGATCAACTTCGCCCGCATCATGGCGCAGTGCGTGTACTACTTCACCGCGGCCGCGGCGCTGCCCGATACCAAGCACGCGCCAAGCTTTGTCGTTCCGACCGGCAATTTCGGCGACGTCTTTGCCGGCGAGGCCGCCGCGCGAGTGGGTCTGCCGATCGACCGGCTCGTCGTCGCGACGAACGCGAACGACATCCTCGTGCGCGCGCTCACCAGCGGAATCTACGGTGCAGGTCACGCGCAGCAGACCCTGTCGCCCTCGATGGACATCCAGGTGGCCAGCAATTTCGAACGCGCGCTGTTCGAGGCCGCGAACCGCGACGGAAGCTGGGTCTCGAACGCGATGCAGGAGTTTGAAGGCGTACGCAGTCTCGCGATCCCCCAACCGGTTCTTGCCGATCTCCAGCGCCGCTATCTTGCCGCGAGCGGCAGCGATGCCGAGACGAAAGCGGCTATTGCCCGCGTTCACGACGAATTCGGCCTCGTGATCGACCCCCACACTGCCGTGGGCGTGGCTGTGGCCGACAAGCTCGGCGGCGCCCTGAAAGGGCCCGTGGTCTTGCTGGCCACCGCCCATCCCGCAAAGTTCTCCGAGGCCATCATACAAGCCATTGGAATCACTACAGAAATTCCACCAAAACTTGCCGGCATCATGAGCCTGGAAGAACGCTACACTGTGCTGCCGAACGAGGTGGGCACAGTGAGGACCTTTGTCCTCGAGCGAACAGGAACGTCATGAGCATTGAAATCACCAGACTGAACAACGGACTCATCGTCGCCACCGACCCTATGCCTCACCTGGAAAGCGCGGCTTTGGGCGTCTGGGTGAACTGCGGTGCGCGCCACGAGACCCCCGAACAAGCGGGCCTCTCGCACATGCTGGAGCACATGGCGTTCAAGGGCACACGGACGCGCTCGGCGAAAGATATCGCCACCGAGATCGAAGACGTCGGCGGCGACCTCAATGCCTATAC
>Ga0193752_1002561_pt1 | contig 13463 bp, 12 predicted proteins | sample H1c1metaG_FD_144924 | JGI IMG/M metagenome (GOLD analysis project Ga0193752, IMG submission 144924) | Soil microbial communities from a riparian zone of the East river system, Colorado, United States - H1c1 | ecosystem: Environmental > Terrestrial > Soil > Riparian zone | place: USA: East River... | reverse complement strand
ATCTCGCTGATTGTCACTGCGCCGAATATCATGGTGACACATCCTTCAGTGCCTGCGGCTACCGTGCCGGAATTCATCAAGTATGCCAAAGCCAATCCGAAGCGGCTCAATTTCTCATCCTTTGGCGACGGCAGTTCCGCGCACCTGGTGGGTGAAATGTTCAAAAGCGCCGCCGGCGTCTCGATGGTGCATGTACCTTATAAAGGCGGCGGGCCCGCACTGGCGGCGGTGATGGGCGGCGAGGTGCAACTCACCTTCTCTAATCTGTCGGTGGCACTGCCGCAGGTGAAAGGCGGCAAGGTCAAAGGCATCGCGGTCACCAGCGCCAAGCGTGCAACGGCTCTGCCGGATTTACCCACTATCGCAGAATCCGGCCTGCCGGGTTTCGAAGCCATCGCCTCGGTCGGCATCATGGCGCCCGCCGGCACGACACGTGCGCTGGTGTCGCGCGTGAATCGCGACGTGCATGCGGTGGTCAGCGAAGCCGTGATGAAAGAACAATTTATTTCGCGTGGTCTCGAAATCGCTTTGTCGACACCGGAAGAATTCGCGCGCTACATGCGCACTGAAATTGAGCGTTGGGGTAGAGTGGTGCGCGAGGCCGGCATCCCAGTGAAATAACGTAAGTATTTGTTTTTATTAATTATTTTTGTAAGGCGCGCTAGAGCGTTTGCAACAATACCTCCGCAGAGATAATCGTCGCAAACAGCGGCAGGATTTTTTCGATCTCAATGCGATGCAATTCGGGATCGGGGCTGGCGCAGCAATCTTCGATTACTTTCACATACAGACCTGCGTCATCGGCATAGCGCGCGGCGCTATCCACCACCATATGCGTATGGCAGCCGGTGAGCGCCACGGTATCCACGCCCTGGCGCAGCAGCCACGACAGCAATGGCGTGTTGTAGAACGGATTGACCGCGCGCTTGGTGAATACGATTTCACTCGGCAACGGTTTGATCGCCTCCGGGAATTCCGTGCCCCAGGTGCCGAGCACGATGGCGTTCATGTCGATCAGATGTTTTAATCGCGCCGAACGACTGATGGCGTCGGCGTAGTCGGCACGATAGCCGACGTTGACGAAAGCCACCGGCAGCGCCTTCGCGCGAAAGGCGGCTTGTGTTTTGGCGATTTTGGGGATGATCTGGCGCTCATCGATAATTTTTGCGAATCCATTTGCGCCCACTTTTCCCTTGGGATCGACAAACTCGTTTTGCACATCCAGTATCAGCAATGCGGTTTTGGACATTCCCACTCCAGTGGCAGGTTGGAACCTCCATTGTAGCCGCATCGCTTGCACGAACCCGCGCGCAGACGCAAAATCCCACACAGAAACCTCTTCACCGACAGGCACACATCATGAACACAGGATTCAGGCAACTGGGATGTATCGCCGTGATTGCAATCGCAATGGTATGCGCGGTGGCGCAGGCACAAACCTCGGTGAAACGTCCCATACGTTCGATCGTTCCTTCACCGCCGGGCGGCCCATCCGATGTGCAGATGCGTCTGCTCGCACCCAAAATGGCCGAGTCGCTGGGGCAAACCATTGTTGCGGACAACCGCCCCAGCAACAACGGTGTCGTCGGCTCCGAAATGTGTGCGCGCGCCACGCCCGATGGTTTGACGATTTGCGTAGGCAACAGCGGCACGCACGCGATCAACGCCACGCTGTATCGCAAACTGTCCTATGACATTCTGCGCGACTTTCAGCCGATCAGCCAGATGGGCACTACCGGGCTGGTGCTGGCGATCAACCCCAAGCTGCCTGCGGCCAACCTGCAGGACTTCGCCGCGCTCGCGAAGAAACAGCCGGGCAAAATCAATGTCGGCATTCCCGGCGCCACCGGCCAGTTCGCGGGCGACGCGCTGTGGAAGCTGCTCGGCATCACGATGAACAACGTGAACTACAAGGGCAGTTCGCCGTCCGAGATCGCGGTACTGTCGGGCGAGGTGGATATTGCGATGCTGACACCGCTCGCCAGCATGCAGCATCTGAATTCGGGCCGCATGCGCGCACTGGGTATCTCCAGCGTCAAGCGCAACGCACTGCTGCCCAATCTGCCCACGGTGATGGAACTCGGCGTAAGCGGCTACGCGTTTGAATTCTGGAACGGCATTTTCGCGCCCACCGGCACGCCGCCGACGGTAATCAAGGCCGTACATCGAAGCATTTTACATGCGCTGAACACGCCCGATGTGCGCGAACGCCTGACTCAACTTGGATTCACGCCGGGCGGCGAACCGCCAGAGGAATACACGAAATTTATCCGCACCGAAGTCGAGAAATTCCGCAAGCAGATCATTGAATCGGGCGTGACGCTGCTGTAACCAGACGGGGCAATCGCACCCGGCCGCAAATGTAATGTCCTTACCTACCGGACTACAATGAAGGCGATCAGCAATGCCCGTTCGAGCACGCGTGAAGAAGACGGCTATCACCATTGCGAGGCGGATAACGTCAGCATCGGCACCGCATATAGGTGGGACAGGGCAGCGGAGTGCTGAAAGCGTATCGCTAGAGCGGGCGCTGCGCGATCTTGTGGGTGTTTTGTAAGTATTTGTTTTTATTCAATATTTTATTTATGTTTATCCGTAGAATCCGCTGCACGTAATGGATTGAACTCGTGCAAAGCGCAGCGGTCAACGCAATGTAGGTTTCGACCTCGAAGCATGATGGGCGCGGGAAACACCCCGCGAAATCGACCTTCTTCAGGAGGCGCTTATGCTGATGCGACGCAGGCTTTACTTCATGTTGCCCGATGTCAAAAGTGCGCGCGCCATGCTCGACGAAATGCTGCTGGCGCGCATTCCTGTTCAACGCATACACTTTTTAGCCAAACGCGACACGCTGCCAGACGATCTGCCGGAAGCGAACGTGCTGCAAAAAACCGACCTCGTGCACGGCGCGCAACTCGGCGTGGTGATTGGTGCCGCAGCGGGTTTGTTCGGCGGTGCGGTGGCGATGTTCTTTCCACCCGAGGGCATGTCAGTGCAATTGGTGGTGGTGCTGATCGGCGGTATTGCGGGCGCGCTGCTCGGCTCGTGGATATCGAGCATGGCCGCCAGCGCCGTGCCCAACACCAAGTTAAAGGCATTTCATCCCGAGATCGAGCGCGGACGCGTGCTGATGATGGTCGATGTGCCGATGCGCCGCGCGGGCGAGATTTCGCAACTCGTGGCAACCCGGCATCCCGAAGCAATATCGGGCGGCTATGAACCGACGATACCGGCGTTTCCATGATTCGGCGTCGAACGATGTCACTCCCCCGCAAACTCAAGGAGGCTTTATCGGAGCACCTAACATTTGATCTAGCACCCCATGCGCAAAGCGCGCAAACATTGCCGTAATTACGGCGTAGCAACACCGGGGCGAAACAATAACCCCCATTGAAAAGCCCCGTCTAAGCGGGGCTTTTTCTTGCCTGTTTTCGCCTGCGCCAGCTGTCACCCGTTCAACACCTTGCGCATGCCCCTCCTTTACGGCACAGCCTAACAAAGTGCGTGCTACACTTGTTTGCCACTTAAAAACCAATCTCGCGAATATCTACAATGCCGTTACCGCAGCTGGCCGCCATGTTTGCAATACCCGCAAACGCTCAGCAGCCGTTCTCCAGTCGCACAATTCGTCTGGTGGTGCCGTCTTGCCCGGCGGCGGCACCGACATCACAGTACGCCTGATCGCGCCGAAGATGAGCGAAATGTGGGGCCAGCAGGTGGTCGTCGAAAACGGCGCGGAGCCCGTCTGCAATACGCCCGATGAATTCGCCATGATAATCCGCAACGACCTTGTAAAATGGGCCAAAGTCATCAGAGATGCGGGTATTACCGTAGAGTGACGTTGATGAAAACCAAGCTCGCAAAATCCCTGCCGTTGGCCAACAAAAATCAGCGCCACAAAAAACATCCGGCAGCGCCCGCGTCTAACACCGTGCTGAACCAGCAAAACCGCCGTGTGCTGGCGCAACATTACCGCGCGAAGTACGGCGTGAAATAGTGACGCCCGCGCATCCGCACCCAGTGAGAATCTCATGAAAGCCCCGCCGTTCGCCTATGCGCGGGCGCGCCATCTTTCGGACGTGTTTGAGCTACTCGATCGCCATGGTGATGGCGCAAAGCTGCTCGCCGGCGGTCAGAGTTTGATGCCCGCGCTCAATATGCGTTTGTCGGCGCCGCAGGTGTTGATCGATATCAGCCGCCTGCACGAACACGCCTATATCAAGGTGGAGAACGGTCACGTACACATCGGCGCGCTCACCACCCATGCGCAAATCAGCGACTCGGCGGAAATCCGCAAATATCTGCCGCTGCTCGCGGACGCCGCTCAACACATCGCGCATCCGGCGATCCGTAATTCAGGCACCTTCGGTGGCAGTCTCGCTATGGCCGATCCGGCCGCGGAGTGGCCCGCATGCTGCGTGACGCTGGATGCGCAAATCGGACTCGCGAGTAAAGCGGGCAGGCGCCGCGTTGCTGCGCGCGATTTTTTTGAAGGGCTGTACGCCACTGCGATGAAACCGAACGAGGTGCTCACCGATGTGGTGATTCCAATTCCCGGTGCTGATTATCGTCATGCGTTTCTGGAGCTGGCGCGACGTCGCGGCGACTACGCAATCGTCGGCGTCGCGGCTTTGGCGAAAGTTTCCGGTAGCGCGCTCAATGAGCTTCGGCTCACCTACTTGGGAATAAATGAAAAACCGCTTGTCGCCACAAAAACATCTCAAGTATTTGTTTTTAAAGGATTTTCTGAAGAAGCGCTAGAAGAAGCACAAAACGTGTTGGCAAGCGAACTCGACCCTTCCGCCGACTTGTACAGCGCTGCCGCTACCAAACTGCATCTCGCGCAGGTGTTGACCGCACGCGCGATGAAACAACTCTTCGCGTGAGAGCAATCAGCATGGACACTATTCTCGAAACCGCCTTCACCATCAACGGCGAGTCCATCACCCGCCGCATCCCTGTGCGTCAAAACCTGGTGGATTTTCTGCGCGAGGAAATGGGCCTCACCGGCACCCACATCGGTTGCGAGCACGGCGTGTGCGGCGCGTGCACCGTGCGTGTGGACGGCAAAATCGTGCGTGGCTGCCTGATGCTGGCGGTACAGGCCGAAGGCCGCAACGTCGAAACCATCGAAGGTTTATCCGACAGCGGCGAGATCGCCGACCTGCAGGATGCCTTCCACAAGCGCAACGCTTTGCAATGTGGCTTCTGCACGCCGGGCATGCTGCTCACCGTGCAGGATTTGGCCATGCGTAACCCGCAGGCCACGCGGGAACAGATCCGCGAACACATTTCCGGCAACTACTGCCGTTGCACCGGTTATCAGGCAATCGTGGATGCGGTTGAAACCGTGCTCACCGCGCGCACGTTGGGATAATCGGACAATGCCCGCTGTAGCGCACGGCGTTACGCGCGCGGTATTTCCGTCAGTGCAGGTTTTTGTCCACCAAAGCGTGCATTTTTTGACGAGTGTCTCCGACCTGAGATAGATCTGCCTCTGCAACCGGCTCCGAACGCTGGGCAGCGGTGTGCCGTGGTGTAGCTGACGCGACATATTGGGCGACTGCGCGAGCGCGCTGTGCTGCGAATTGCGAGAATATGCAGTCAGCTTACAGCCAAGCCGGTTGGGCTACCTACCCAAAGGTCGCGGGAAAGCTGCTCCACGGCCATTGTTCGAGGGGTCGGACCATCTTCGCACGCAACGGGTTGATTGCCACGCTCACCAACAACACCCGCCGCGGCACCGGCACCAACCCGCTTACCGATGTTATAAACCCGTGTCAGGCGGACGGCCGCGTTCGTCGTGTGTAATGATTACCAAGGACGACGGCGGTCCGATCGGCAACTGAATGAAAAGCGGTTAGCGTCGAATCGACACTAACCGCTTGATAAAGCTGGTAGGCGGTGCGCGATTCGAACTCGCGACTAACGGATTAAAAGTTGTTGTTTATAATCCAGTTAGTTATTACACGATCCCGCTCTCACTCGCTATTATCGCTAAGCACCGCATCACTGTGACACGTTATCGCGAATACAATCATTTACGATCTCTTCGCTACCATTCGCCACTCCATACACACGTCCCCGCGCGTTACGGCTGCGATGGCGGCCAAAGTCACCAAAAAACTGTAGTTTCTTGAAGTTAAGTCAGCAGCGCAATTAAAATAATAATAGGAATCGGAACTCCCAGGAACAACAGTAAGATCGAGCGCATGATGAATTCTCCTAAATATTACTAATCAGAGTGCAAAGTTAGAAATCTCGAGGGGACCCCTGGAATTGATCAACGGGCGAGTTTTTACAGCGTTACGTGGTCGCGTTGACGACCTCCGATGGTTGCGGCATAGCTTGCACAAAAAGCGCCGATCAATAGGGCCAGAAATGTCCACAGCGACAATTGCGCCGCGACCTTGCGTGCGGTGTCAGCGGCCTGCTTGGCCTCAGCCGTTGTCTGCTTGACCCGTGCGATGACTTCGGTAACCCGTTTATTGGCGTCCTCTACACTAACACCGTTACGTGCCGCAACAACTTTTGCCAAGTACTCCTTGTCCAACGGGGAAACATCACCCTGTTTTACAGAATTGATCAGAATACGTGACACTTCTTCGTGTGATGACCGGTCATTGTCGTCCGCAGTCGGCTCGGCCTTGCGCAATAAGGCATCCGTGAAATAGCTGGTGGAATCAATGTCGTCGGATTTTGCTTTTGAGGCTATGCCTGCAGCAGAGACACCCGCTGCTGCAAGTGCCGTGCCGCCTGCTTTGGCCGCCCCTCCAATCAAGGAGGTTGCAGCAGATGCCAATAAAGCTGCCGAAATCACCACAGACACGCCCCAAGCGAGTAAACCGTGTGCGGTATCCCGGAAAAATACCTCGTCGGTATGAACATCCACCCATTTAGTGCGTAATCGGCCTGCGAGATACCCCCCCAGTGCCGAAGCTATTAATTGCGTGGCGATGAGCCAGACAACTGCGGTAATGCCTACCGCCGTGGCCGAAGCACCTTCATTGGCCCAAGGAGAAACCATGGTGAAGCCTAAACCAGACCCCAATGACACTAAGATCAATGTAAAAGAAGCCGCAACCACGGCACCGGCGATTATTGCCGCCCATGAAACGCCAGACGTGTAGGCTTCGTTCACTGCAGAATGTGCGACGATCGCACGATCGCGAGGTGAAGTTATACTTGATTCCATTTTGCCCTCCCAGTTGTCCACATGAATGAGAACTTCGCGGAGTGTCGAATTAATTGCTCACGAATGAAATGAGTGGAATACCGAATTGGTTGTAGGATGTACCTTACAGTGTGGCAGATCAAACTGATTTCCTGTCGGGCGTTGTTTGTGTGTATGTGGTGTCGGCCGGCACCTTGCCGATTCGTTGTTTTCGACACGTGGGTACTTTCCTACAGTGCTTGAGGTGGAAAGCCTATGGTGTTAGGGGGTGCCTCCGAACATTATTCTTCGATGCGCATGCGTGGCCTCCGGCTTCATATCAGCATTGAAATAATTCGTGGCGGAAACGACGGGGGTTTTAATTCCTCAAAGCGCTTGTCATACATAGTAGTACCATCGCCGCCCGCTTTGAATGCAGATTTTCAATGACGGGCTCTAAGGAGCCGGCGACCCGACATCGCGATCTTCGAACGGGTACACCTTACTGGCTTCGACGTGGTGATGCGCGAGTTTCAACTGCGCCTCTCACCAAGAACTTGGTAGTGGATGTCGCAGTCGTAGGCGCCGGCGTGACCGGCGCTATGGTGGTTGACGCACTGCTTTGCGCAGGAAAAAACGTTGCAGTGCTCGACCGACGCGGCCCAGGTAAGGGTTCGACCTCCGCAAGCACCGCATTGTTGCAATTCGAGATCGACCAGCCGCTCATCCTCCTGGGAGAAAAGATAGGGCGTGAACGCGCTACCAGAGCGTACTGGCGTTCTGCGGCAGCGGTGGATTTCCTTCAAGGCAGGATCGCTGATCTCGGATTGCGTTGTGGCTTTCGTCAGCGCCAGAGCGTCTTTCTTCCCGGCAATCTCATGAACGTATCGGACTTAAAGTTGGAGGCTAAAGCTAGGATGAAGGTTGGCCTTCGGTCACGTTTCATTGAGCATGACGAGCTGTACGCTTTGACTGGGATTCATAAACCGGGGGCCGTATTATCGGGCGGTTCGGGAGAACTCGATCCGTCTGCGCTTGTCGCGGGCATTTGGCGTTCCGCTCTTTCCCGAGGTGCAATAATCTATGCGCCGGCTGAGGTCACTGAGATCGACCCCGGCCGCTCTTACGTTACGCTCCGCACCGCAGACGGTCACACGGTCCGAGCCAAGCACGTGGTATTCGCCACGGGTTACGAACTTGTAAAGTTGATCAAGAAGCATCACCACAAGATTATTTCTACTTGGGCTATGGCAACTAGGCCTCAAGTTGACCGTCTATGGACTAGCCGATGCCTGATCTGGGAGGCAGCCGACCCTTATCTTTACTTGCGCACCACGTTGGATGGCAGAGTAATCGCCGGTGGCGAGGACGAAGAGTTTTCAGATGCCGAAAGGCGTGACGCGCTGACTTCCAAAAAAATTAACGCTATCCGCCTTAAGCTCAAGAGACTCATGCCAGAAATAGAAACGCAGCCAGAGTTTACTTGGGCCGGTTGTTTTGGAGAAACCCCTACTGGTCTCCCATCCATCGGCTGTATTCCCGGCGCTGCGAATTGCTTCGCTGTCCTCGGCTACGGGGGCAATGGCATCACATTCAGCGTAATCGCGGCGCAAATGATCCAAAGAGCTATCTTAGGTTTGCGTGATCCTGACCAAGACCTGTTCGCGTTGTAATCGTTGACGACGGCCGCAGATGATCATCTGTCCGACTGTGCAGCAATCCAAGAGTCTAGCTTTTCGATTGCATAGTGTTGCGGCTTTTCCCGGACTTCTGATTGCGAATATAAATCCACTGACCAACGCCAGCGGTAACCAGCATTAGTACGTTAGTAACCACAAAAACCCAGTTTCTTAATAGCCCGCTATAAACGATAAAACCAACCGAAGCTGTGATTTGCCCGATAAAAAGCCACTTCGACACGCCTTCGGATCGATGCTCACGCCATTGCGTGAAAACTTGCCGACCAATCGTAAGCAAAAGAATGGTGGCGGCCGACCAACCGATGAGTTCTGTTAACACTTTAAACCCATGAAATGAGAGAACAGGAAGCGACTTAAACGATGTCGCAACTGCGTTAGGTTACATGATAACCACAGATATTGTGAGTCAATTGGCTGATTCCCGTAAACGGCCCAGGAAAATAGTGTGTTTGATACGTCGAAAAGGTCAATCACATCGATCAATACGACTGAATGGTACCTAACGCATGTATAGCACGCTATATGGAAAGAAGAAGAATTTTCCAGCGGAAGCGATTCACCGCGGTGTGTAAGAAATGCCCTACAACTCAATCAGCGTTCTTGGGCTTCGTCGCGCACGAGGGACAAGCCATCATCGCATCCGCTTAAAGACGTCTTTATAAATGTCACAATTTTTGAAGGTAATAAAATCATGGCTATCCTCAGCGCTCACCCGCAAAAAAACTTCGAAAGACGCAATCGCAATTCTGAAAGCAGATCATGCAAAAGTAAAAAAGCTCTTTAAGGAATTCGGCAGAAAGCATAAGGAAAATTCGTTCGACGAGGCGCGGCAGATTGCCGAGAACTCACCACTCACATCAAAGTGGAAGAAGAAATTTTCTATCCTGAGGTTCGCTCAGTGATCAGTGACGGTGATCTCATGAATGAGACGGAAGTGGAACACGCCTCAGCGAAAGACCTCATCGAACAGATTCAATCAATGGATGCCACTGAACAGATGTATGCCGCGAAAGTGATCGTATTGGGTGAATATATCGATAATCATGTCAAGGAGGAACACGAATAAATGTTTCCGAAGGCAAAGCGGACAAAAATTGATATGAAAGTACTAGGAACGAGAATGAGGAACGAGAATGCTCGCAAGAAAGCATGAGTTGGAAGCCGAGTTGGGCGGTTAACGCTCTTGATTAGATAGCTTGAGACGAGAGCGGGATCGTCGTCGCGATCCCATTTGATCACCGAGGGATGCAAACAATGCGGATGAATTTGCCAACGTTACGTACTTCGTTTGACTGCTATGGTGACGTGGCAACAGAGTTATTTTCGCTTTCTATAACGGAAAAGCGAAAGGATGGTTAGAGGTCGGTTTACCGGCCTTGCTCTGCAAGGAACCATGCTAAGTCTGAGGCGTCTGAATTCGTATGTGTTTATGGGATTGCTCAATCGGCTCGTCTCCAACCATTCGCTTTAACCGAGGTTCGAAAATGATCACAAAACGACGCAACAGTGCAATATCGTTAGCTCACAAGAATATGGAGCTTATGGTTGCAGTGCCTAAAGTCGTGACTCACCGCCTTATGCGCATGGCGGCCGCTGGTCCGCAGGTCTCATCCCGCGATCGTCAAGAATTTCAGCGCATGGGTAGTGAAAAACTGTGGGCATTCACGAGTTCTTGGCAGGCAATGGCATTTCGGGCGTTCCAAATTAACCAGACCTTGATGCTATCTATGATTCATAGCGTTTGGACACCTTGGTGGATTGGGGTAAAGAATACGAGCAGAGCTAGACAATCACATAATGCATTAATAAGTATATTAAGTCATGGTATTGCACCCATTCACCGCACTGCCACTGCAAACGCCAGGCGATTGGCGAGTCACCGATAAGGCCGGTACCTCGTAACCGTTTATACAACGGAGATTTATCCGCGACCTGCGGTTTTCAACCCTATAACTCTAAGATCGTTGGCGTCCTGGAATGGTACAAAGTTTATCAGAGGAAACCTACAGCGGATTCAGCGTAAGTCTGAGGAATTAGCACAACAACGAAAGATAAAGTAGGAACGGCAAGTTTTAAACAGTGTTCAGACCGCGCCTGTCACCCACACCCACTTTTGTTGAAGGATTTATCATGGCTAAAACCCCAAAATCAGTCGCGAAAACGTCAGGCGGGTTGCCATTACCGCGAGCGACATCATACATAGGCAATGGTGGGGAGCTCCATCAAACAACTACAAGGAATGGTCGTGAAATAACCACGAACCAAGGCGTACCTATTTCAGACAACCAAAACTCACTCAAATCAAATCCTCGGGGACCAGCGCTACTCGAAGATTTTATATTGCGAGAAAAAATAACTCATTTCGATCACGAGCGAATTCCAGAAAGAATCGTCCACGCACGAGCAGTCGGTGTGCACGGCTATTTCGAGCTGACGAAATCCTTATCAAAATACACAACAGCCAAAATCCTGACAGAAGTAGGGAAAAAAACACCTGTCTTCACCCGGATATCGACGGTTGCTGGAGGGGCTGGGTCGGTGGACACGCCACGAGACGTTCGAGGTTTCGCTGTAAAGTTTTATACAAACGAGGGAAACTGGGATCTTGTTGGCAATAACATCCCGGTGTTCTTTATTCAGGATGCTATCAAGTTTCCCGATCTCATACATGCGGTCAAGATGGAACCGGATCGTGGATTTCCTCAATCCGCGACCGCCCATGACACTTTTTGGGATTTTATAACGCTGACCCCAGAATCCATGCATATGGTCATGTGGATTATGTCCGACCGCACATTACCCCGCTCGCTCCGCATGATTGAGGGATTTGGCGTCCATTCGTTTCGATTAATCACTAAATCGGGTAAATCGACTTTCGTAAAGTTTCATTGGAGACCTAAGCTCGGCGTGCAAGCGACTTTGTGGGATGAGACTGTAAAGATTTCGGGGGCCGATCCCGACTTTCACCGTCGCGATATGTTTGAATCGATAGGTGCGGGCAAATTCCCCGAGTGGGAGTTTGCAGTTCAGCTTTTCACGGAGGAAGAAGCAGATCGCTTTCCCTTCGATCATCTCGATGCCACCAAGCTCATTCCCGAAGAGTTGGTGCCACTGCAAGTGGTGGGACGCATGGTACTTAACCGCTGGCCGAACAACTTTTTCGCGGAAACTGAGCAGGTTGCATACTGCCCTTCGCATGTTGTTCCCGGCATCGATTTCAGTAACGATCCACTTCTACAAGGCCGCTTATTCTCCTATCTCGATACTCAGCTTTCGCGTTTAGGTTCTCCAAATTTTCATCAAATTCCGGTCAATGCGCCCAAGTGCCCGTTCGCAAATCATCAGCGCGACGGTCATATGCAGATGACACAGCCGGTGGGACGGGTTGCGTACGAGCCAAACTCACTCTCAACGGAATCACCGCGCGAGTCTCCAATCGTTGGCTTTCAAAGCGCGGCGGTCGACGAAAGCGGCAAGAAGATTCGCATACGTTTAGAATCGTTCGCCGATCATTACAGTCAAGCCAAACAGTTTTTTATTAGTCAATCGCCACACGAACAGGCCCATATCGTGTCTGCATTGGTGTTTGAGCTTTCCAAGGTTGGGCACGTTCACATTAGAAAAGCCATGGTTGGACATCTTCGAAACATAGATGCCAACCTTGCGCGCCAAGTAGCCGATGGTCTTGCGCTCACGCCTATGCCAGAGGCGCCGAAACCCGCAGCGATAGTACAGAAATTGCCTCCTTCGCCCGCGCTTCAACTTATCGGAAAAATGAAAAATACCCTCGAAGGGCGCGCGATTGGCATATTGATTTCAGAGGGTTCGGACAACACACTTATAAAAAGAATGCAAAAAGTGATATTAAACGCCGGCGCCAGCGTCAAGATCGTCGCACCCAAAATAGGGGGAACAGTGTTGGCAAATAAATCGACATTGGCTGCGGACGGTCAACTTGCAGGTACGCCATCTGTAATTTTTGATGCAGTGGTAATAGTGCTGTCAAAGGAAGGCGCGGCAGCCCTATCAAAGGAAAGCGCTGCAATCGATTTCGTAAGTGATGCTTATAACCATTTGAAAGCGATAGGAGTGGACGACGGTGGAAAGAAGCTCTTAAACGCGGCAAACATATCGCTGGACATAGGCGTGATTGATATAGTCGATCCGATGACATTTGTCAAAGCAGCCCAAACGCGTCAGTGGAGACGAGAACTCGGGAATCGCCCTTAAAAGGAATAACGGCATTCCGTGTGTGGTATTAGTAATATTCAATCAATAGTTGGGATACAGGTCCATCCAGCAAAAAAATTTCTTGTCTATAAGGGGTGCGTTTGAATAATTTTCTTTCCGATCGATAGCTAATCTTCCTTTGCGTCAGCAAGGGCACGCATACTTCTTGCTGTGACGCCCATTTTACAGGGCCTATGCACAAAACTGCCTTGCTCACCTGTTTCATGTAACAAGCGTAGAAGTATAAGTGTGAACATATGTAGTGGTCTAATTCCCACGGACACCTTGATAGGTGGAAGATACACCTGTTGAGGAGAATTGATGAACCAAAAGCGAAGGACATTTGATACGAACTTCAAGCTGAAGATTGCACAAATGGT
>Ga0193752_1002560_pt1 | contig 13465 bp, 12 predicted proteins | sample H1c1metaG_FD_144924 | JGI IMG/M metagenome (GOLD analysis project Ga0193752, IMG submission 144924) | Soil microbial communities from a riparian zone of the East river system, Colorado, United States - H1c1 | ecosystem: Environmental > Terrestrial > Soil > Riparian zone | place: USA: East River... | reverse complement strand
GCTTTGGCCGGTGACTCCACGATCAATAAATTCTTCGCCATGCTGTTCAAATACGAGGGTTGAATCATGCCCCGTTGCGTGCAAGTTTACTGTATAACAATCAAAGTAAAAAATTGAGGCAAGGAGATAACCTCGTCGGAATGCAAGATTCTTGCAGACGTATCTTAGTGAAAATCTTTGATTTGTGCGGTGGTTTCCTGGTCTTATTGTTCCATCGTTCCTGCGCCGCTGTCGGTTTCGGTGCGGTTATTCTTGCGCTTGAACAGAGACATGTCCATTTTGCCGAACCGGTAACTGAAGGTCAGCCTGCCGACCTGCGGATCTCTTCTTCTCCATTCATTTTGTACGAAGGCGGCCGCCTCCGAGTGCACAAAATACCTCCTCGTCCGGAAGATGTCATTAATATTGAAGGACAGTGAAGCCTGGTTCTTTCTGATCTTAAAATCCTTTTTCAGGCCAAGGTCCACTCCATAATTAGCGTCGATATAACCCTGAGTGGTGGACGGAGATCCGCCCATCCAGCCGCCGCCACCGCGCTGGCCACCGCCACCACTGTTACTGGTAGACACGGGAAGCGCGCTGCGCGACTGATAGTCGCCGCTCAGCTGTATGGTAAAGCCGGCAGGGAGTTTGAAATTGTTGTTGATTTTGGTGAAGGAACTGACCCTTTCGTTCTCCAGGTCGGCCACTACGTTGCTGCCATTGATCTTTGAATAGTAGACATTGGTGTTGAGATTCAGTTCCCACCAGGAACTGAGGTTGTTGCGGAAGATCAGTTCGATACCAGCGGCATAGGCCGTGTTGGCATTGATGTAGGAAGATACAAAGGCAGAGGTGTCACCGAATTCCCGCAGACTCTGGTACCGGGCAATCAGATCGGTCGTGTATTTTCCGAACAGGCTGACAAGGAAATTATTGTTCCTTTTGCCATAGGTCTTCTGGTAGGACAGTTCCAGGGAATGGGTGAACTCAGGGCGGAGATCCGGGTTGCCCGTTTGCAGGTTAAGGGTGTCGGAAAAATCGGTGTTTGGCATCAGCTGGAAGAAATTCGGCCGGTTGATCTTGCGACTGTAATTCAACTGGAGGTCCTGTTTTTCGCCGATTCCTTTAGTTAGGAAGATGCTTGGGAACAAACTGATGGGAAACTTGTTTTCATAGCTGTCCTTGCCGATCTGCTCGCCGTTATAACTGGAACTTTCGGCACGCAGGCCCACCTGATAACTAAAGGATTCCCTGACCTTCTGCGAGTAAGTCAGGTAGCCGGCATACACATAGTCGGAATATTCAAACTGGTTGTCGAGCTGGGTTTGTGGAACCTGATCAAAAAAGTTTAGTTGGCTGCTTGCGAAATTTCTTACCTGGGCACGTACACCTGCTTCCCATTTTATCTTGTCGTTCACGGGAGTTACATAGTCGGCCTGGGCGGTGAAGAATTTATTATTGCCGCTGCCATTTACCTGTTGTAACTGCTCCGGAGTTTTAGGATCGACCTGGTCTGGGTCGTTGAATGACCTGATGTGAATGTCCGAGAGATTAGTATTGCGGTTAGTATTGTAGGAAAGATCGGCGGTCAGTTCCCTGCCTGGTTTGGTAAAGAGCCGTTTGTACCCCAGGTTGGTGCTGTAAAAGCGAAATTTACTTTCACCGAGCGTATTACGGTACTGTGTTTCAACCTCAGTACTGCCGGTATTTCCATAGGCAAGGTTGTTGCGATTGTCCATGTCAAAATTCCCGCCGCCTATATTCTGAGAGATGCTAAGGGTGTTGCGGTTGTCGAGAAAATAATCCAGTCCGAATCGCGTGAACATGAAACCGCCATTGAATATGCCATTGTTTTCCTGGAAGGTAGTAGAGTTGGGTGTCTCCAGGAGGCTGATCCGGTCCGTTTCGCCCCAGTTTTTTGATTTTCGTTGGTTGATGAATACGTTGGCGAACATATTCACTTTGCCCTGCCTCACATTAATGTCACCCCCACCATTGAACTTGCCGCGGGTGTCCACACCGGCGCGGATGCCTCCATTGTAGCCCAGTTTCCTGTTCTTTTTCAGCACGATGTTCAGAATGCCCGACTGTCCGCCACTGGCGTCATATTTCGCGGAAGGGTTAGTGATCATCTCCACGCTCTCGATGGCATCGGAAGGAATCTGGTCGAGTGAAAGGGTAGAGGGCCTTCCATCCACGAAAATCTGGGGAGCGGAATTACGAAGGGTCACATTGCCGTCGATATCCACATTGAGGGCAGGAATGTTACGCATAACGTCCACCGCAGTACCTCCGGTTGAACTGATGTTCTTGTCGACGTTGAAGATTTTTCGGTCGATACCCATTTGCATAAGTGGCTTGGTGCCTGCGATGGTCACGGACTCAAGGGTCTCGGGGTCGATATTCAATTTGAAATTCCCCAGATCTTTTTGCGCTGCGGACGCAAATGACCCCGGATCTCCTCCGGGTTTGATATCAAACCGAACAGGCTCTTCGATGAGCTTGTAACCGATAGCAGTTACTCTAAGCTGGTAGCGGCCAAAAAGCGGGAGGTTTTCGAGACTGAAATCCCCTGTCTTGTTGGTAAGCATGCCAGAAACGACCGTGTCTTTTTTTGTCTTTGCTACCGAATCATAGCGCGAGAGGATCAATTGTACAGAAGCTGCGTCAACACCTTTTGAACTGACCGCATCCAGTATCCTTCCATAAAATCGACCAATGTTCATTTGTTGCCTTCCTGTCCTGGTTCCCTGGGCGGAAACCATCAAACTACAGGTTATAAAAAGCAGGGTGGTGTACACCTTTATCATATGTGCGTGTGTTGATCTGATGACTAAATTTTATGGAAGCATTCAAGTGGAAGGCGAATCGGGTATAAGATGCTTAATGATGGTCAAAACTTGCGTCCCCACTGAGATCATCGGGCGATTTTGACCAACACCAATTGCAGCATACTAATGATCGCACCAAGCATACCAGTCATTACCGGAATTCTGTTCAATGGTTTGGAAAGCAATTGGTTAACCGGTAAACGAAGATTTTCGACCGAAATAAATTCGTTCATTTTTTCAGAACTGAGATTTGTTGTGATTTCGTTAAAGTATCGACCCATGACCGTAGGAAAGATGATATCCAGCTCTTTCATGAATAATTGTTTTAACTGGTGGATGGTTTTTTCGCCGACGAACATTCCTATAACCGGCATCTCTTTCGCCAGCTTTTCTCCCAGGAAATGATCGAGATGCTGTTCAATCTCCGGTCGGATCTTTTCCAGGCTGGCGGGGTCACTGATTATTGTGCCGATTTTGTCACTCGAAAATGCGGAACTAAGCAGGCGGGGCGCGAGTGCGCTAAATAAGTCGGGGATTGCCGAAAGGATCCGGCTCTTGGCTATCAGACCCGCGATCACACAAACAGGTATCGGTAACAAAAGGACGATCCAGGCCCAGTAATTCATTAAGTGATGTTTCGCCGCAAAGAAACTTCAATCTGTCGAGGGCAGAAAAATTAAGCGCTTCTTTTGCGAAAGTTTGTGTTTTCATGTATTTTTGCTGCCCACACGGTGATTGTAGCTCAGTTGGTTAGAGCATCAGATTGTGGTTCTGAGGGTCGTGGGTTCGAGCCCCATCATTCACCCCGGAAAGCTCCCGGAACGCCTGTTCCGGGAGCTTTCTTTTTGATTGGTTGACCCTTTGTTAATTCAAGAGGGCAAACAACAACCGTTGTGATTAATCGTTATTTTTGGGTTAATGACTAAAGCTTTACAATTTATGTTCAGTAGAAAATCTTTGCCCTTGCTGGTCCTCTTATTGTGCGGTGGCCTTGTAGTAGCATTTCGTTCAATGGGAATCGGCTCGGGAACTCCCCCTACAAAGCAGGAAACCATCCTGCATAACATCGGGGAGATGCTTTCCCAGATCCATTACAGTCCAAAAAAGATCGATGATAATTTTTCAAAGGAAGTTTTTAAGAAATACCTGTCTGAAAAAGTCGACGAACAAAAAAATATCTTTCTTCAATCCGATATTGATCAGCTGAAAAAATTCGAAACCACGCTCGACGACGAGATCCTGGGTGGCAAGGTTCAGTTCGTTCCCGCCGTTTCCGCCCTTTACAAAACGAGGGTGCTCGAAGCTGAGAAGATCTACCGGGAGCTGCTTCAAAAACCATTTGACTTCTCAAAGGACGAATCGGCCAACTTCAACCCCGAAAAGGTCAGTTATCCTGTTAACGAAGCCGACAAAAGAGAGGCCTGGCGCAAACGCGTTAAATATCTGACGCTGGAACGCTACTATGACCTCGTGGAAGAAAGGACAAAGAACAAGAGCAAGGCCGACAAGGTCGTAAAAACGGATGCTGAACTCGAGAAGGAAGCAAGAGAAAAAGTGCTGAAGGTGCTCGACCGCACTTACGACAGGATGAAAATGAAATTCAACGACGACGACTCCTTCAATGCCTACTGCAATACCATCACCGAAACGATGGACCCGCACACCACTTTTTTCCCGCCTGTGGAGAAAAGGTATTTCGATGAACAGATGAGTGGTCGTTTTTATGGTATCGGGGCATCACTTGTTTACGAGGATGGAAATATCAAAATATCCTCAATTCTCACCGGAACACCTGCCTGGAAATCCGGTCAGATAATGGCAGGGGACGTAATCGTAAAAGTCGCGCAGGGTCAGGAAGAATTCACCGATATGGCGGGCTTTCTTGTTGAAGACGCGATCAAGATCATCCGTGGCAAGAAAGGCACCGAGGTGCGTCTGCAGCTGAAAAAAACAGACGGCAGCACCAGGACCGTGTCGCTCATCCGCGATGAGATCAAACAAGAAGAAACTTTCGCACGCAGTGCGATAATCAATACGCCCAAGGGTAAAATCGGATTCATTTCCCTGCCTGAGTTTTATGCGGATTTTGAAGACCCCAAGGGAGCCCGTTGTTCCGATGATGTACGCAAGGAAGTGATCAGGCTCAAGGAACAAAAGGTTGACGGCATCATCATGGATCTTCGTTACAATGGCGGAGGTTCACTCTACGATGTGGTCCAGATGGTGGGCTTCTTCATCGAGGATGGCCCAATCGTGCAGGTAAGAGACAGGGATGGCAAACCACAGATCTACCGCGACCGCGACAAGTCCGTGCTTTATGAGGGTCCTCTCGCTGTTATGGTGAATGAATACAGCGCGTCGGCTTCGGAAATATTCGCGGCCGCTATCCAGGATTACAACAGAGGTATTATTATTGGCAGCACTACCACTTATGGCAAGGGTACCGTTCAGCGCAACATTGGGCTCGATAAGTCTTCCAACATGCTTGAACCAAACAGCGACCTTGGTACGATAAAACTTACACTCCAGAAATTCTACCGTATCAATGGCGGTTCAACCCAACTGAGAGGAGTTAGTTCCGACATCACGCTTCCCGACATGCTGGAATATTCTCCGGTACGCGAAAAGAACGTAGAAGATGCGCTGCCCTGGGATGTAATTCCAAAGGCAGATTATACCAACTGGAAATACAGTCTCGATTTCAATAACATCAAGGCCGCAAGTAGTGGCAGGACCAGCGTGAATCCCTCTTTCAGCCTGATAAAGAATAACGCCGAATGGTTGTCAAAACAGAACGACAAAGTGTACAGCCTGAGCCTGAAAAAATATAGCGAGGAGCAGAAACTGATCCTGAACAAGGTCAAACAAATTGACAGCTTGAATAAAAATCCTACTGATGTGGAAGTAACTGCGCTCAATGAAGACCTCAAGCGTCTTGAATACGACCAGGAAAAAACAAAGCGTTTCAAAGCTTGGATCAAGTCCCTTCGCTCCGACATCTACCTCGACGAATCCGTTAAGGTGATCAACGACATTATTGTTCAAAACAACCTGGTGTACAATAACAAGAAGTAGGATTGTCTGCATTTGTCTTATTTTTGCAGCCAATTTTTAGCGTCTATGTACACCATTGAATTCAATTTCGAGCAAAAAGGGCTTTCGCCTGTTAAGCTTGAAAACGTAGAGCCTGATCAGAGCCTGCTTGAAATTGCTTTGCAGAACGACATCGATCTTCATCATAATTGCGGCGGCGTCTGCGCCTGCAGTACCTGCCACCTCTATGTTAACACGGGAGAGGAGTTCATGGAGGAGATAAGTGACAAGGAAGAAGATTTTGTAGACCGTGCCATCAATCCTCGGCTGAATTCGAGACTTGGCTGTCAGTGCGTTCTTTTTCCCGGTTCAGGCCAGATCAGCGTCACCCTTCCCGATCAGACACAATTCCTCGGCGAATAACTCAACAACACCCATCCAAATAATTAGTTATGAATTTTGAACCGCCTATCAAGTGGAATGATTATGAAGACATCGCCATGAAACTGCACGAACGTTTCGGGGATTCATTTGATGAGGGCAAGATCTACCGTATCCGTTTCACAGACTTGCTCGAATGGGTGTTGCAGATCCCGAATTTCGTTGGTAAACGCGAGGAAAGCACAGAGGGACATCTCGAAATGATCCAGAGCAGTTGGGTATATGAATGGAGGGACGCCAGAAAACAATCCTGATGACTATCCTCGACCAGTTTAAAGTGATCACCACTTTCGTCTTTGATGTAGACGGAGTGCTTACTGATGGCACGGTCTATGTGTTCGATGAGGGCCAGCAGGTGAGGAGAATGAGCATACGGGATGGCTTCGCCCTTCAGCTGGCGATAAAAAACGGGTATCGCGTGCTGGTGATCTCCGGCGGCGACTCACCGGCTGTCGCAGCCAGATTGAAAAAACTTGGCGTCGGAGATGTATTCATGAACGTGCACGACAAACGTGCGGTTCTGCTACAATATATGAAAGAGCACCAGCTCAATCGTAATGAAGTCCTGTACCTGGGTGATGACATTCCCGATATTGCGGCCATGAACGAAGCAGGTTTTCCCTGTGCACCGGCAGATGCGGCGCCAGAGATCATTAAAATTGCCACCTACATCACGAAGTCGCCCGGAGGCCAGGGTTGTGCGAGGGAAGTGATTGAGAAAGTGATGAAGCTTAATGGACACTGGAAGCTGGACACAGAGGTTCCCAGCAGGTAACCCTGAAATTATTACCTTCCTTAATCTAGGTATGGCATGAAACTGATAGCCGCTTTTTTTCGTCTCATACGGTGGTTGAATCTTCTGTTCATTGCACTCACACAATGCCTTTTTCAATATTGCATTATCGTTCCGATGTTCAGGCAACATGCAATTTCACCAGCGCTCCCCCTTCGGTATTTTAGCCTCTTGAGTTTATCTTCCCTACTGATCGCGGCTGGAGGATATATTATCAACGATTACTTTGATCTTAACATCGACAAGATCAACAAACCCGGAAGGATCGTGGTGGAACGGGTGATGCGGCGAAGGTGGGCTATTGTGTGGCACTGGACCTTATCGGTAGCCGGAGTCCTGATAGGCATGTATGTTGGCTGGAAGACGGGAGTGATCTGGCTGGGCTTCGCCAACATCGGTTGTGTTATCGCCTTATGGGTTTACAGCACTACTTTTAAAAAGAAGCTGCTCAGCGGCAACATTATTATTTCCTTACTCACCGCATGGGTAGTGATGGTCATTGGTTCTACCACACATTTCAGGATGATCGCCCATTCGGATATCTTCGGAACAGTGTCCGCTTCGAAACTGCTCAGGTTTACATTTCTCTATTCAGGTTTTGCATTTATCATTTGTCTTATCAGGGAGATCATCAAAGATGTAGAGGATATTCGGGGTGATGAGCGTTATGGATGCCGGACGATGCCGATTGTATGGGGCGTTCATGTGTCGAAGATCGTTGCCGGTACCTGGATTGGTGTGCTTACCTCTGCATTGTTTATCGTGTGGGCATATATTCTGCAGTTTGGGTGGTGGATTGCGGCGCTCTGGTGTTTTTGTGCCATCATCCTTCCGCTGCTATTTATTCTTACAAAACTATTTTCCGCGCAGAGCACTGCTGATTTCGCAAAATTGAGCAGCTGGATAAAATTTGTAATGCTGACGGGCATACTTTCGATGATATTTTTTTGAGACACTATGAATAAAATCATTCTCGCCTCCGGTTCGCCCCGTCGCAAACAACTGCTTGAATGGGCTGAACTGGATTTTGAGGTCATCATTTCCGATGCGCCGGAGGATTATCCCGCAAACCTTCCAATAACCGAAGTCCCCGTATACATCGCCCGTAACAAGGCAGCCGCAGTGTATCAACAACTTGATGCTGATAGACAACATGGTTCGTTGATCATTGCTGCCGACACGGTGGTTGTGCTTGAAAACACGATCATCGGAAAACCTGTCGACACGGAAGATGCGGTTTCCATACTTGGAAACCTGTCGGGCAGATGGCACCAGGTGATCACCGGCGTAGTGATCAGAAGAGGCGATCAGGAAGCATCATTCCATGACCTGACTGAGGTCGAGTTTCATGAGCTTTCCTCAGAAGAGATCAATTATTATGTGTCCCGATACCAACCCTTTGATAAGGCAGGGGCCTATGCCATCCAGGAATGGATTGGCGTTACCGGTATCCGCAGGATCAACGGCGATTTTTATAATGTAATGGGCTTACCCGTGAGTCGCGTGCTCAAAACACTGAAAACTTTCCGCTGATACCACATTGCTCCTGAAAGGCTTTCCTGGAATTTTATTGAATAATCCATTGTAGTGATCACCGAGAGGCTGCTGCAGTTTATCTGGCAATACCAGTATTATAACAGTCATGATTTGAAAACGGTTTCTGGTGATCCGGTGAGCATCATCAGGCCCGGAACCTATAATTCCGACCAGGGTCCTGACTTCCTGAACGCAAGGGTGAGGATGAGTGGGCAGGTATGGGCGGGTAATATCGAGCTGCACCTGTCCAGTGGTGACTGGTTCAGGCATACTCATGATAGAGATCCGTATTACAGCAATGTGATCCTACACGTGGTTTGGTCCGATGATGGCATCCATCCAGCGGGAATTCCGATGCTGGTGATTGAAGACAGGGTTTCGGTGCTTTTGCTTGATCAGTACAGGCAGTGGATGTCCGGATTGTCATTTATACCCTGCGGCAATTCCATCACACGGGTTCCCGATCTGATCATGTTGAACTGGAAGGATCGGCTGATCTTGGAAAGACTGGAAAGAAAATCTTCACAGATCTTCGCCTTGCTTGCGGCCAACCACTATCATTGGGATGAGGTGTTGTGGTGGATGCTGGCCCGCAACTTTGGATTGAGGGTAAATGCGGATGCCTTTGAGGCGGTGGCGCGTTCCATTCCTTATAATGTGTTGATGCGACACCGCAACCAGCTGACCCAGGTGGAGGCCCTCTTGCTGGGGCAGGCCCGACTATTGGAAAATCCAGGTTCAGGAAATGAAATCAAAATACAGCATGATAAAACTGGTCATAACAAACTAGTATATGCCGGTAAGGCCGGGGAGCGATATGAAGAGAAATTAATAAAGGAATATGCATTTCTATCACGCAAGTATGGATTGAAACCAATCCTGTTGCCGATGCAGTTTCTGCGTATGAGGCCGCCCTCATTTCCGCCGCTGCGGCTTGCAGAACTGGCGATGTTTATTCACAGGCAGGCCGATCCATTGAAAACCATCCTTCATGGCTCACTGAAGGAGATCCTGGGGATTTTCGAGATCGAAATCAACGGCTACTGGGCAACTCATTACAGACCCGGACGCTCCGCCGGGAGAAGGATTCGGGGAGCCGGTCCATCCTTAGCGCACAGCCTTATCATCAATACCGTGCTTCCTTTCTTGTATGCCCATCTGAAACATTTCGCAAAGCGGAAGATGGATTTCAGCCCATCGGAATGGCTGGATCAGATCGGGGCCGAAAAAAATCTTATTACAGCGGGATTTGAAGTAATCGGCATGAAGGTTAGCACCGCGGCCGACTCCCAGTTTTTGCTTGAACTGAAAAGCCGTTATTGCTCGCAATGGAATTGCCTTGATTGTGCCATTGGAAATCACCTGCTCAAATCTGTCAGGTGATCCGAAAACGAATTGCTTTACCTAAACAGCCACTGGCCAGTTGTAGTTGACATTTACTTCAATGTCCGGATTGATACTGTAAATCACCGGGCAGGTGTCTGCTGCCTTCTGCAGGATGGTCTGCTGTCGCTCGGTGAGCGTGAGTTCAGCAGGGAAATGAAATGTTAAATTAATGCCTCCGATCCTACGCGGATCGGTCTTCATCAGCTTCTCTACTTCTACCTTTACGTCCTTAAGGTCAACCTGCATTTCACCTGCGCGCATCCCCATTATGGTTAGCATACAGGATGCAAGCGCAGTAGCCACAAGGTCGGAGGGAGAAAAGCGTTCGCCCCTGCCTTTGTTGTCGGTCGGGGCGTCGGTTTCGATCTGCGTTCCGGACCGGAGATGGGAGCAAACCGTGCGCTGGTCACCTGCGTATATCACTGTAGATGTCATTATATATATTTAGCCTAAATTTACGTTGATTCTATTAAATCGTCACTGGTGAGGAAAATCATTCTATCCCTATTCTCCTTTATTATTGCAGTTTCAGTTATTGCGCAGAACAATCCACCTGCTTCGCGCAAGGCGGCCCGGGAACAAAAAAAACTGGAGCGGAAACAACGCATCGATGACCTGATCAGACAGGATGAAGAAGGGGAAATTATCTACAACAAACAAGGAGCATTCATGCTAAAACTTAATACTGATGGTTATTCCATCGGGTATGAGTATGGAAAGTTCCAGTCAAATCGTAAATCATTGTTGTTTCAGTTCGAGCTGGCTGAAAAGAAACACAAGAAGGAGAAGCGCGAAGGATATTTTGATCCTGAACAGGTACGCGTAAATTATCTTGTATTCGGAAAGCTCAATACTTTCTATCAGCTGAAGCTGGGCATCGCACGACAGCAGGTGATCGGCGGTAAAGGGAACAAGAATGGGGTTGCGGTATCTGGTGTGTATGGAGGAGGCCTTATAATTGGTTTTGCAAAACCCTACATGTATGATGTGGAAGATGAATTCGGAAATTCTTTTCAGTCTAAATATCCCGAGATCATCGACAGCAGTTATAATGTTGTAAAAGCCAAAGGGCTGTCTGGCGGATGGAGCAAACTAAAGGTTAGACCAGGTCTCTATGCAAAAACGGGTTTGCGTTTCGACTACGGGCGCATGAACGAAACCGTTGCCGCCATTGAAGTGGGTCTGGCCGGAGAATTCTATTCCAGTAAAATTCCCCAGATGCTTTACAGCAAGGATAAACAGTTTTTCTTCAGCGGATATGTGGCGATTTTATTGGGTCGGAGAAAATAAAACTTTTTATCCCAACTTTGCAGTATGCAGGAACTTCCCGTGATCAGTAATATATCTTCGGCGGAAACCCGGGTAAAGAAGCCGGACTGGCTGAGGGTGAAACTACCCATCGGGGAAAGCTATAAAAATGTTCGCTCTCTTGTCGACACCCATAAACTCCATACGATCTGTGAAAGCGGCAATTGTCCGAATATGGGTGAATGCTGGGGAGAAGGCACCGCCACTTTCATGATACTCGGAAATGTGTGCACGCGCAGCTGCGGTTTCTGTGCCGTAGCTACCGGCCGCCCCGAAGCGGTTGACTGGGACGAACCCCAACGCGTGGCGGAAGCCATCTACCTGATGAAGGTGAAACATGCCGTGATCACTTCAGTTGACCGGGACGAACTTAAAGACGGTGGTAGCATCATCTGGCAAAACACGATCCATGCAGTCAAAACACTGACCCCGGAGACCACCCTGGAGACCCTGATACCCGATTTCAAGGGTCAGGAAGTGGATATCAACCGCGTCGTCGAGGCTGCCCCCGAAGTGGTGTCGCACAATATCGAGACCGTCGAACGCCTGACCCGCCAGGTGCGCATACAGGCTAAATACCGCCGTAGCATGGAAGTGCTGAGAATCCTGAAGCGTGGAGGCATGAGAACCAAGAGCGGCATCATGCTGGGTTTGGGGGAGAAGAAAGAAGAGGTCGTTCAGACGCTTACCGACCTGCGCGACAGCGGGGTAGACGTTGTGACCATCGGCCAGTATCTTCAGCCAACCAAAAAACACCTCCCCGTTGAACGCTTCGTTCACCCTGACGAATTCAAAGAATACAGGGAGATCGGCTATTCACTAGGTCTCGACTATGTTGAAAGCGGTCCCCTGGTGCGTTCTTCCTATCATAGCGACAAACATGTGCTTCCCGGCTACGGACGGGCTCAGTGGATGAAGGAAAAAGGCTTAGTTTTGCCGGCTTAAAGGGAGCAGCACCAGGAATGAAGAATATCCGGAATTTTTGCATCATTGCGCACATAGATCATGGAAAGAGTACACTGGCGGACAGACTGCTGGAAGTTACCAAAACGATAACCGAACGCCAGATGATGGACCAGGTCCTCGACGACATGGACCTCGAAAGGGAAAAAGGCATCACGATCAAGAGCCATGCCATCCAGATCAATTATTTCCACACCGACAAACAAGAATACATACTGAATCTGATTGACACACCCGGTCATGTGGATTTCAGCTATGAAGTAAGCCGGGCCCTGGCAGCCTGTGAAGGCGCCCTCCTGCTGGTGGACGCCACCCAGGGGATCCAGGCCCAGACGATCTCTAACCTTTACCTGGCCATCGAAAACGACCTGGAAATCATCCCGGTAATCAACAAGATCGACATGGACGGGGCGATGATCGAGGAAGTGGAAGACCAGATCATCGAACTGATCGGTTGCAAAAAAGAAGACATCCTGCACGCCAGCGGAAGAACAGGCGCGGGGATACAGGCCATCCTGACCGCGATCGTCGACCGGATACCTGCTCCTACCGGCAAACCCAATGCTCCCCTCCAGGCCCTGATCTTCGACAGTGTGTACAATAGTTTCAGGGGGATCATAGTCTACTACCGTATCGTCAATGGCTCGATAAAAAAAGGAGACAAGGTCAAATTTGTTTCTACTGACCAGGAATATGAGGCCGATGAAGTGGGCATCCTGAAATTGAAACCCACGGAGAAAAAAGAAGTCACCTGTGGGGATGTGGGATACATCATCACCGGCATCAAGAATGCCAAAGAGGTCAAGGTAGGAGATACCATCACCCTGGCTGCCAATCCCACGCAGGAGATCATCCAGGGCTTCCAGGAAGTAAAACCCATGGTGTTCGCCGGCATATTTCCTATCAACACCGATGAGTTTGAGGAACTGCGCGACTGCATGGACAAGCTGCAGCTAAACGATGCCTCCCTCACCTTTGAGCTGGAGACCTCGCAGGCACTCGGCTTCGGGTTCCGTTGCGGATTCCTGGGTATGCTCCACATGGAAATCATCCAGGAACGACTTGAAAGGGAATTCGATCAGACCGTAATCACCACCGTGCCCAATGTGAGTTTCATCGCCTACACCACCAGGGGCGAAAAGGTCATCATAAATAATCCCACCGAATTTCCGGATCCCGTGAAAACGGAAAG
>Ga0193752_1002559_pt1 | contig 13466 bp, 7 predicted proteins | sample H1c1metaG_FD_144924 | JGI IMG/M metagenome (GOLD analysis project Ga0193752, IMG submission 144924) | Soil microbial communities from a riparian zone of the East river system, Colorado, United States - H1c1 | ecosystem: Environmental > Terrestrial > Soil > Riparian zone | place: USA: East River... | reverse complement strand
ACCATAGAACATCATTTTTATGTAAGGATAGAGACGGAGATCATTGCTGATGTAAAAAAACTGAAGGACGATTTGTATTTTATATTGCCGGTTGAGGCAACGGTAACACTGAGATCCTTACCCGAAAAAAAGGTGATCGTTTTAGTAAGCAAGGAGTATCATTGTCTTGCAGATATTCTTATTCGGAACCAATTCAAAACACTGGGAGCATCAGTACAATGTGTAATTGGTAATCATGCCGGGTTACAAATATATGTGACCGATTTGAGATACCATTTCACCTGGTTTCACATGAAAATCAGGATAAAACATCTTTTGCAGCCGTACTTGCCAAAGCATTGCAGGTGGTGTTTGATGACAGGGTATTTATTCATAAAAACAAAACTATTGTGCTGGAGTGAGCCAGGCTTGTTCTGACAAACCTACCTGGCCAATGAATCAAGGCTTCGTTTTCTTTTCTTTTCCTTCAACCAGGAATTGTCGCATCGCACCTATCAAAGGACTTGAAGTATTTGAATTGGTAAATAATACATACCCTGCTTTCAGATCTTTGTATACTTCAAACTGGCACTTGAAATCACCATTATTACCGCCATGCCCAAACGATTTCCCAAAAGGTGTTTCCCTGATCTCGAGACTCATGCCCATGTAAGAAGGATATCTGGGTTTCTCATCTCCCGGATCAAATTTGTATTCTGAATGTTTGCTAAACATTGTATCATAAGTTTTCGCATTCAATCCTTTTTGTTCAAGCAGGTAAATCATAAATTTCGTAAACACTTTCGCTTCCGTGTGCATGGAATAAGCCATGCCGGGAGACTCCGGCAATTCGTCGAAGTTGGGCATCATATCATAATGTCCCGTGGCAACCATCTGTCTTAAAGAATCGTTCCTGGAAAAGAATGTATGATAAAGCCCCACCGGGTCAAGCACTTCTTCTTTCAATACCTGTTCCACCTTTTTACCTGTGATCTCTTCAACTACCATCTTCAGATATTCAAAACCTTCGCCAGAATAATTGTAGCTGGTTCCGGGAGTGAACATAATATTCAGTTTCCCATCCTTATTCATCCACCGCCAGTTTGGAAACCCTGTGCGATGTGTCAGTACATGTCTCGCCGTTATAAGTTTATACCTTTCATCGTGGGCGATATCCGGATAAGGAAGATAGAGATACAGAGGCTTATCCAGCTCAATGATACCGCGCTCAGCGAGCCGCTGAACCGCAAAAGAAAACACCGGCTTTGTTACTGAAGCCGCCTCAAAAAGCGTATTGGAATCTACTTTCCCGCCAGTGAAAGTGTTTTTAACGCCATATGTTTTATGGTAAATCAATTTCCCGTCTTTTATCAGGGCCAATGAAACCCCGGGAATACTAAGATACTTTTGATATGTTTCAATAAAACTATCAACCTGGTTTGCAGTGACTGAATTAAAATCATGAAGAACACCTTTATCCGGTATCAGGTGAGGGACGGGATCACCAGAGATGATAATTTTTTCAACAGTCATTTTTTGTCCGGCTTTCGAAGTAACCGTCACCGGTTTTTTCTGAATGGAAGAATAAATTGTATCGCCACTAAGAAAATAAGGATCGGGTAAATTCAATTCGTATTTGCCTGGTGGAATTTCTATTGAATAGTTGCCCAGGCTGTCCACCTCGGTTGCCAACCAAAATTCAGGATTCTGAGCAGATGTGATCCTGATGGCTTCGGGCAGTTGTGATTTCATTTTCCTGTCCCATTGAACATTTCCCGATACCGTTGACAGATTTTGTTTTCCAGGTAATAAAATCACATCACCAAGACTGCCGGGAATACGAATCTTAGACTCACCTTTGCCCCATGAATTAATGGTAAAACTACCATCTGAATCTTTGTCGAAGAACTGAAAATCTAATCCGACAGACTTGCCAACTATCAGCTGTTCGCCAAGATCAATGCGCCACTCATAATACCTGACATTCCCTTTTCGTTCAACAGCTACTTCCATTATATTCCAGTTTGCAGCTTTGGAAAAGGGATCAAAATTAGAAAGGTTAGTGTTCCTTAGTTTTTTACTGTACATAAATGCGGCAACGCCCGATCCGAAAGGAAGGTGTCTTGCATCCAGGCAAAGCTCAAAACAATCCTGGGTATTGAAACTTACATTTTTGGAAGTATCCTCAATAAAATCGTCGTCCGTCACTGTAAAAGCTATGTATAATGAGCGGTTATCAAGATGGTAACCAACCTGGAAAAAGCCCGAGAAATCCGAATCATTTACTGGCTTTGAATCTGACAGTTTGGTTGCAAGGTAGTATTTGGTCGCTTCTTTCGGCCAATCAGTAAAATGGCCATCTACTGTAATCTTTCCCAACGGATATGCATATGCCATCTTCCCATTATGTGCATTTGAGGCGATACAAAACAGAAAGGTAAATGCAAAGATGCAAACTATTTTGCTTGTCGGTTTTAACAGATTCATTGCGGCAAGTTTATAAGGTGAAGTATAAAGGACGTTTAAAAACATAAAAATGTTACAGCCGGATTTACTGCAGTCAGGACAAATTTTTACATATACGCCGGCGAACCTTTTATTGAAGGGATAAAATCCTGATATTCAGAACTGAACAGCACGTGTATCAAAAGCGGACGATCTGACTTAAAAAGGCGACTCAATATTCTGCAAATCAACCTGATAATATCCGGCACATCTTTCGTAGCCTTTCAGCCAAATATACTCTCTTATGCTGAAGAACTATTTTATCGTCGCCTTCAGAAGTCTTATGCGACGCAAAGGCTTTTCCATAATTAATATCATGGGACTGGCTGTGGGAATGGCGTCCTGTTTCCTCATATTCTTGTATGTAAGCTTTGAGATGAGTTATGACAAATTTAATACAAAATCAGCGCGCATCTACCGTGTTGTTACGGATGTAAACACGCCGTCAGGATCAGATAAACTTGCCATCACTACGGCACCTATTGCCATTTATGCCAAAAAAGATTTTCCTGAAGTGGAAGAGGCTGTACGTATAAGTGGCGACGAGATATTGGTTCGTAAGGGAGATGTAAAGTTCCAGGAAAAAAATACAATATTTGCAGACTCCACGCTGTTCAGCGTATTCGATTTCCCACTTGTTTCCGGCGACAAGAATACAGTGCTGAAAGAACCGATGAGCGTTATAATTTCACAGACTACCGCCAGGAAATATTTCGGTTATGCAAACCCGATGGGGCAACAGGTACAACTGACCGGTGCAGCCATCAATGCAAAGATTACCGGAGTAATGAAAGACATTCCATCAAATTCCCAGATCAAGGCTGATATGATTGTTTCCATATCGTCGTATAAACAGGTATATGGAAATCCTACGGCCGACAATGAATGGACCAATCATAGTTTCTATACCTACTTGTTGCTGAAACCACAGTCCGATGCCAAAGTACTGGAGGCGAAGTTCCCGGCCTTCATGGAGCTGCATCATGGTGTAGAAGCAAAAAAACTGCAGATGCAGGACTACCTAAGCCTGGAACCATTGCGTGACGTGTATCTCAGATCAAAGCGTGGCGGGTTTGAAACAGGCAGTATCAGCAACGTGCGCATTTTTTCGGTGATCGCAGTTTTTATTTTATTGATTGCCTGTTTTAATTTCATCAATCTTACAACTGCGCGCAGTGCGGAACGCGCAAAAGAGGTGGGTGTGCGTAAGGTGGTGGGCGCAGGAAAATTCCAGCTTGCAAAGCAATTTATTTTAGAATCTGTGGTCATCTGTCTTTTTGCTTTTCTATTAGCGGTTTTTCTTTGCTTATTCCTGCTGCCTTTGTTCAACCAACTTGCAGGTAAAACGATCAGTACCGGCATTATGAATCGACCGATGGACGTTCTCGGTTTGTTGTTACTTTCAATCGGTATTGGATTACTGGCTGGTTTCTATCCCGCACTTGTGTTGGCTGCCTTCAAACCTGCAAGTGTTTTGAAAGGCCGTTTTGTAACCGGCAATAAGGGCCTGTTGCTAAGAAAAAGCCTGGTCGTTTTTCAGTTCACCATTTCTATCGCTTTGATTGTGGCAACTATTGTGGTGTACAATCAGCTCAGCTATATGCGCGAACAGGATCTTGGTTTTAATAAAGATCAGACCATAGTGATCAACACCAATTCCGACAAAAACAAAGACGCATTCAAACAATCACTATCCTCCCTGCCTGGTGTAACATCAACAAGTTTTTCATCGAGTGTGCCTGGAGGCTGGCATACATCGGCATACTCGGAAATGCAGAACAAAAAAGGAGAGATTCAGAAAACAAATCTTGATCTGTTTTTCGTGGATTTTAATTATGTCAATCAATACCAGTTGAAGCTGGTTGCCGGACGTTCGTTCGACAAAGACCGCGGAACAGACAGCACCAAAGCGATGATGATAAATGAAAGCGCTGCAAAATTTTTGGGCTATGCATCCCCGGCAGATGCTGTTGGCCGGGATTACAGTCAATGGGGAAGTAAAGGAAAAATAATAGGTGTACTAAAAGATTTCAACTACCATTCATTACAGGAAAACATACAGCCATTGGTGATGCGTTATGAACCATGGGCTTTAAATATACTCTCGATAAAAGTATCAGCTGCCAATTTGCCTTCAACAATAAAAGCGATTGAAACCAAATGGAGCCAGATAATTCCTAACCGGCCATTTGACTATACTTTCCTGGATGAATTTTTTGACAAGCAGTACCGCGCTGAGGATAAATTCGGAAATCTCTTTTTCTATTTCGCAATACTGGCCATCTTCATTTCCTGTCTCGGCTTACTGGGACTCGCATCTTACAGTACTGTTTTACGCACCAAGGAGATCGGCATTCGTAAAGTGCTTGGTGCAGGTGTGGCAGGTATCGTAAACCTTTTATCGGCAGACTTCCTTAAACTCATATTAATAGCCCTGATAATCGCGGTTCCTGTTGCGTGGTATGGAATGAATCTCTGGCTTACTGACTTTGCATACCGCACCCACATATCATGGCAGGTATTTGTGTTGGCCGGTGTTTCTTCGGTATTGATAGCCTTTTTTACGATCAGTTACCAGGCTATAAAAGCAGCAACGGCCAATCCCGTAAAGAGTCTTAAAACGGAGTAGCCATAATAAAAAACCGGACACCATTTGTATCGTTAACGAACAATTTCGTACATGAACAGGTTAGATCGTATTGCCGCTCAGTCTTTTACACTTCGGCATCGTTTTAGTCGCTTTTAACACAAACTATCACTCCATGTTCGCAAACTATATCAAAACAACACTGCGCTTTCTGCAAAGAAATAAGACTTTCAGCCTTATCAATATTATAGGGCTTTCAATCGGTACGCTATGCTGCCTGTATATTTTGTTGTATGTAAGGGATCAGTACCAATACGATAAGCACCATAATAATACCGCTGATATTTACCGGGTCGGTTCAAAGCTGAAAAAAACAAGCGAGGGAGTACAATCGATGAGATCATCCGTAGTGGCACCGATCGCCCCCCTGTTGAAAAAAGATTTCGGGGAGATACAGATGTATGTACGTGTGGTTCCGATGCTTGGAATCGACAAACATCTGCTGCGTTACCAGGAAAAGGCGGTGTTTGAAAAAGATGCCGTATATGTGGACTCGCTCTTTTTTGATCTGTTCAGCTATCATTTTGTATATGGCAAGCCGTCAACTGCACTTAAGGATCCTAACTCCATTGTATTACTGCAATTGGTATCCGAAAAAATATTTGGCCATGAAGATCCGGTTGGCAAAACAATCTCGCTGGAAAATGTAAATGGAAAAAAAGATTTCACAGTAAAAGCAGTAGTGAATGAAAGTCCTGGCAAATCTCATCTTAAGGCAGACATTTTTATTACCATGAATAGCGGTGACATGGGCAACTACGTTCTCACTACTGATAGCTGGACAAGAAACGGTTATATTGATACTTATGTAAAACTCAGACCTGGTACCGAAGTCGCCTCGCTTGAGAAAAAATTTCCGGCCTTTGTAGAGCGGTATGGCGGAAAACAGCTAAAAACATCAGGAATCGAGCAAAGTTTGTTTTTGCAGCACCTTACCGAAATTCATACTGATAACCAGCTTGAAGGTTACAAGTTTTCCAAGCCCGTAAGCACTACTTTCCTGACCATTCTACTGGTCATAGCTATTTTGATACAGGTAATAGCCTGTATCAACTTTATGAACCTGTCTACAGCCAGAGCATCGAAAAGGGCAAAAGAAGTAGGTGTAAGGAAAGTGATCGGTGCCGGGAAGAAACAACTGATCCAGCAATTCATGGGCGAATCGTTTCTCATTTCACTGGCCAGTGTGTTTATTGCGATACCCCTCTTAATTGTCGTTCTGCCATTCCTTAATAATATAACGGAAGCCAATATTCAGTTATCGTTTCTGACGGATCCCATGGTGTGGCTGCTATTGGCAACGATTGTAATAATAACCGGGTTGGTAGCTGGCAGCTATCCTGCATTTTATCTCTCTGCTTTCAATGCAATTAAGGTGATCAAAGGAAATTTTTCGAACCAGGTATCGGTAACGGGCATACGAAAATCGCTGGTAGTATTTCAGTTCGTGTTGTCTATCACTCTTATCATCGGCATCATTATTATCTATAGCCAGCTTAATTATTTAAAGAATAAGGATCTTGGATTTGAAAGAGACCAACGGTTGATTTTTACTTTTAATACTGATGCCGCTATGGGTCATATCCCCTCTTTTTTGAATGATGTCCGGCAGATAGCGGGTGTTAAAGAAGTAAGCAATGCCACCAAATATTTAAGTAGCCCTCTTTTTTATTCCAATGGTTTTTTTCTAAAAGGCGAAAATGATGCAGCTTCGAGGATCACAGATTTTATAATCTCTGATGAATATTTTGTAAGAGCCAACGGCATAAAACTGATAAGCGGCCGCGATTTTCTTCCAACCGACTCAGCTAAGGTTTTGATCAATGCGTCGATGATGAAAAAATTAAACCTTACTCCACAGACAGCTCCAGGCACCCTTCTATATGACAATCAGGACCGCGTTGAAGAAATCGTTGGAGTGATGAATGATTTTAATTATAGTTCACTGCATAAAGAGGTAAATAATTTCCTTGTGTGGATGCGGAAGCCTAAGGACAACATATGGCCAACTGTTATCGCCAGTACGCGAACCTCCAATTATAAAGAGTTGTTATCAAAAATTGAAACGGTCTGGAAAAAGAACATTCCGGAAGAACCGTTTTCTTATTCCTTCCTCGACCAGAAAGTTCAGCAGCAATATGAATCTGAAATATCGCTTTCACGAATCATTAATTTATTTACAGTAATTGCCATCCTGATCTCATGCCTTGGCTTGTTTGGCCTCGCGGCATTCAGTGCACAACAGAGAAGCAAGGAAATTGGCGTTCGCAAAGTGCTTGGCGCCAGCGTAACTAGCGTTGCCCGGCTACTGTCAAAAGAGTTTTTGAAATTGGTGATGATTGCATTTATCATTTCAGCACCTGTTGCCTGGATCGCCAGCGAGAAATGGCTTGAGGGTTTTGCCTATAAAGTGGATATAAGTTGGTGGATGTTTGCCATTGCGGCGGTAGTGGTGATGGCAATTGCTTTGCTGACAGTGAGTTTTCAGGCAATCAGAGCAGGGATGAGCAATCCGGTAGATGCGTTAAAGACGGAATAAATTCCTACATTCATTTATAGCAATCCGAAATTTCTTTATTATAACCCGCAGTCAATTTAATGACAATGGTAAAAACTTATTTTAAAATCGCCTGGCGCCATATCCTACGGAATAAAACGCTGTCATTTATTAATATTTTTGGACTCGCTCTCGGGATAGCCTTTGCCCTGCTTATTGGAATGTGGATACATTATGAAATCAGCTTCGACAAATTTAATAAAAACAATAATCGTATAGCCTTTGTCGGAAGGCACACCCTTCTCAACAATGAAAAAGGTACCGGCTTTTCTGTAATGCTTCCGCTATACGATGAACTTAAAAATAATTACCCCGGAATAAAACGTGCCACCAGGTTCGACTTTGGCGGAACACATAGCCTCGTGACAGGTAATAATAAGTTCAATAAGAATGGTCTTTATGTTGATCCGGACTTTTTGAAAATGTTTACTTTCCCCCTGGTAAAAGGAAACAGCGAAACGGCTTTGAGTGATCTGAATTCCATTGTATTAACGGAATCACTGGCAAAATCGCTGTTCGGAAAAGAGGAGGCCATCGGAAAATTGATAACATTGGATAATCAGTACAGCGTGCGGGTTACCGCGATTGTGCGGGATGCACCAAAAAATTCTACGGTAAGCTTTGCATTCCTGGCTCCATTTGAATTTAAGGTGAAAAATATTGATGATGTCAGAAATTCAAGAACACGATGGAATAATAATTTTCTTGGTACCATAGTCGAAATCAAAGAAGGCACATCAATGGACGCGCTTTCAAAGAAAATCGGCCCGCTGCTTATACAAAAAAATACCGGTGTAAAAAATCAGACATTATTCCTCTATCCTATGGCAAGCTGGCATTTATTCGACGATTTTAAAAACTGGATTAATACCGGCGGCCGGATAGCATATATCCGGTTATTTGGTATGATAGGCGCTTTTGTGTTACTTATTGCCTGTATTAATTTCATGAACCTCAGTACTGCAAAGTCCGAAAAAAGAGCCAGGGAAGTTGGGATCCGAAAGGTAGTCGGCTCTCGTCGTCCACAGCTTATTATGCAGTTCCTGGTCGAATCAATGCTTACCGTCTTACTGGCTTTTCTGGCCGCTATTGTTTTAATCCAGATAATGCTTCCTTACTTAAAAGATCTTGGATTTGAAGACATCCGTTTTGATTTTAGCAATACGCTTCTGTTAGGTTTTATTTTGGCTGTTTGTTTGATCACCGGATTGTTAGCAGGCAGTTACCCTGCTCTGTACCTGTCCTCTTTTGTGCCCGTAAAAGTGTTGAAAGGTGCTTTCAAACAAGGCCGCGGCGCATTGAATTTTCGAAAGACTTTAGTAGTATCACAGTTTGTGATTTCAATCGGCCTCATCTTATGCACCATCATTGTGTTTCAGCAGATCAATCATGCCAAAAACCGGTCAATGGGATATACAGCTGATAATTTAATTTCATTAACTATCAGCGATGATCTTTCAAAAAATTATACTGCTTTAAAACAAGACTTGTTAAATACAGGCTATGTAGAAACCGTAGCAAAGGCGTCTAATGGTATGACAAGGATTGGCTACGATTTTCCGCATTTTAGCTGGGATGGCAAAGACCCGAATACAGATATTTCATTAGATGTAATAATGACTGAATGGGACTATGAAAAAGCGGCACGTTTACAATTTATCAAAGGCAGGCCTTTTTCGAAGGAATATAAAACTGACTCGAACGGAGTGATCCTGAATCAAGCAGCGATGAACCTCATTGGCTATAAAGATCCGGTTGGTAAAACTATTAAACTGGGTGATCGGGTGTTAACCATCGTAGGTGTAATAAAAAATGTACTAATGAAAGATCCGTTCAAATCCATATCCCCCGGTGTTATTCTGTTCGATGCCGACAACCTCAGGGTCGCTTTGATCCGGCTGAAAGATAATATGGATTTGCAAAAATCCCTTGCTGCCATTCAACCGGTCGTCGAAAAATATAATCCGGCTTTTCCTTTCGAATTCAGTTTTGTGGATGAAGAATTTGGAAAGAAATTCACTACTGAAAATCAGGTTGCGAAATTAGCCGGAATTTTTGCTGGACTGGCCATATTCATTTCGTGTCTTGGTTTGTTTGGGCTTTCGATGTTCATGGCCGAACGCAGATCCAGGGAAGTGAGTATCCGCAAAGTACTTGGTGCAACGGTAGCAAACTTATGGTTACTGTTATCGAAGGAATTTGTCTGGCTGGTGTTAATTGCATGTCTTATAGCCTCTCCATTGGCATTGTGGTTAATGAGCGGATGGCTCGAAAAATATGAATACCGCATCGAAATTGATTGGAAGATTTTTGCCGTTGCCAGTTCATTTGCTATCATTATTGCACTGCTAACGGTAAGTTCACAGGCGATCAGGGCAGCTATTGCTAATCCCGTTGAAAGATTGAAGGAATAGAGTTTAGCTCCCCTCCTGCGAAGGAGGGGAACGAGCGTAGCGAGGGGGTGGTTGTTCTTTGGTCTTCGCAGGTTATTAGTATGCGGTTACCAAAGAACAACCACCCCATGCCTTCGGCATTTCCCCTCCTTCGCAGGAGGGGAGCTTTAGGCTACCATAAAAGTAAACAACGCCAATAAAAGCAACCCGATTACCATAGTTACGCTGTACATGATACTGATAGCAATAGCCTTTCCAAACGAACGCCAGAAGGATTCCAGGTAGGCTTTCTTTAATGCAGTCACCAGGTAAAAAAACATTATCAATAAAGCAGCAATCAGAATAATAAGCTCGAACCATCCTGAAGAAAATATCCAATTCAATAACATCATCAGCAAAAAAAACAGAAAAAGAAATGAATGATAATGTATTGAAAAGATGGCATGCTCCGTATAAAGATATTTTTTCCGGCTATAAAACAACATAACATAGAAGGCAAATAGAGGCAACAGCAGGAAGACTAGTTTTGGAACACTGTGCTCGAAATTTTCTTCCAATACCAGTGCTTTTCTATTACCATATTGGCTATTTAAGCGGATGTTTTTGCGCACCACCCATCCCATGAAACCCTTGTCTTTAAGTGAGTCGGACATGGTGCTTTGTACAGAATCATATTCCTGCAGATTTTTATACCGGGTATCTGTTAAAGTGAATCGCACTCCCTCTCCATTAAGTGCAAAAGCTATTGCTTGTTCTTTCGGCGTCGGGGTAATACCAGCAGTTAATGACGATGCTATCTCTTTTAGCGCTGTATTTTTAATGCTGTCATGTGCAGTTTGAGCAGGAAGGATTGCATGCTTTAAGCTATCTGCCAGGTGTTGTTTGACATTCGTTACAGCGTCATTGGTCTTATTTTCAGCAAGGCTTTCATGTTTTTTTTGAGCAAACAAAATTAAAAAGAACACAGCGGAAATAAATATATATGCCCTTATAGGGTTCAGATATTTAGCCCGGCGTCCTTCAATATATTGCCGGGTTAGAAAGCCCGGTCTTAGCAGCAAGGTTTTAATGGTACTGAAAAATTTAGAATCATAATGCGTGATGTCTGAAAAAAAGTGCGTGATCAGATGCCACAACGATTCTTTGGGCTCAATATTCTCCTGGCCACAGTGTGAGCAGTACCGTTCGGGAACCGTGGTTCCGCAGTTCAGGCAGAAATTGTTTTGTCGTAACCTGCTTCGGCTCACAGACAAGATTTAAAATAATTAAAATATTACCGGAATTTACAAAAACTGATTGAAAAAGACTTAAGATGTTTTAAGGTTGTAGACAGCTGTAGAAAAGTTGAGGATGTAACCGTATATTGAAATTGCAACATGCAGGTTGGCGTGTGGCTCAAAATGTCTGCCAGGGGCCAGCGCTTTGGGGGCAGAAGTGCTGACAGCATTGATGAATAAAAAATTGAATTACCTTTTCAGAAAATACCAGGTTTGAGCAAGATTCTTTCAAAAAATAAACTCGTCATAATTTACGGCGCTTCGCTTGCCGCCATCCTGCTATTATTGAAATGGCTGGAGCTTCGGTTTGTAATCATGTCTCATTCTTTTGAAGTGTATATCGGCGCCATTGCAATCCTTTTTACCAGTCTGGGAATCTGGCTGGCCCTGAGACTATCGAAACGTAAAACTGAAACCATCATTGTCGAAAAGGAAGTATTCATTTCCAAACCGGCTGAAGGCTATATTCCGGATGAAAAAACATTGTTGAAGTTTGGCATCAGCAAACGCGAATGGGAAGTGCTGGAACTGATGTCGCAGGGATTAAGCAACCAGGAAATCGCCGAACGGTTATTTGTTTCCGTCAACACCGTTAAAACGCATTTATCAAACCTGTTTCAGAAACTCGATGTAAAACGAAGGACCCAGGCCACGGAAAAGGGGAAAAGACTGGGACTACTTGCCTGAATCGTAATTCTTTCGGGTGAAATTGTAGTGAAGTGATGGGCCCATGGCCAAAATCACCCGAAAGTATGACCCAAAGCTCCGGCCAACGATTCATTTTTACAGTCATTACTCACTAAAAAAAAATCAAATGAAAAAGACTGTACTTATTTGCGGAATAATTGCCGGGTTGATTACAACTTCCATGTTTATAGGACAGATGATGCTGGGTAATTCCAAAGATGATTTATTCGAAAACGGGATGATTATTGGTTATACGCTGATGATCCTTGCCTTTTCCTTTATTTTTGTTGCGACGAAAATAACGCGCGACAAACACAATGGCGGAGAAATATCTTTTGGCAAAGCTTTTCGGGTTGGGTTATATATTACCTTGATAGCTTCGACTATTTATGTGGGAGTCTGGCTAATTGACTATTACTTTTTCAACCCAGACTTTGCAGAACTGTATACTGCGCATATATTGGAAAATATGAAAGCATCCGGTGCCAGCCAGGCTGAAATAACGAAAAAAAGTGCTGAAATGGCGAAGTTCAGCGAGATGTATAAAAATCCATTTTTTAATGCATTGCTCACCTATGCGGAAATTGTTCCACTCGGGCTGATCGTGTCGGTGATCAGTGCGTTTGCATTGAGGAGAAAAAGACAGGTTGTGGTTGGATAAATAATTGCCCTCCCCGTCAAGCCGGGGAGGGGAGTTAAAATAATACTATGGAATGGTTCGTAAAAAAAGATTCTGTTGTTAGAAAGATCTGGGGAAATGCAGATACCATTCTATTTATTTTTGGTGGTGCTGCAGCAGAATTTGCATTGAATAAAGCTGTTGACTGGCTGTATTATACAGGACGGCTTCCCGCCGATCCTATCGGAAGATTATTTTCTACCGTTACCTATGCCCGTCATATCGTTTTTGCTTCCACGGAAGCTGCAAATGCCAACATCGACAAGATGCGAATGATACATACAGGTGTAGAAACTAAAAGGGGCTATAATATTCCCGACTGGGCTTACCGCGATGTACTATTCATGCTAATTCACTACTCTATCAGTTCCTTTGAACTTCTCGAAAGAAAATTATCTGAAGAAGAAAAAGAAGAAGTGTTTGATGTCTTCAATCGTGTGGGAACCAGGATGGGACTAAAAGATCTTCCAACCAGCTACATTGAGTGGCTACCGGTTTACAAGGACCATCTTGAACATGATCTTCAAAAAAGTAATTACACCATCGACCTTTTTAAACAATATAAAAAACATTTAGGACCCGTTCGATTCAAAATCTTACAGGAAGCCCAGATCCTTGTTGTGCCCCGCAAAGTTCATGAACTTTTGGGACTTCGGAATACCTCTCTCCTCAAACCCCTGATACCAGTTTATAAATTGAGTCGCAAATTAAAAATGGATTCCTTAATCAAATCAATATTGTT
>Ga0193752_1002558_pt1 | contig 13467 bp, 10 predicted proteins | sample H1c1metaG_FD_144924 | JGI IMG/M metagenome (GOLD analysis project Ga0193752, IMG submission 144924) | Soil microbial communities from a riparian zone of the East river system, Colorado, United States - H1c1 | ecosystem: Environmental > Terrestrial > Soil > Riparian zone | place: USA: East River... | reverse complement strand
ATATGAAGTCGATGGGAAACAGTATGTGGCCATTGCGGCTGGTGGTGCCCGTAAGCAGAAGGTGGGCGGATGGTATCTGGCGTTTGCGTTGTAAAAATTTCGCGCAAAGCCTGTCTGCCGTAGGCAGGCCGCCAAGCCTTGTTTCACGCAAAGCCTGTCTGCCGTAGGCAGGGCGCCAAGAAATCGCAAAGGCGCAATAAATACTGATCTCTTTGCGTGAAACCTTCCTTAAAATTTCAAAGTCGTGGGCAGATACTTCGCCACGAGATCTTCATAATATGGTCTTAGGACCTTCCAATCCGGAGGAATGGGATTCTTTGAATACAGATCGTAGGGATTGAACAACTTCACCCATTTCAGCATTTTCCGGTCGTGATCATCAAGCAGATTTTCGTATTCCCCTTCCCGATGCCAGGCATAGAAAGAGTGGAAACGCAACATGTATAAGCCTTCTTCGGGCAGATGATCCTTCATCATCTGGAAAACATATTCATCATGTCCCCAGGAAAGATGCACATTCCTCAGGCCGCAACCTTTTTCATATACCCCATTTGGCGTATTGTATTCCGGGTTGTTATCATCAGGATTGTTTTTGAAGAATTCGGGATAAACGATCTTGTCGGAATAGGCACATCCAACAGGGAATGTGTCTCCCACCACGGCCCATTGTGGTTCACCAAACAGGCAGAGGGTCTTACCCATGTCGTGCATCAGGCCGGTAAGCACCATCCAGTCGGGATGGCCATCGGCCCTTATTGATTCTGCGGTCTGCAGCAAGTGCTGAAACTGGTCCAGATCGGTGTCGGGATCAGAGTCATCCACCAGTTCGTTAAGAAAGTCGAAGGCTTTCCAGACGGGCATTTCCTTTCGGTTGAACTGAAGAAATTCGTTCTTTTTCTCCTGTACAAAATCGAAGGTTTGGTAGGTATGATTGAGCCTGTAAAATTCACGAACGGTGTCCCTGGCCGGCGCTTCATAGTTTCTGAACTCCTCCTTTTGCTTAGCGGGTTTGTCCTGTTCAGGATAGCGTTCCAGCACGGCTTCTTCCCATTCGTCGAGGCTGGCAAGCGGATTTATTTCTTCGGGACTAAAATTTTCTTTTAATGACATGGCAGACAGTTTATTCGTTAACCAAATTACTGAATAAATCTAAGAGAAGAAACATCCGTACAATAAGCCCGCCAGTTTGTTCAAAAGCGGGATCGATGTCATAGATTCGCAAAAGGAGGGGCTTAAACGATTAAAAGTGACTTCCGACGGCTAAAACGCACTACCTGGATGAAGATCGTATTCATTTCAAGCTTATTTATTCTACTGTTTGTCACCGCATCGGCACAACAGTCCCCTGCCGAACCGAACTGGATCCGCCCCGAAAATACCCGAAGCCCTTCGGTCTGGGGCATCCGCAATGGCATCGTAATCGGTCTGTGGCCCTATGGCATTGAAACCTCAGGAGAAAAACAGGGCGGCGGCCCAAGAGGTCTGATCCGGGTTGGCTATGAATATAAGGGGCATGTGTACCTGATCAACTTCATAGCCATCGAGCCCGTGGTGGATGGTAAGATGGAATTCAGTGAAGTGTCGCCCTCCGTCACCGACGGCAAATGGGGTAAACTGATCTGGGCGGGTAGTGACCCCGAGGCCGGCAGCTTTTATCCAGCCGCCATAACAAGGGGTAAGATCTCTCACCCCGACTCTCTCCACCCCGCCACGGAGGAACTAAGCATCTATGTTTTTATGGAGAAATTCAGGAATGGAGCACATCCTTATCTCAGGCTGAGCATCAGGAACGATCGCCCCGAAGAACTCGGCCTGCAGATTTTCGCGGAGAAGAATTCGGCCAAAATGGAACGCTGCGCACTCACAGCTACCATGGGAAATTATTCGCGCCTGAGACTCATCCATCTAAAAGACTCCCTGCTCGATTCAAGAAAAATTTACAAGAATTATGACGACATCGCCTTTATCGACGAACCGGGAAAATTTCCTGCGGAAAAATTGATGCGTGACCGCAACGGCGACTTCATCGTCATCGCCGAAACAAATGAATCATTCCCTTCATTCCCATCCTTGGCCGACTGGCCCCAGTCTTCAGAATACGAGAAACGATGGAGTTGGCGTTATCGACCCTTCTTCAAACTTTCACAGTACTGGAGAAAAGAAGAAGCAGGCCACGATCCCTCCCTCCACCTGCGGGTGAACGGCCGTAAGTATTACTGGAGCGTAGCCAGCCCCAATAAAAAAGACTATGTTGCTATTCCCGGTGGAACCGCCTTTGAAAATTTTGAACTTCGTGAGAAATTCTATGAAGGTCAAAAGTTCTATTTTGCCCTCTCGAAGAAATCAGCCCATGAGCTACTGCCGGAAAAAATTCCTTCAACCAAAGAACAGGTTCATTAACATTACTTCATCAAAAAATCAGGTCACGATATGAAAAATCTTCTTCTATCCGCGATTGTATTAACATGCTGCATTACTACTAACGTTCATGCCCAGGTGGGTTCACCTGAACCGGAAATCTGGCAGTTGCGCGACTACACCGCACAGAAGATCTCCAGTTATGACACCAGCGGAGCGAACGACGACGGCAACTGGAAAAACAAGATCAAACCCAATGAAACACGCACTATCGCTGAAGCACAGGGTCCTGGCATCATCAAACATATCTGGTTCACCATCGCCACCAATGAATACAATCACCTCAAAAAAATAGTTCTTAGAATTTACTGGGATGGCGAAACCACGCCAAGCGTGGAAACACCCATCGGTGATTTTTTTGGTCTGGGCCTGGGCAAATATTTCATGTACCATTCCAAATACCTTTCTGTAGGATCACAGAAATCACTTAACGCTTATTTCCCCATGCCATTCCGGAAATCGGCCAGGTTCACCATCACCAATGAAGGTGAAGATGCCATCAATGCTTTCTACTACAACATCGACTGGGAAAAGCATAAGGCCCTGCCCCAGAACACCGCTTATTTCTGCGCGCAATACCGCCAGGCAGTTCCAACCAAGGGCTGGACCTCAGACTGGAAACGCAATGGGGATTCTGCGATCAACAACAAGCAAAACAAAACCGGTGAAAACAATTATGTGATCCTCGAAGCAGAAGGCAAGGGCCATTTCCTTGGAGTAACACAAAGCATCATTCAGAACCAGGGTGACTGGTGGGGGGAAGGCGATGAAATGATCTTTATCGACGGCGACAAGAAACCCACTATTAATGGTACGGGTGCCGAGGATTATTATTTGGGCGCCTGGTGTTATGGCGGGTGCGGAATCAGCCCTTTTGGAAATCCACAGACCACCTTCAGCTATCCCGAATATGGCAACCCAAAAAACGGTGGCGACAACCGCGGCGCCGAATGGACGGTATACCGCTTTCATACCGAATCACCTGTAACCTTTACAAAATCGATTCGGATGACTATCGAGGCCGGACATGCGAATCATCGCTCGGATTCCTACTACACTGTGGCTTACTGGTATCAGACTGGTCCACATTCAGCTTTTCCACCCCTACCACCTGTGGCGGACAGGATACCGAAAACAGTGAATACTCCCGGACCGACGATGGGGAAATAATTGCCGTGGCACAAGATTTCCTGCATTTAAGTTAAAGTCAGGCTGTCCGGACTTTCCGGCTCGGTATAGTCCGATATTAGCTTATGCTTAAACTTTGATCCACATGAAATCATTCGTCAGTTTCGCCGCCCTGGTATTCTGTCTCGCTGCATCATGTTCTGAGCCAAAAAATGCCACAGAAAAAAAACCTACAGCGTCCATCACCGAAGCCATCCAGGCAAGAAATTTTACATTCAAAGCAAGAACCGCTGTACCCACAGGCGGCAGGACCAGGCAATTGACATCTGACTTTGACCTGGATATAGGAAAAGACTCTATCGTCTCTTACCTGCCCTATTTCGGCAGAGCCTATACAGCCCAGATCGGAGAACGCGAAAACGGTCTCCAGTTCACATCAACTGATTTTGAATATAATGATCAGGTTTCTGAAAAAGGACTCCATGAGATCCGAATCAAACCAAAGGACGCACGCGACGTTCAGTTGCTCCTGCTTTCTGTTTCAAAGAACGGCTATGGCACCCTGCAGGTGACCTCAACCAACAGGCAGCCCATCAGCTTCTCAGGTGTGGTCGAAGCAAGATGAAAAATTAAAAATTGCGTTTACCTGATACCGTATTCAATACTTGATTTCCAACACAGCTAGGATTAGAAGTATTGAAGAATTTTTGATTTTTAATTTTTTGCGATAACATGGCTGTATATATTGTTAAGCTGGCGGATATGTCTTTTTGAATGAGCAACAATAAAACGCAATAATTCAAAACGCGTCAGCTGCCCGATTTTTGGCATGTCGAACTCCGTGCAGGTTTCTGTAAGATCCAGCTTCGCGGCAAGTTCCTGGATATTTTTTCGGGTCACTTCGAATTTTTTGTAGTATTCGGCCTGGTCATGCGGACCGTCGGAGGGAATAATGAAGTCCGGAGACTTGAGCTTGGTGGAGAAATCCAGGAAGACATCATCAAGTGGTTTGACAAATTGTTCAGGATCTCTTGTAGTTTGTTTAGTATTTCCTGTCATCAATGCAGGAGCACCACGCTCCGCTCTGAACAGGTGATCCGCCACCTGTCCGCCTGTCCAACTGCCCTCAAAGGGTAACCGGTTGAACTGTTCATTGTTGAATTCACTTAATACCTGCAACAAATCCCGGGTAGTCCTTTCCAGATCTTTCAGTAATTGCCCTTTGTCCACATCTAATGCTTTAATTCATTACAAAGGGAATGCAATTAAGGATCAGTGAGGTGGTGTAAACGCGTCATTCAGGGGTAGGATACGAGCCATTGATAGATAGCTGATGTGACCGTCCTGGTCAATCCGAATAGCTTGGAACAATAACGGTATGCTATCGTTTCAGGAAGAGTTTTTCGTACTGCGGCTGAGCCTGAGTAAGATCCAAAGCCAGGTTTTTTTCCAGATATTTAGAGAAGGCTCTCGCTCCCCATTTGTTTAAATGGCTTACGTCACTGAAATGTTTTTTTTCAATAGGATAATCAGCATAGTCCAAAATACGCACGTCTTTCAGGTATTTCTTTGAATTGTATTCAAAGCTGCGATAATCGGTGAATTTTCGCCATTCATAAACGGGTGTATTGAGCAGGATCAGCGTAATTTTCTGGTCCCTGCAGAAATTAATGATCTTTCTCAGATAGTCCAGTTGGATAGTGGAGAGTCTTGACTTCTTTCTTAGGTTCTCATATGGAGTCCTTGCTTTGACATCCTTGTCGAGGTTGTTATCATTCATTTGCCTGAATGCACCAAGATTGTCTCTAATCCAGGCCTTGTAGGTTCCAGTTCGCCGGTGCCCATAAAATTCCAGGTAGGTTTTCACCGAAGCCAGCACGATCCTGGGGAGGCCCGGGATGGCAAGAAATACCCGCAGGTCGCTGATGTTCATGAAGGGCAGAAAAGCAGGAATGCGTTCTTGCAGCAAGATTACATCATCGTACCATTTGTTCATGTTCTCCTCATTTAAACTTGAGTATTGGTAAGACAAGAGCACGGTGTCAACCTGCGGATTATCCCTGATCAGTTTCTTCATTCCCGCAAAAGTGAAAAGATATGAGGTGGCGGATTTTGAGAAATTGATTGCGCGGCGAAACTCTGTATCATCAATCGCGCATTCAGTATGAGAATCGCCCACCACCAGGATATTCTTATCATCGGGAATTTCAAAGCGGACGGAGCGCATGTACATGCAGGATACAAGAACAGTAATGACAGCCAGAATCAAAAAAAATACAACAAATTTTATCAGGCCGAAAATAAAATGCTTCATATGATTTCAGAATTGGAAATAGATGAATTGTTCTGATTCGGCTCCAAACCAGATAATCGCAAATATCAGGAAAGCATAAATGGAATATCTCAATAATCCCGGAATTTGGTACCAGGTAAAACTTAATCCATGGCTTCTGGCTCTTTGCATCCATTCTGTCAGGAGCATAACAACAATAAAAATAAAGGTGGTCGTCGTATTCAGATGAATGTCCCAGATCGTTTTTGCTGCATCGTGTGGAATTAAAATATTTCTGAAATATTCAACTGCGCTGCTCATGGAATCTGCCCGGAATAAGATCCATCCAATGGTGACCAATGAAAAAGTAAGGATCATTCTGAAAAGGTTCGGAATAGTAAATCGAACCAGTTCTTCTTTTCCTGACTGTTCCTTCTTTTTTCCCATCAACAATATTGGCATAAACAACAAAGCGTGATAGAGACCCCAAATGATAAAAGTAATATTTGCCCCATGCCACAGTCCACTCAGTAAAAAAACGATCAGCGTGTTCCAAATGGTTCGAACCATCCCCTTCCTGTTTCCCCCCAACGGAATATAAAGATAGCTTTTGAACCAGGAGGTCAGGGAAATGTGCCAGCGACGCCAGAACTCTGCAATGTCCCTTGAAAAATAAGGGTAGGCAAAGTTTCGGAGCAGATCAAATCCAAGCAATCTTGCTGACCCCAGTGCGATATCAGTATACCCTGAAAAATCGCAATAGATCTGAAATGCGAAGAGCACAGCCCCAATTGCCAGGTCAAGGCCCGGATATTGTCCCGGATTTTCGAATACTAAGTCTACAATCCTTGCACAGTTGTCGGCAATGACCAGCTTTTTAAACAGTCCCCATAATATCTGCCTAAGCCCGTCGCTTGCCTGTTCCGCGCTAAATGTCCGCGGAGCCTTCACCTGCGGCAGCAAATGTGTTGCTCTCTCAATTGGACCCGCCACCAATAAAGGAAAAAAACTGACAAAAAGGGCATAGTCTACCACGTTCCTGGTTGACTTCACCCGTCCACTATACACATCAAAAACATACGACAGCCCATGAAAAGTATAGAATGAAATACCTACGGGAAGTATGATATTCAGTGTAGGCACGGAAGCAATCATGCCAAATGACTGAAGCAGTTGGCCAAAAGAGTCAATAAAGAAATTGAAATATTTGAAGAATCCCAGGAACCCCAGGTTGATGCCAACACTGCAAATCAGCCAGAACTTTTTAGCACGGGGCGAAGCAGAATTTTCAATCTGGATACCAGACAGATAATCAAGGAAGGTGGAAAAGCAGAGGAGAAAAAGAAAACGCCAGTCCCAAGCCGCATAAAAATAATAACTCCCTGCAAGCAGGATCAGGTTTTGAATCCTGAAAGATTTTGCGGCAGCAAACCAGTACAGAATAAAGATAATCAGTAAAAACCCCGCATAGGTGATGGTCGTAAACAGCATCCAGTGTTGTTGAAATAAATCTTTTGCCAATTTACCGGAATTTATCTCCCGATTATTTTACATACCGCATGCACAGGGCTTTCGAAAAGGGAAGACCAGGAGCCGTCGTCCTTCCACCCTTCCTCCATTCGCTGCCAAGGCAGCTATGGCAGACGAAGCGCTCTTCGCTCTGTTTCTTCGCTCTGATTCTTTGTAACGAACCATCGTTAGGTTAGAGTAGAAATCATAATTTTGAGTCCTCACTCAACATAATTGCCATGAAACAGTATTGGTTGCCTGCAATAACTTCTCTTTTGCTTATTGCCTGCCAGGAATCGGAGCCCGGTTCCACATCAACTGATGGACTCCTCCTGCGAAACGCCACCATCATCGATGGCAATGGCGGTCAGCCGGTAAAGGCAGACCTCCTCATCAAGGGTGATACGATCGCTGACATCGGACCCGCACTGAAGGATGAAGGCGCGGAAGCGACAGACCTTAGCGGTAAAACGATTCTTCCTGCGTTGATCAGTACCCATGTTCATGTGGGAACACTGCAGGGCAATTCCGTAGCACCCGAACACTACACGCGTGAAAACATTCTGGCCCAGCTGAAGAAATATGAAACCTATGGCGTAGAAAATATACAGGTCATGGGCAGTGACAGGCCACTGATATTTGAAACCGGTCTGCGCGACTCTTCCAGAAGCGGACTACTGGCCGGCGCCAGGCTACGATCTGCTGGTTATGGATTTGGCGTTCCCAATGGAGCCCCGCCTTCAGGTGCTTCGATGGACAAAGTTTTCCGTCCGTCATCCGCCAGCCAGGTAAAAGCTGAAATGGACAGTCTGGCGGCATTGAAACCCGACATGGTGAAGATCTGGGTGGATGATTTTGGCAGGGGGATGAAGAAGATGGATCCTTCGGTGTACGCCGCCATCATCAGCGAAGCGCACAACCATGGCATCAGGGTAACGGCTCATGCCTATTATTTATCAGATGCCAGGAAACTGGTGCAGGCTGGTATCGACATAATCGGACATAGCATAAGAGACAGCATTGTCGACGACGCCTTCCTTAAAGAAATGAAAGAACACAATGTTGCCTATATACCCACACTATCATTGGATGAATTTGCGTTCATCTATGCCCGTCAGCCCGAATGGCTGAATGATGCTTTTTTTAAGGCCGCTCTCGAACCAGGTGTCTATGAAATGATCACCTCAGAAAAATACCGCGAGGATCTGAAAAAATCGCCCGATTACGCCCGCAACATGAAAGGATTTGAAAACGCCTTAAAAAATCTGAAGAAGATCTTTGATGCCGGCATCCTGGTAGCGATGGGCACCGATTCAGGAGCAAATCCCTTGAGAGCTCAGGGATTTTCCGAACACCTCGAACTTCAACTGATGGTGCAGGCCGGCCTTTCTCCTATGCAGGTGCTCACCGTCGCTACCCGCAATGGGGCGACGCTGTTGAAAATTGGCGATCATACCGGCACTATCGAAAAAGGCAAGCTGGCAGACCTGCTGATCATCGATAGTGATCCCAGTTCGGAGATCAAAAACACCAGGAAGATTTTTGCCGTCTACAAGGCCGGGAAAAAAGTAAGCGAAGGAACCCCTGGTGAAAACAAATAAGTTTATCAGAAAGCATCCGTAACTATTTCTTCCTCACAAGAATGATCCGCGTTATTGAGAATTGATTTTGCTTTCCCTTTGTTTTGAACCGGAAAGAAAAGGAATTGTTCATGGCAGTCAGCGCCAGTTCGCAAGTCTTATTCTGGGGCGAGCGTTCCTTTTCCTTTTCCGAATAACCATCTATCCATTTCGAGATCTGGGTTTGCCTCTGCCAGATCGAAAACGAAGCGGCTTCAGGATACTTTATGTAATCCAGTATTACGTCATAATTGCCCACAGGTATGTCTTTCAGGGAATACCTGATCACCGTTTCATTATTAACGGTAAAATGCTGCGTGGTGGCGGGTGAGCCGAAGGCACCCCATTCTGTTGCGTAGTTCAGTCCGTTGCCCAGTGTCAGGGGAAGCAGGTGTGGATACACTTCGAGTGTATCCGGCATGTAAATACGTGTGTTTGCAGTCGATGGGGAAATTGTTTGGGGATTGGGCTGACTGCAGTAATAATAGCTCACCGACGAATAATCAGACGGCACCCTGTTGAGTTCCGGACCATGTTCAATCGACTGAAAAAAAGATTTTTCAAATGAAACTTTGTCGCCAACGAAGAACCGGTATCCCCCGGTGCGACATAACGGTATGGAGTAATCGAGAGCCCCCGACAAAGGCAAGCTCATGGCTGCATCCCAGCAGTCTAGCAGAGCATACCAGCCTCCGTTAAAAAAGTCTTCGGAACCCGTCCCATGCATCCTCATCTCCCCGTCCACTACCGTTGAATCATCTCCCTCAAAAAATGAAGTGATGCCTGTGATCAGCCCCTGTGCCTGTAAAACCGTTCCCGCAAAGTGACCCTTCCCTTTGATGTCAAGCATGGTAAAGGGCCTTCCTTCCGGCACGGGGTTGCTCCTGTTCCAATAGGCGTAGAATTTTCCTTCCGAAGCGGCATCTCTTTTCTTTGGAGTTGTGTAAACGCTAACCTCCAGGTCGATCTTATCAAAGACCGAGCTATCCTGCGGTTGGCGATAGATCAATTCAATCTTCGCGGACCTGTCAAAAGGCATAGGAAAAAATGAATAATGCCTTTTGCCATCAGACCCTGCAAGCAATCCCTGCATGGATGCGTTGCCAAACGCATAACCGAAATAATCACTGAGTGGGCAATACACCGCAGGTTCTGTCTCTTTGTCCCAGGTGATGCGGATGTCAATGTCCCTCGCGATTTTACCAAGCTCAGTGGCAGTCAGCAATTCAAATCCGGCTATTCTTCCGGGTTGAACGGACTGATAAATTGTTTTTGTTTGCCCAGGCCGAATCGTTACGATTTGTTTGAACTCCCTCAATTCCGATGAGTACAGCATTTTCAAAGACGGTTTCTGGCTCCATTTTGTCCTGATGGTTTGGAGACTTTGTTTTTCCTCCTCTTTAAGGGGCAGACTAAACTTTTTCACCGTGCTGCCTTTTGGATAAAGCCTGTATCCGACCTGGTAGAACAGGGCCTTTTTTCCACGCAGCACGATCCGGCAGAATTTGCTGAATGGGATTGGCAGGTAACAATAAAAACCACCCAGCTGGTTGGCGCAGAGCGGAGCAACAAAGGGGTATACTTTTCCGGTAAACAGATCACGATACCTGATGGTGAATGCCGCGGTCGCACTGTCATCAATATAAAAATCCAGGCTATCGTCAGAGGGTGTGGGTGTCCAGATCCTGTTGACCACTCCCGCTCCCTTCACATCGAAGAGTACAAGGGAGCTGTCGGGATTACGGCGCACAAATGAATAGGTGCCCCCAAATCCATCATCGTTATAACCGGTGCGATCATATGATGAAGTCTGCGCGGAGAAACTGCCTTGCTCATAGGCTGGCAATGTGGATAGGTCATAAAAACTTTTCAGGAGGTCAGTGAGTGTTAGCACTGATGATTTTTGGGCCCTGGCGTTGATTAGGCACAGGATCGCAGAGACAAGCAGGAACAGGTTCTTACACATAATATTTAAATGATTCATGTAAAGCTATAATGCGGGATTAAAGCAAATTAAGTACTTTATTTTTCGCTTAATCTATTGCATCATCGGGTTTTGTGGAATACCTTTGCGATAACCTAGCCCGACCCATGAAAAGATTCCTTTCCGCTGGTCTATTGACCCTGGCATTTCTTGTATTCCATTCAGATCTTACCGCCCAGAAAAATTTTCAACCAGCCCTGGCAGTAAACAACGCTGGTGACACCATCAATGGCGAGGTCAATTACCAGAACTGGAAGAGAAATCCTTCGCGAATCCAGTTCAGGCAAAAAGAGACAGACAAAACGGTAACTTATTATCCCACCGAAATTAAATGGTTTACTGTTGCCAATGAGAAATACACCAGCGCAATCATCAGTGTCGATCAACGCGACGACCATACTGCCGCTTTGGTGGAAGACAGCACGATCATCCTAAAAACAGATACTGTTTTTCTTCTTTCAATGGTCGAAGGAGCAAAATCCTTGTTCTTGTATGACGATGCAGAAATGCATTTTTACATCAAAGAAGACAATGATTTCACTTTACTCAGATACAAAAAATTCCTGGTCGTCCGGAACAACAGCACCTTTGCGACTACGAGAACCGATTACATCTCTCAGCTTGGCAATTATCTAGATGGATGCGCAGCGACTATTGAGGCCCTCGCTAAGGCGAAATATGAACAGCAAGCGCTCCGTAAGGCATTCGAATCCTATTATTCGTGTACACAGGCCAAACCTGTTTATGTATTCAAACCAATAAAAGAAAAAAGTCCATGGGGGGTGTTTGGGGGCCTCTCTAATACCAAACTGAGGTTCATCTCAAGTGACAATTACGAAATTGTGAAAACCTCCTTTAAGCCCTCACTCAATTTTACCGCCGGCGCATTTTATGACTTTATCATTCCGAGAACTCTTGGGAAAGTCTCTATCAATAACGAACTGGGATATACCTCGTACAAAACAACTGCCTATCACGAGAACATTCGGAGCTCAAACTACTATGCAAAGAGTTCCTATGAAATGGGGTTCAGCTATGTCAAGCTCTACAACATGCTTCGTTACAGGTACCTGCTGGGTAATAAAAACTCTGTCTTTGCCAACCTTGGTATCTCAAACGGGTTTGGTTTCAATGTTACTAACCAGGCATCCACCGTATCGAAGTTTTATACTACCGAACGGACTTCAAAGGAGGCGGCGATCCATGAACCCAGAAAATATGAACAGGGCTGGGTGGCTGGACTCGGCGTCAAGGTTAAACAATATCTTGGCGAGCTGCGCATTGAAAGAAGCAACGGCATGTCGGGACTGCAAAACCTGAGTTCTCCCGTCGTCAGAACTTCGGTGCTGGTCAGTTACAGTTTTCGTTGATATAATTCCTGAAACCTGAAGTGTTGAATACTATACCCCGTAGCTGGTTAGCAATCTGAGACCAAAAAATTCCTTCTTTCAATTAAAAACAAATCTTACATTTATTGTTCCCACCACCACGGGGATTCTTCGGGATATTTTATCCTGCGCAAGACAAACACGGTTATCCCTTCCCTATCTATCCTTACTCCAAAATCTGTTGCCTTTTTGTTTCCTCCGTCGGTAGCTTTTTCGACTAATTCAGTTGGCGTCGTTCCCATTGTTCAACACGATGGAACAGGGCGGTTGATTCAGTATGCACATCTGCCATTATTAAACTAAGCCTATGTGTCGCAATTGGCTGCCCCTTTTCGCCTGTCAGCCAGGCCTATCGCCCGTGGCCATTGGTCTGCCCCGGATAAATCGAAATTCGTCCATTCTTTCCATCAGCTTTTTTGTCTATGTCGCCTTAAGGAACCGGGCCGCGGGACTCCTGTCTGCCGCCTGGTACAACCGTTCATTGAGGCCTTCAATTTTGAAAACCCATCTTCCTCGGAACGGCAGTCTGAATTGGGCAGGTATACACTTGCCGGGTCATCCGTACATTAATTCCACCGGAACTATCGCCCTTAGTACGGCAACAGGGACATCCGGATTATATAATTACCTACTGATCGTCAATGTCGGGGTCGGGCAAACCCGAAAGTTGACGTTCTGCGGTAATAATTAGTGCCTTGATTTTATATAGTGGTTAGACTTAACTGGTTGGTAGCATCAAAACATGTTTTGTATGCGTATTTATTCACCTTAAATCTTCAGTTATGTTACTAAAAGCTTTACCACTATTTGCCTGCCTCTTTATTTTCTCCCTGGCTGGCAGGCTGTTTGGACAGGCCAATACCTTCCTGTCCAACCTTGGAAACCCGACCTCCATCAACCAGACCCTACGCCCCTCCGTTAACGGTGCCTACTCCGTGGGAACTTCATCCAGGGCATGGAACGATGTTTATTTTAATGGAGAAGTGTATTTCAACAACTACCGCACGTTCAGTGGAAATACCGTCAAATACAATTTCTTCATGGGACCAAATTCTGGAAACCTGGGCGCAACCGGCACTAAAAATCTGGCAGCGGGCACCAATGCATTGCAGGATGTCACTACCGGATTTGGGAACACGGCAATGCATT
>Ga0193752_1002555_pt1 | contig 13469 bp, 14 predicted proteins | sample H1c1metaG_FD_144924 | JGI IMG/M metagenome (GOLD analysis project Ga0193752, IMG submission 144924) | Soil microbial communities from a riparian zone of the East river system, Colorado, United States - H1c1 | ecosystem: Environmental > Terrestrial > Soil > Riparian zone | place: USA: East River... | reverse complement strand
ATCGCCAACGGGCGCGCACGCACTCAGGAAGTGAAAGCCGGCACGCCGCGCTGACGCATACGCCGACGCGAGCAATGCGCGCAGCACTCCCACGTCGCCCGATGGAACGGCAAGGTGCGTCAAGTACTGATAGCAGAACGGCTCCTCGGCCTTCGGCAAAAGCGGACGGCGTAGCAGTCGCGCCGCGGCATCGTGCATCAAGCGAACGCGCGCCATCGCGCCACTGTATCCGGCGACGACCGTCTGCTTGACGGGCGACGCATCCCACGGTGCAACGCAGCCAACGATCGCGCCATCGCATTCGGCCACATGAAACGACCCGATGGTCAGTCCAGGCCACGTGGCGAGGCGGCGGCGCAGCTCTGCTTCGGGCATCGGGTAACCAAGCGGCCGACGACGCGCATCCTCGTCGAGCAGGGCCGCGACGGCAGGGATGTCGGTCGCTGCAGCTCGGCGAACCGCCACTGGCCGACGACGGAAGAGCAGGTCCCTCACTGCGTTCGGGACGACATCGATTCTCGGGACGACCAGATGAAGCGACCGAATGTCGAACTCGCGCAACAACGTGTACCGTGGACGTCCGCGGCGTGCGGAGCGCTCCGTCTGCACGGTGAGCGCACGACGAGCGCGCGCGTTCGACGAGATGATCGCCGTGAGGAAGTAGTTACAGCCGAACCGATCCTGTACACCAGCCAAAATCGGCCCATACGCACGATCGAGCAGATGTCGCCCCTCGGCACGCGTCGAAAAGCGCAAGTCGCCGAGATAGCCGACCTTGCCGGCCACGCCGTCGATATAGCCGTCGCGCACGAGCACCGAGCCCATTCCTTCGATGCCGTCGTTGCTACCCGCGACAACCCAACTCTCCCACGCGGTGGCATGCAGCGCGTACATCGCATCCACCGTTGGCGCGCGCCTGACCGACAGCGAGAGGTCGGCATCCATCGCGACGCCAGCGAGCAATGCGCGGCGTCCTTCGTCGTCCTCAGGACGCGCCTGACGCACGACGAGCACGTCTGAACGATTGGCGGCGGCGATAGGCATCGTCACATCCAGAACGAGATGCGTGACGAGAATGGCACCGGCGGCGGGCACTCTCCACCAGCCAACGCATGATCGCGCAACGACTCGATGCTGCGGTGAATGACGTCCGCCTCGGTGCTGTTGAACCGGCGACCACCGTAGCGCTTCAGGTTCGCCGTCTGGTTCACCATGATCTCGACGTCCTGATTGATGACGACGCGAGTGTACGCGGGAAGCAGCAGCCGAGCGATCGGATTGAACACGCCGAAGCGAAAGGTGATCGCGGTGTAGACCATTGCGCGAGCGGGCCCGATCGGCGTGATCTGCGACGTGATGACGAAACCGCGGCGCTCACCCCACATGTAGTCCACGCGCGTCACGTTCGGCATGAAGAACCGATCGGTGTGCGTCATGACCTTGCCATCGGGATTCAACAGCCAGCGCGTGAAGCCGATCGAGTCATCGGGCTGGAAGTATTCGACGTGAACCGCATCGCGCGTGCGTTCGACGGTCGCCTCAGCGCGCTTCGCCGTCCCCGCCTTCCGAAACCAACCGCTGTGAACGAACGCCGTGTGCGGCACGTCCATGAAGTTCTCGACCAGGTCAGTGACGTCGCCGTCGAAGGGCGTGAGCATGAAGTACGAGCTCCAGCCCTCCTCGCCGGAATGCGGAAAGCGAAAGGGCTCCTTCGTCGTCGCGTTATCGACGTCACCCATGTACACCCAGACGACACCGTCCTGCTCGATGACAGGAAAGCGATCGACGCGTCGCGCGACGCGTGGTGCCACACCCGGTCCTTCCGATGGCACGATGACGCACGTTCCATTCGCATCGTACGTCCATCCATGATACGGACAGCCGATGCAGCCATCGAACAGCTTCCCGCCACTCAACGCCGCATTGCGATGCAGGCAGCGGTCGCGCAGCGCCGTCGCGCGACCTGTCTTGTCGCGAAAGAGCACGAGCGGTTCTTCGAGCACTACGCTGGCGAATGGCGTCTTGTCGTTAACCTGCGTCGACAGCGCGGCGACATACCAGTTCTCATGCAGCGTCCCCACCTGCCACCGCATGATGTCGTCCCGCTCGGGCAATACAGCCGTGCTCATCTGAGCACTTGCTCGGGAGCGCATTCGAACACACACTCCCAGCCCGGCGCCGCATCCAACGCCGGCGGCTTGATCGCACCGGCCCTCTGCCCACGCTCGGCGCATACCTGCTCGTAAGTGCTGTTGCCGCCGAGGACGCTCACGCCGCGCACCGGGCCGAGTTGACCGAGTGAGCGACAGAGCTGATAGTGATGCGCAGCGTGCAGCTCGTGGTCGAGTGCGTCGGCAAGCCGTTGCGCGTCCCACTCGGGAGCTTCGACGTAGAGGCGATAGTGCGGTGACGGCATCCACGACGGAGCAAGCATCGCGAACGGCGCGGTGGTGCGCGTCGAGCGCGTGGCGGCATCGAGCGCACGCTCGACGAGCGCCGCCGTGAGCTTCTCGCCGGCGATGTCGCTCGCGCGGTCAGCGCGGCCCTGAAACGACAGCAACGGTGCGCGATGAAGCATTCCCTCGACGCGAACGAGGTCGCGCAACCGGTAGCGATACAGCCCACCACCCGTGGTGAGCGCGACTTCGTACGTCCCGCCGACGTCGAGCGCATGCGCCGGAAACGCGCGTCCGTCGCTCGGGTCGAGAAACTCGAGGTAGTGCGACGTCAACGCGGCGACCGGCGCATCCGCGCCAAACATGGGAATCGACACCACGCCTTCCGTCGCTAACAACCCTTTCCCCTGGATCTCGACATTGGGAAAGCGCTCACGTACGCCCTGGAGTGCCCGAGCGGCGTGTCCTTCTGTCCAGCAAGAGATCAGTGCGAGCCGCTCCCACACGAGACCCAGGTCCTGCGGCGCACGTCGCCCAAAGCGCATCCGTAGCTGTCGCGCGAGATCGGGTCGCGCCACGCTCATCGTGCCGCGCTCGAGATCGTACAACAGCGCATCGAACTGCTCGTCGAGCGTATCGACGAGCAGCGTGAGAAAGCTCGGACTCCACACCGAGAGCAATGCCAGATCCGGCGTCGCAAGCAGTGCGAGCAATGTCAGATATCGGCACGTCGCGATGTCGGGCGCCGCTGCCACCGAGGAAGGCACCGCAAGTCCACGCCGCAGCAACGCACGGAGCGGAGCAGGGAAGTAGTCGGCGTCGTCCTGCATGCCGACAGGAATGCCTCCTGCCGTCTGCGCCGGACGCCTGCCAGGCGGTGTAATCGCCCAATACGCCCGGCCGCGAACGAGCGCGGGCCGACGAGTGAGCAGGTCGAACAGCCACGGCATCACCGCCGCCGAGAATTCCGATTGCAGCGCGGCGGTATAGGGGATGAGCTTGAGGAATCCCGACGAGCCACCCGTCGGCTCCATGAAGCGCACCGCATCGCGAGTGAGCACGTTCGACTCGCCGGCGGCCACGCGGCTCATCCAGCCATCAAGCTGATCGAATGCGACGAGCGGCACACGTGCCGCGTACTCTCGCTCATCACGAATCGACGCGAACCCATGCAGGCGTCCGTACGCGGTGTCGGCGTTTGCACGCAACGTGCGCATCAACAGCGCGCGCTGCGTCCCCGCCGGATCGCGAAGTGCGGCGGCGAACCGTGCACGCGCTGGCGCCGCTCCTGCCGCAGTCAGGACATTCGCGAGCATCGCCAGGCCGCTCATCGCGCCGACACTCCGCGCAGCGCGCGCTGCACCTTCACCCTGTAAAAGCGCACGACAGCACGCGCCACGTCGGCGATGCGAACGTCAGCGAGACACGCAAGCTCCACACCTTCTGCATGTGCGCTGTTGCGCTCGACGAAAAAGCGCACATGCGCGTTCTGTAGTGCCGCTTCCGTTATCGGCGCGATCCCCTCGCGCACGCGCTCGTGCGGCGTCGCGTAACGCACCACACCGCACACACGATCGTACTGAGCACCGAACCGCTCTGTCGCCAGATCATCGAGGACCGTGCGCAGTGTCGTGTCGTCAGCAACGCCGACGCGCGGGACCGAGAGCGGAAACGCGTTCGCGAGGAGCAGATACGTGCGATACCCCTTCGACACGAGAAACCAGTACAGCGGACGCCATGGCGCGCGCAGCTTCAGCCGCACGAGCAACCGCGCGAACGCGAGCTGGAGTTGCTTCTGTCCCCAGTACTCGCAATCGATCACCGTGTCGCCCGAGAACACGACGGTCGCCGGACCACTCGGCGTCTCGATTTCGCGAACGAGCACCGTCGAGAAGCCCTTCAGCGCATTCGTCGCACTGTCGTACAACAGGATGATATGTTGCTTCTCCGCAAGATCATGCTCGAACCGCGCGCGGCAGGCGTTGTCGTACGTCGCGCGGAAGAGCGCGAACGCCGCCGCACGCGTGCGCACGTCGAGCGTCGCAACCGCAGTGGTGCGAGCACACAGCGCGCCGCGCGCAGCAGTCGCCTGCGATAGACTCTCGAGAGGAATCGAAGTACCGCTCATGGCAGGTGCTACGCCGCTCAGCGGTCGATGTTGCAGTAGCGGTCGATCTGAAACCGCTTCCGCCACGATGCCGGCAACTCGACCGCGCCGGCGGTGATCGTACCGAGAAAGTCGCGATCGTACGCCAATCCGAAGCGATGACCCTGATGCTCCGGTAGACGAGGATCGAGATAGGAGCCGAACAGTCTGTCCCACAGCGTCGTGAAGTTGCCGTAGTTGCCATGCAGGTCCACGGTGTGATGCAGCACGTGCTCCTGCGGCGACGTCAACAGCAGTGGGCTCATCAGCCGATGCGCCAGCCAACCACGACGCATGAACGACGAATGGCTCGTCACGAGCAGCGTGCTCGCTGCGAGCAAAGGAAATTGAAAGACTGTCCAGCTCCACATCGGACGTCCGGTGATGCGCAGCGCCGCGTACGTCAACGCCGCCGTGATCGCGACGAGTGGAACTACTGTCAGCACCGCAAACGGCCGCACACCAAGGCCCGGCATGCCGACGAAGATTTCGCTCGGCAGGTGATGGCTCTCGTGCGTGAACCAGAACAGCCGATGGTGGCTGAACCAGCGGTGCCACGCGTAGTCGACGAATCCGCCCGCATAGAAGAGAGCCACGGCGACCACACCGAAGCGCCAGCCATCCGGGGCATTCCCCGGCAACGCACCCGGCGCGACGAACGCTCGCACTCGATCGACGAGCGCGTCCACGCGCGGCACCAGCGAAAAGCCCACGACCTGAATGACGAGAAAGACAGCAATGATTCCCAGCAGGAACAGCAGCGACGCACGTCGCAACGGTTCTCCACCGTATCGCTCGGCACGCGTTGCATGACGATCGGCGATGTCCAGGCCGAGGAACACGACCTGAACTGCTGCCGACACGCCGAGAAACGCGGTGAGTGTCATGGCGTCGAAGGCCGTGCGCGCGCCGCGCGCCAGAGAAGGAAGAGCAGGACAGCCTGCGCGGCCATTGCCACCATGTTGAGTGTGTTGCGTGTTGACGAGATGCTGAACGCACTCGTGAGCACGTCCCCGAACACCACACGGTGTAGCGCCCGCACCAGGAAGAGCCCGATGAAGCCGAAGACCACGGCATCGTACCGCTCCGGATCCCGCGCGGCGACTGCGGCCAGGAAGCCCAGTACGATCATGAATGCGCCGAGGGGGTGCAGGATGTACGTGAACTGCGGTGTCCAATCGACCGTTGCTCCATAGGTGGCCGCGATGAGCTTCGTGAAGTGGTCCGACATGTTCACCGCGAGGCCGACGAACAGATGGTAGATCGCGATGAGCCACAGGTACGCCTTGAGCGCTCGCTGCGAAGTGCTGTCCATGAGATTCGTTCCGGGAAGTGGGAGACAACTGGACCCTTCTGTGGAATGCAGCCCTTCAGCCTCCCCCGTCAAGCGAAATCATCGCTCGAGGGGGTCAATAGGCGGTCACCTGTTGGTCAACTACGAAAAAGGGGCGCATGAGCCAGTAGACGGGGCGCATGAGCCGGCGCTTCGCGTCGGCTCTTTGGGCTTAAGGGGCGCTTGGGCGCTGCGCGCCCAGCTTACGGGGCGCTCGCTCGCTCGCTTACGGCAAGAGCCTGCTACCAGATTGCCAAGAAGCGACATGCGTGCACCACGGCGGAATGATTGACTGTCAGCGGAACTGGGGCGCCGATCGCCAGCGTGCTCGGCGCCGCACGGCCGAGGAAGAGCACGACGGAGTGCCAATCGCCACTCAACCTGGACCACCATCGCAAGCCGGCCGAGTTGCTCGCGAACAGCCCTTCCGCCACCCCCTGCGTCCGGGCGCGATCGTCGCTCGCCACCGTGCTCGGCGCAATTCCGAGCTCCAGCAGCACGCGCGGGTCGTCGAGGTTCGCGATGCGCGAAGCCGTGTCGTCGGGAAGGTCGATCGCGACAAGGGCTAGCGGATGCCCGAACCGGTGCAGCATGCCTGGCTGAAATCGCCGTCCCCTGAACCCCTGCAGCACTTCCGCCGCGGCATGTTCGGGTGATTCGGCGAGATACCATACCGCGCTCTCGCGCAGGTCGAATCGGCCGCTGCCCTGATGTTGTGGGACGTAGTCGGGCGCGAAGGGCATCCCGGTTGGCGACTCGGGATCCCAGGGAAAGACTCGGTACAGCGATGTCACGCGAAGGCGCCGTACTTCTCCGCTTCGATTGCCGCGATGACTTCGGACAGTCGTCCCGTCTTGAGCACGTCGAGCGGAGTGCGTGCGCCGAGGTGTGCGTTCGCACCGCGGAGCCAGTCGGGGATGACGTCGTCGTCGAGGAAGCCGCGCAGTTGCGTCACGGTGGCGCTGACGGCGTCGAGCAGTGCATCCGTCTCGGGCTCGAGATTCTTTCCCTGCTTGAACCGCGTGACTCGGCTGCGATCGACTCCGACGAATTCGGCGATCGCCGCGTCGGAGGGAAAGGCGCTGCGCACGAGAAAATACGTCGCGCCGCGGATGACGTCGCCGGCTGTCGCTGGAATGCCCTGTCGCTTGGCCATTTTTGCTCCTCTCAGGCTACGCAACAAATTTGTTGCGCGCGGGGCGATTTTGCAAGTTTCTGTGGTCTGGAGAGAACCAATTGGTCGCGCCAGGAGTATTAAATGTGTAGCCTTTATGCCTGTCTGTCGTGTCTTCGACCTCGAGCGAGAACAATGATCAACGCCGCCCTTCGCGCCTTTGCGCTGTTGTCTCTGGCCGCTGCGCCCGCGTCCGCTTCGGTAGCATCGCCTGTGGTGCCCGCGTCGCTGGATACGGTCGTCTTCGGTGGCGGCTGTTTCTGGGGAGTGCAGGCCGTATTTCAGCACGTGAACGGCGTGGTGAGTGCGACGTCGGGCTATGCTGGCGGCAAGATGGCGAAGCCGAGCTATGAGCAGGTGAGCACCGGCGTCACCGGTCATGCCGAGGTCGTGCGCGTGGTCTACGATCCGTCGAAGGTGTCGTACGACAAGCTGCTCGACGTCTTCTTCACCGTCGCGCACGATCCCACGCAGCTCAATCGGCAGGGACCGGATCACGGTACCCAGTATCGATCGGCGATCTTCTTCAAGTCCGACGCGCAGAGGGCGACGACGCAGAGCTATATCGCCGATCTGACGAAGAAGGGCACGTACAAGGGCGCGATCGTGACGCAGGTTGCTCCGCTGAGCGCGTTCTATGTCGCCGAGCCGTATCATCAGGACTACGCGACGCTGCATCCCGAGGAGCCGTATATCAAGTACAACGATGCTCCGAAGGTCGCAGCGCTGAAGGAGCAGTTTGCGTCGCTGTGGACGGACAAGTTGGCGGCGCACTAGCCCGAAAGCGCGGCTTAGTAGGACCGGCTTGGTGCGCCGAATAGAGGAAAGCAGGGAAGAGCCTTTCCATTAGCCCACTGTACTGGATCTCGAGCCGACGCCTACTCGCCGATCCAATGAGTCGGCGGCGACTGAAAAAGTAGGTTTTGCTTTGTGTAGGGGCCGGCATCCGCGCACGGAGCCGGCCCCAACACGGAGCAAATCCGGCCTTTATCCGTTCAATCCGTGAAATCCGTTCCCCTCGGTTTACGAGCCCCGGCGCACAGCTACTACCGCCACAGCCCAAGAAACCGAAGGGAGCGGATTATCCGGATCTTACGGATAACTGCCGGATCAGGCCTCGGGCTGGCGCCAACTCGCTGACAACAAGCAAGAAAAGGAAAGATCCGCTGTTCCTCGATTGGCGCGATGATGTCGGTCAATCCGACAATCCGGCCCTATCCCGCACAGCCATCATCGTCCCCTGAAGGATCGCCACCACCGTCTCGCGACCATCGTCCAGCGACACGAGCTCACCTGAGACGACAGTGATCGTCCGCCCCGCACGAACGACTTTTCCGATGGCGATGAACTCCTTGCCCGCGGCTGGCGCGAGGAGATTCACCTTGAACTCCACCGACAGCACCGCCGCGCCGGGCTCCATCAGCGTCAGCGCCGCGTAACCACACGCGCTGTCGACGACCGACGTCACCGCGCCCGCGTGCAGAAAGCCGTGCTGTTGCGTGAGGTCGGGGCGATGCGACACGGCGATCCGCACTTCGCCGGGCGCGATGTGCTCGAGACGTGCACCCAGCGTCGCCATGAAGAGCTGTTTGTCGAAGCTCGCGCGAACGCGCGCCTCGAAGTCGGGATCGCGAACGACGGGCGACTTCAAATGCCGGAGTGGCCAGGCGCCGGCGTCTTCTTCAGGCTCACTCCCGCGCTCCATCGCGCCGCGCGAACCACCGTTTGCCACGCGGCCGACTGCGGCGACAGCAAATCGAAATGCCCACCACCGACAACGACGTCCAACTCCGCACGATCCCCCGCGGCGCGCGCGCGGTCGAGAAATGTCTTGCTCTGCGCGATCGGAACGATGGGATCCGCGTCGCCGTGCACGAGACGAATGAAGACACCCGTCGGCACCCGCTCCACCGGGCTCACCGCGCGATACCGATGCGGCACCTGTTGCGGCGTCCCACCCATCAACGGCGTCACCGACTGGTTGCATCCGCCTGTGCCCGTCCCGTAACCAGCGAGGTCGGTGATGGCCGCGAGACCCACCACACCGGCGACCTTGAGCGGCGGAATGGAAGAGCGAAACAGGCCCGTCGTCTCGTTCTGCTTGCGCGATGCGGCCCACAGCGCGAGCTGTCCGCCCGCCGAATGACCCATGAGCACGACGCGATTCGTGTCGATCGCCGGAAACTGCGCGGCGAGCTTGCGCACGTGGTCCACCGCGTTGGCGATGTCGTCGAACGTCCCTGGCCAACCGCCATTCGCGTCGCCGATCCGACGATACTCGATGGTCCAGACAGCGAATCCTTCCTCGACGAGCGCAGCGGCCGCCAGACCGACGTGCTTGAGGTCGTACTGCGACCGCCAGCAACCACCATGAATGAGCACCACAAGCGGCGTCGGCTCGCTCCACCGCGGCAACCGAAGCTCGCCGACCTGCAGTGTCTCGGAACCGTAAGCGATGCGATGATCGGCCGGCGGAGCCGGCGTCGCGATCAACTCGGAGTAGGCGATCATCCTTGCCAACTTGGCGGGAGGGTTGCGCGCGCAGCCGCAAAGGGCGCCAATACAGAGGAAGAAGCTCCCGGCTACACCTCTACTATAGCGCACTCCCTGCTTCAGGAAAGAGTGCACTCGGCGCGTCAGGGCCCCTGCGGCGCGTCACCCGTGCGCTCGATGGAGATCGAGAATTCCTTCGCGAGGGCGAGGATCGCGCCGACGGCCATCCAGAAGGGCAGCAGCACCGCACCCGCGACTCCCGCGTTGAGTGGCATGTCCAACAGCGTGCGTCCTTCAGAATTACGAATGATGATACGACGCACGTTGCCTTCGCGGATCAGCTCCTTGAGCGTTTCCTTGAGCTTACCGGCGGTGACCTTGATCTCTTCCATTGGTCTTCCTGTTTTTGGATCGGACGACTGCGTGCTCGAAGGAATTCTGATTGGGTCCATCATCATTACCTCTGCGCGCGGTCCGCGCCCGCTCGCGGTGCGACGAGCGCTTGATAGACGAGTGTCGGAAACTTCGCGGCGATATCGGTCCTGTTCGGCAGCTGATTGATCATGAACACGATGACGAGCCGTTCGGCCGGATCGACTTTGTAGTTACTCCCATACGCGCCGCCCCAGCCGAAAGTGCCAACCGAAGCGAGTCCGTCGGCGCCGAGCCGCTCGACAGATTGAAAGCCGAGGCCGAAGCCCTGGCCAGCCGGATAGAGCGTGCCGATCTGATTGGTCGTCATGAGGTCGACCATCTTGGGCGAGAGATACCGCACGCCGTTCAACTCGCCGTGGTTGAGCATCATCGAGAGAAAGCGCGCGTAATCCTGTGCCGTCGACACGAGCCCCGCGCCGCCGGAGAAGTTCTTTCGTGGTCCATCGACGTAGTGCCCCTGGCCGCGTGCACCCTCCGGTGCGCGACGCAGCTGTCCGGCGCTGTCGGTGTACACGGTGACGAGTCGCGCGCGCTTCGCCGGCGGCAGGAAGAAGTACGTGTCGTTCATCCCGAGTGGTGCGGTAATGCGCGTCCGGATGAACTCGTCGAGTGGCATGCCCGACGCGCGCTCGACGACGCAGCCGAGAACGTCAATGCTGTAGCCGTACACGAACGCTTCGCCTGGTTGCGCGACGAAAGGCAGCGACGCGAGACGCGCCATCGTCGTGCAGATCGGCTCGTCCTTATCGGCGGTGTACCAGCCCCAACCCGCCGCTGGTCCGAGCGCCTTGGCCTCGTACTGCTTCGCCACTCTCGCGTCCGTGCCGTACGACATCCCCGACGTATGTGTGAGCAGGTCCTTGATCGTGATCTGCCGCTTCGCCGGTACCGGACTACGGCCGCTGTCGGCGGCGGATGCGACGGTGGTGCGTGCATACTCGGGAATGAAGCGACTCACCGGATCCGTCAGCGCGATCTTTCCTTCCTCGACCAGCATGAGGACGGCCGTGCTCGTGATTGCCTTCGACTGTGACGCGATGCGGAAGATGGCATTGGATGCCATGCGACGGCCCGACTCCTTGTCGACGTAGCCCACGGCGCGCTCGTACACGACGTCGCCGTCGCGCATGACGAGACCCACGGCGCCGCCGATGTGATTGGAGTCCGCGAACGCCTGCATGAAACGATCGATGCGCGCGAGGCGATCGGGAGCGAATCCCGTCTTCGTGCGCTGCGCCTGCAGCGATGGCGCGAGCGTCGAGAGTACCAGCGCGGCCGTCAGCAGGCGGCGAATCATGGGATCTCTGTAGTCATCGTCGGCATCTTGGCTCCCGCGTCGAGCAAAAGCTGCACGACCGCATCGTAATCGCCAGTGTCCTTCCGCCAGCTATTCTCGGCGCCATGGAGCGCCCAGCCCATCGGCGTCATGTCGTAAGTGTCGCCGCGAATTTCGACCGGCGCGCCATGCTGCAACAGGTCGCGCACGATGTCGGCATTGCCCATCCAGGCGGCGTGGTGCAGGGCGGTGGCGTTGAGATCACCTCGTGCGTCGAGCGGCCAGCCCGCATCGAGCATGAGTCGCACGGCATTCGCGTTGTTGCTCTGCGCGACGACGGCGAGCCTGCGTTGCTCGTCCTTCGACAGGGATTTCGCGAGATGCGGATTGGTCTCGAGCAACGCCTTGACGAGCGCCTCGTCGCCAACCTCGCATGCCTGCGTGAGCTTCATGGTATCGGGGCTGCGGTCCATGAGCAGTTGGTACGCGTCGTCATGACCGAACTCGCGCGCGATGACGTGCGCGCTCTTTTCGCCACCGAGCGTCCATGTGTAGATCGGGCCGCCCGCATGGAAATTCCGCATCGGAAAGAATTCTCGTGACACCCGCGTGCGAATCGACGCCGGATCGTCGTCGAGGTAGCGACGTACCAGCTCAATGGAGCCGAGTGCAGCGGCCATGAGGATGTCCGTCTTGGCGCCGCGCGTCACCAGCAGGCGCGCGACGTCTTGCCGGTCGCGAATCATCCACTGTGCGGGGGTGGACTCGTGGTCGACGTCGCGTGCGTCGATGTCGGCGCCGTGCGCCAGCAGGTACGTCGCGATCTCGGGCGTGCTCGCGAAGTGGAGCGGCGTTTGGCCGTCGCCACCGCGTGCGCGCACGACGTCGGGATTGGCTTCGACGAGCGCCATCAACCGATCCAGCATGCCGAGCCGCGCGGCGGCGTGTGCATCGACGGTGGCGCCGCGCTCGATGAGGAATACCGCGAACTCCGGATCACAGCCGTCGAGTACACCAAAGCTTCCCGCCCACCAGTCGCTTCTGGCGTCGATGTCGGCGCCGTGTCGGAGCAGCAGGTCGACCATCTCGCGATTCTGGGCACCGACGGCGGACAGCAGCACCGTTCCACCGAATGCTCCGCTCGGCGCGGACTTGTTCAGCTGGGCGCTGAGCTCGGGATGTTTCTGCAGGAGTTCCGCGGCGGCGCCGGTATCGTTCGCGCGGACTGCGTCGGCAAGCTCGGCGAAGGGAGGACTCGTCATTTCTTGAAACTCCGGTAAGGTCTTCGGCCCACACCGCTTCCCTTTGAGAACAGAAAACGAAGGGAGCGGATTTCACGGATTTCACGGATAACTGCCGGATCAAACCTCGGGCTGACGCCTGCTGGCGATTCAATTCTGTCGTTCGCGACTGACAAAGGAAGGCTCATTTTTGCCTTAAAGTCGACTTCGTCGAGCGGAGCCGACCCACTCATGGAGCAAATCCGGCCTTTATCGGTTCAATCCGTGAAATCCGTTCCCCTCGGTTTCACTGACAACGGGATGGAAGGATCTACTGCACCACAGACTTCCGAACCTTCGCGAGCATCGAGTCCAGCTCCGACCGCGAATAGACCCTTCCGCCCTGCACCACGGCAAAAATCGACCTCGTGTTCCGAATATTCTCCAGTGGATTCGCATCCAGCACGACGAGATCGGCGATCTTTCCCTTGGCAATAGTGCCGAGCGTGGCGTCCAGTTTGGCGAACCGCGCCGGACCCACCGTTGCACTCCACAGCGCGTCGATCGGCGCAAATCCCGCGTCCTCGACGAGCATTCGCAACTCCTCGTGCAGCGCGAAACCCGGATACACGAGCACCGAGCCAGCGTCGGTACCGGCGAGCATCAACACGCCAAGCTCGTGCATGCGTCGCGCGTCGGCGACGCTGCTGGCGTACAGTTCACGCCCGCCCTCCATTCGTGCAGTGCTGGTGTCGGTGAGCCGTTCTTCCACCTGCATCCGCCACCACTCCAACAGCCACGGCGCCGCATACGCTCGACGCTCATCGTTCCGCAGCGAACTGTCGGCGAAAATCGCGTCCATCGCCTGCGCGCCGGTGAGCGTGACGACCTTGGTGACGACCAGCGTCGGCGTGTACCACGTGCCGCGTTTGGCGAACTCGAGATAGATGGAATCGCGCGCGTCGCTGGACAGACGGCTGAGTGGCGGCCCGACTG
>Ga0193752_1002554_pt1 | contig 13475 bp, 13 predicted proteins | sample H1c1metaG_FD_144924 | JGI IMG/M metagenome (GOLD analysis project Ga0193752, IMG submission 144924) | Soil microbial communities from a riparian zone of the East river system, Colorado, United States - H1c1 | ecosystem: Environmental > Terrestrial > Soil > Riparian zone | place: USA: East River... | reverse complement strand
CACAGACGCTCGACCTGTCGTCCGACAATGCCGGCTGGATTTCCGAAGGCACCGAATGGGTCGCCGTGCCGGGCGGGCCGCAACCGGTGACGTTCGACCCCCAATTCCCGTATGTCCCGAACAACACGGGCAAGCAGCCGACGTTCCGCGTGGCGGACCTGAACAATCCGAACCTCACGGAGTTCGCCAAGGCCGAGCTCAAGAAATCCAACGAACTCGTTCACAGCGGCTTTGCGATGTACGCGCGCGAGTCTCGCTGTTGGGCCAGCGGCATGCCGGTCTATCTCCTCAATCCCGCGCAGCCGACCTACTTCCTGCAGACCCCGAAGAAAATCACCATGGTTTGGCAGATGGATCAGCAGATCCGTCACGTCCACATGAACGTCCCCCACTCCGCCAACCCGAAACCGTCCTGGTACGGAGAATCCGTCGGCCGCTACGAAGGCGATACGCTCGTCATCGACACGATCGGCCTAAGCAACAAGGCGCATCTGGACAACTACCGCACGCCGGCGAGCGACAAGCTCCGTGTCGTCGAGCGCTACCGGCTGATCGACGGCGGCAAGACGCTCGAAGCCCGCGTGACGCTCAATGATCCCGTCGCGCTGAAGCAGCCGTTACAGGTCGTTCATCGCTGGCGGAAGGTCAACCAGCCGATCATCGAATCGCGCTGCGCCGACGGTGAAATGAACAACCCGTTCGAGTCACAACGCGTGGAGCCGCTGCCGACAGCGATGAGACCTGATTTCTGAACTCGCAGGCGCTTGAACAACGGAGGGGCCGATGTCGTCCAAGTTCGCGTTGATAAAGGTCCTCGCCGGTGGCCTTCTCATGGGTATTGTTAGCTCTGCTGCGTTCTGGCCTTTGGCCAGCGCGGCACCGGCGCCCAAGAAGGGCCCGGCGCCGGCGGCAAAGCAGACGGCGAAGCAGGCCCCGGTGAAAATTCCCGACTTTTCGCCGGACAGCAAAACCGGCTGGCTCTCCGCCGGCACCGAATTCATCGCGATGCCGGACGGGCCCAAGCCCGTCACGTTCGACAAGCGTTACCCTTACGTTCCGAACGGCGCCAACGAGCAGCCGACCTTCCGCGTCGCCGATCTCGACAATCCCATCCTGCTGCCGTGGGTGAAGGACGCGCTGAAGCGGGTCAACGAGCGCGCGATCTCGGGCAAGGACGCGTTCCCGCCGCAAGTGCGCTGCTGGCCGCTCGGCGTGCCCGGCTTCGTGCTCTATCCGGCCCAGCCGATCTATATCGTGCAGAGCCCGAAGGAGGTTCTGATGACGTGGCAGGCCGATCACATGGTCCGCCGCATCTTCCTCACCGACAAGCATTCGGAGAATGTGAAATCCTCGTGGTTCGGCGAATCGATCGGGCGCTACGAGAACGGCGACACCCTTGTCGTGGACACGATCGGCATCACGACGAAGGCCTTCGTCGACAACTACCGCACGCCGCACACCGACAGGCTTCACGTCGTCGAGCGCTTCAAGCTTGCGCCCGACGGCCAAGCGATCGAGGTCACGGTGACGGTGGATGATCCGGGCGCCTTCACGATGCCCTGGTCGGCAATGCAGCGTTATCGCCGCGTCAATGACGGACCGATGCTCGAAGCGACCTGCGTCGAGGGCAATTTCAATTACTACAATTTCGATCTGGACCCGCTGCCCGAGGAAACCCGTCCGAGTTTCTGAGCGTCAGTTCGGCACTTGCCGATCGGGCAAATGGTCCAGCAGCATCGGATTGTCCAGAAGCTGCCGTGAAGCGATGAACACGGCGCGCGCCTCGCGCGGGACCGGCGGCGGCGCGTTCCAATCCAGCGGAAAATCTTCGTGTGCCGGTTGCGTTCGCGGCACATAGACGTGTTGAAACAGGGCCGACAACCGCTTGAACAACCAGGGACGGGTCGGGCGGCAACCCACGCCCGACACCGACTGCGTGGGGACGTGCGCCCGTTCGGGCACGGGATTGATCGCCTCGTGGCCGCCGAACGCGACGCAGGTTTCGAGCAGCAGCAGCCCGCTGCATTTCCGCGCGGTCGCCGCGAGCACCGAAGCGGGATCGTCGGTGTGATAGAGAAGCCCATAGCAATGGACGATGTCGAAGCATTCCTCGATCGCGCTTTCGAAGGAGAGCGCATCGGCGCGGAGGATGCGGCAGCGATCCGCGGCCTCGTACCCTTCCCGCCGCCGCTCGTGCATCATTGACGCGAGAAGCGCGCAATTCTCGGGTCGCGGTTCGACGGATGTCACCGCGCAACTGCGATCGAGGAAGAATGTCGTGTGGTCGCCGAGGCCGGCCCCCAGCTCCAGCACCGAGCGGCCGCCTATGTCGAGATTGAGCGACGCCAAGTGCTCGAGTCGGCGGGCGTTGTGCCTAAGATAAGACACGCTGTGAAAGTCCTGCAGCGCCGCTTCCATGGCGACAGGATCCGCCCCCTGTCCGGCCGGCGGGTTGCGGGGGTCACTCTGGCTCATGCTCATGGGGCCCCTTGCCTCCAGCGCCGTTGCATGGAACGAAAGTGAAACACCCGCGGCATCAGGAGCGATTCAATCAAACCAGAATCTCCTCTAGTATGCCTGAGACACCGCCAAGAGAGTGCCATGTCAAGCTCCCGCTCCGAACGCCTTGCCCGTTTCGCGCCTACCCTTCGCCGCACGCTTGTTGTTCTGGCCGCGACCGCCTCCGGTTTCGCGCTGGCCGCGCAGGCCCCGGCGCACCACGACGCACCGATCCCGGACTTTTCGTCTAAGAACGTGTCGTGGACTGCGATCAACTCCGACTTCACGCCGGTCGCCGGCTCGCCGGCGCCGGTGACCTTCGACCCCAAATATCCGTTCTTCCGCAACGATCAGGCCAGGGACAATGGCGGCCAGGCGACCTACCGGGTGCCCGATCCCAGCAACCCGAACCTCAAGCCATGGGCGGCGGAGGAGCTCAAAAAGCAGCGCGATAAGGTTGTCGCCGGCGCAATCGGCACGACCCCGCGCTGGTCCTGCCTGCCCGGCGGCGTGCCGGGCTTTTCACTGTTCGTGGTCGAACCCGTCTACATCGTGCAGGGACCGAACAAGGTTCTCCTGATCTATCAGGGCAATCAGGAGGTGCGCCACGTCTACCTGAACGTGCCCCACTCCGGGAACCCGAAGCCGTCCTGGTACGGCGAATCCGTCGGCCATTATGACGGCGACACGCTGGTCATCGACACGATCGGCCTCTCGCCCAAGGCGATGCTCGACAATTATCACACGCCCCACACCGAGCAGCTCCACGTCATCGAACGCTACCGCGTCGTGAACGAGGGCAAGAACCTCGAAGTCAATCTGACCATCGACGATCCCGGCACCTTCAATGCGCCGTGGAAGGCCATGCAGCGCTACGCCCGCACGGAGCAAGGACCGCTGCCCGAAGTGAAATGCTCGGAGAACAACGACGATCTCTTCAATCTCGAAGGCTTCGAGCCGTCGCCGAGCGCCGACAAACCGGACTTCTGACGATGACATCGCCGGGGGCACGCATCGCAACGACCATCGGCTGGTATGGCGTTGTGGCCGCCTTGCTTGCGGCTGCTGCGCTCGCGCCGGCGTTCAGCGCCGATCAGGCTGCGCGGACGGCGATTCCGAATTTCGCCCCGGACGCCAAGACCGGCTGGCAGATTCCCGACGACGATTTCGTGCTGCCGCGCGAGGGCGGCCCGGGTCCGGTCGTGTCCGACCCACGCTATCCCTATATCAGTTTCTACCGGCATCCGCAGAACCCGAACCCGACGTTCCGCGTCGCGGACCTCGAAAACATCATCCTCCTGCCGTCGACCAAGGACGCCCTGCGCAAGGCGAATCAGCGGTCGCTGGACGGAGACGTTATTGCCGTTCCGAAGGAGCGCTGCTGGCCCGTCGGCGTGCCCGCCTTCCTGCTCTATCCGGCAACCCCCGTCTATTTTTACCAGACGCCCAAGGAAGTCCTGCTCGTCTGGATGCAGGATCACCAGGTGCGCCGCGTTCGCCTGAACGAAAAGCACGAGACGAACCCGAGGACCGGCTGGTTCGGGGACTCTGTCGGCCACTACGAAGGCGATACGTTGGTGGTGGACACGATCGGCCTCTCCCCCCGCACCTTCGTCGACAATTATTTCACGCCGCACACCGAGCAGCTCCACGTGGTCGAGCGCTTCCGCATGATCGAGGGGGAACGGACCCTGGAGGTGCAGGTTCATGTCGAGGACCCGGGCGCGTTCACGACACCGTGGAACGCCATGCAGCTCTACCGGCGCATGGACAACGGGCCGATGATCGAGACCGTCTGCGCGGAAAACAACGACGATCACTTCGACCACGGTGTCGGGGCCATCCCGACCGCCGAAAGGCCCGACTTCTGAGCCCGGCTCGCCCTTATGTCCTGATTTTGAAGAGAACAGGCCCCTGTTCCTTGGTAGTTTGCGCCCACGCGCATACTCGGTTATTCGGTTGGCAAGGATACAAGCCCGATCGGCGGGTTTCCGCCCGTCGCTTGAACAGGAGGAGATGACGGCATGTCCAGGTGGGCCTTGATGGGAAGCGCAGCACTGCTCGCTTCTTTCTTTATGGGAACCAGGGCGTCGGACGCCGCGCAGCAGCAAAAGCCGATCCCCAATTTCACATTCGTCGATTCCGGCTGGCTCGGCTTCGGCGGCACAAACTTCATCCAGCCGAAATCCGGTCCCGGACCGATCAGCAACGATCCGAAGTTTCCCTATGTCGGGAACAATGACGAGGCCAATGCGCAATCGACCGAACGCATCGGCGACGCCAACAACCCGATCCTGCTGCCCTGGGCCGCGGCGGTCGTGAGAGAACACAACGAACTCGTTCACAAGGGCAAGCGCAGCTTCGTAGCGCAGGCGCGTTGCTGGCCCGGCGGCGGACCGGCGCAATTGCTGTTCCCCGCGGAACCGATTTACTTCATCCAACAGCCAAAAGAGGTCCACATCATCTGGCAGCGTGACCATCACGTGCGCCGCGTGATGATGAACGTGCCCCATTCGGCCAACCCGAAACCGTCATGGTTCGGCGAATCCGTCGGGCACTACGAAGGCGACATTTTCGTCGTCGACACCATCGGTTTCCTTAAGCACCAGTACCACTTCGTCGACAATTTCCGCACGCCGCACAGCGAGCAGCTGCACGTCGTCGAGCGCTGGCGGACGATCGAGGACGGGAAGAAGCTCGAAGTCGAAGTGACGGTCGAGGACCCGGGCGCCTTCACCACGCCGTGGAAGGCCACGCGCGTCTGGCAGAGGGTCAATCGCGGCCCGATGATGGAATCGGTGTGCGCCGAGAACAACATCAATCCCTTCAATCTCGACGAATACCCGATGCCGGAAGCGAAGACGCCAGACTTCTAAGCCGATCGGCGGCCGCGTGGGCGGTCCATCGCCGACACTCAAGCGTGCCGCGGCTGGCGCATGCGTTGCCGCGTGTCTCTGCGCGTCGGGCCTGGTGATCGCCCGTTCCGCCGAAAGCTACACAAAGGCGTTTGGCGTTCCCGATTTCGGATCGGCCGGCTATGGCTGGTTCGAAGTCGGCGACGATTTCCTGCCGCCGCACTCAGGGCCCGGGCCGGTCACCGCAGACCCGCAACATCCCTATTTCAGCCACCAGAGCGGCAAGCAGCCGACCTATCGCGTGGCCGATACTCGCAATCCCATTCTCAAACCGTGGGTCGCGGATCGCCTCCGCGCCGCGAACGAGATCGTGCTCGCGGGCAAAGTCCCCTACTCACCGCGCGAGCGCTGCTGGCCCGCGGGCGTTCCTGCCTTCGAGGTGTATACGCGCGTCCGTCCGGTCTATTTCATCCAGCAGCGTGACAAGGTGCTGAGTGAATGAGGAAATTCGCCGCGTGTATTTGAACGTGCCGCACCCCGCGAACATCAAGCCGTCCTGGTACGGCGACTCGGTCGGCCGCTACGAGAACGGCAACACGCTGGTCATCGACACGATCGCCTTAAGCGACAAGACCTTCGTCGACAATTACCTGACCGCCCACACCGAGCAGCTTCACGTCATGGAGCGCTTCACGATCACGGAGGCGGCAAGACGCTCGAAGTCAGCGTAACGGTGGACGATCCGGGCGCCTTCAACATGCCGTGGTCGGCACGGCAGGTTTATCACATCGAATATCAAGGGCTGTTCGACGAAGCGCCCTGCGCCGACAACAACGACGTCTCCCCGTTCGACTTCGACCTGATGCCGATCCCGAAGAGCGATAAGCCCGACTTCTAACCGGTCTGTCATTCCCGGCCGAGCGGCCAAAGGCCGCGAGGGGAAGGGAATCCATGGATCCCCTTCCCTCCCCTCGCATTCGCTCGGCTCGCCGGGGATGACACTGCACTCTAAGGCGCGATCTCTTCGAGCCTGCGATTGCGTGTCTCGATCGTCTGCGATGCGGCGATGGCGCCGACCATTGCGACGGCGAAGAACAACAGGAAGACGGGCTCGATGCCCCCTGTTGTCATGGTGAACGCAACCACCGTAGGCCCCGCCGCGGACGCCAGGCGAAGCCAGCCGGTTGCCGCCGCCGTGCCGAGCGCGCGCATCCGGGTTGGATAAATCTCCGGCGTATAGAGGTAGAGCACCGTGTTGATCGTGCTCATGATGCCGTAGCTGAGCGTCGCGAAGATCGCGAACGTGACCACGTCGCCCGCGCCGAATATTCCCAAGGCAAGCAGCAGCAATCCGCCGATGATAAAGCAAGCCGTCATCCAGGCGCGGCGCCCCACCACGTCGATGACAAAGATGCACGGAATCAGCACGAGAATCTGCGTCCCGTTTGTAAGGAGAGAAAGACTGAGCGCCGTTGGCACGGAAAGGCCGTAGACCGACGTGTAGATCGTTGGCATCCAGTTGTTCATGCCATTCGTGACGCCGTAGGTCGTCGCCCAAACCACCCACACGATGAGCGTGCGCCGGAGATAGACCGGAGAGAATAGCTCGCGCCAGTCACCTTTCCTTTTCTGGGCGGCAGTTTGCGTCGTCGCGGGAACCGGAATGCGGTTGTCCGTGCTCGCTTCGATCCGCCGGATGATCGCATCCGCCTCTTCGAGCCGTCCCTGACCGATAAGCCAGCGGGGCGATTCGGGCAGCCACATGATCATCACCGCGATGATGAATCCCGGAATGGTGCCGAGCACGAACAGCACCCGCCAGCCATAGATCGGCACGAGCAGCGCACCCAACACAGCGGCCATAAAAAGACCGAACGGAAAGATCAACTCATAAGCCATGAAGAAGCGGCCGCGCCCATGCGCACGCGACAGCTCGTTGATGTATGTCGCAGCGACAGGCATCTCGCCACCCACGCCGACGCCTTGAAGGACCCGCCACGTGAACAATGACAAAAAATTTCCACTCAAGGCACAGGCAAGATCACCAACCGCCATGATGAGACAGGCGGCCGAGGCGGCCTTGGTGCGCCCAATTCTTTCTCCGAGCCAGCCGAACACCAGCGCGCCGACGATCTGACCGAGATAGCTTGCGGTCAACAGGAGGCCGATCTGCGCCGTCGTTAAGCCCCACTCGGTTCTGAGCACTGGCACGGCAGACGCGATTGAAAGGGCGGTGAACGCATCGAAGAACGTGGCGCAGCCCATGATGATGCGGGGCTTCAAATGCCATCGGGTGAAGGGCACCGACTCCATGCGGGCGAGCAGTTCGGCGCCGTTCAAGGCGCCGCTCGCGGCCGTTCCGCCGCCTACGCCTTCCCCCATGCGCTGCGCCTGCATCTCAGCGCCGTATGAGCAATTCGCGCAGGCGGCTCGCGATTTCGCGCGGGGCTTCGATCGGCGTTAGATGCCGCACGCCCGGAAGCACCGCGAGCGTCGAGTGCGGGATCGCCTCGTGCAGCGCCTTCGCCATCGCGACGGGCGTCGCATAATCCTCCTCGCCGACGATTATGGCGACCGGCATCAGGAAGACCGGCACATAGGCGCGCAGATCCGCATCGCCCAGCAGCGCGCAGGTCGCCGCATAACATTCGAAATCGTTGGCGAGGAACACCTTCACCGCGTTGTCCACGCGCGGTCCCTTCGCGGCGCGAAACGCATCCGAGAACCAGCGGCCGAGCTGAAAGTCGATCAGCCCCTCCAAGCCTTTCGCCTTGGCGGCGGCGGCGCGCTCGCGAAACTGCTTAGGCGCCTCAGGTCCGTACCAGGCCGTGGTGTCGATCAATCCGAGCGCATCCGCGCGCGCGGGATAAAGCCCGCCGAACGCCTGCGCGATGCAGCCGCCCATCGAGGCGCCGGCGACCGCCGCGCTCGGCCAGCCGACATGATCCATCAATTCCGCCAGATCGCGCGCGAACAATTCCGCGGTGTAGGTCATGTGCGGATGCGCCGAGCGGCCATGGCCGCGGCAATCGAAGGTCAGGAGATGCATGCCGCCCGCGAGCTCGTCGACGACGCCGTCCCACACGCTCTGATCGAGGGCGAGCGAATGGACGAGTGCGAGCCGCGGCGCATCATGGTTCTTCGCCGGGCGCAGCGAATAGACGATGGTGCAGCCATCCGACGTCGAGAATGTTCCGGTCTTCACTTGGCTCATTGGTTTGACTGGTCCCCTACTCTTTGTAGAACACATTTGACCGCCTCGGTCCAACAACCCAAGTCCCGGTCTTTGTTCACGAAATTGTGCCGCTCGGCAGACCCGGAGTTCAGACGCTCCGCAACCGGTCATAGCCGGGATAGAGCGGGCTCTTGCGATTGAGGAACAGAAGATCGCTCCCCATCGACTTGATCATCTCGAAATTCTGCTCGCGCATCAGCGCCATCATGGCCTCGCGCTGCGGTATCTGAAACTCGACCGACATCGCGTGCACGAAAATCTTCCGGAAGTCGATCGAGCGCAGGATCTCCTGCTCGCCGCCTTCGGTGTCGATGCTGACATAGTTGATCTCCGAAAGCCCGTGCTCGGCCGCAACATCGGTAAAGGTCCGTGCAGTAATCGTGATGACTTCCGACGATCCTCCGTGCTCCTGCATCTCGTTGCGGATACGCTGCGCGTGCTGGACTTCGTATTTGTCCACGATCCCCGACAGCATCTCCGAATAACCGGTGATCTTCTGGAAACGAACAGTCCCCGCCGTGTCCGAGACGCAACAATTGAGGGTCGTGCACATCCGGTTGGCGAGAAGGCGCTTGAACACCGTGGGGTTGGGCTCGACGCAAATGCCCTGCCACCGCCTGTGCTTCTCAAAGAACCAGGTGTTGCTGTAGGTGACGCCGTCATGCGCGCCGATGTCGATGAACTGTCCGCCCTCGAGCTCGCGGAACACCCAGCGGTCGAGAAACAGGTCCTGGAGGGTCTGCGATTTGTAGGCGCCGATATCCGCCGTCGCCGGCGGCGCAGGGCGATGGAGGTCCGGCTTGTCGGCGCGAACCAGTATCTCATCGAAGCCGAAAGGCATGTGCTTGATATACGCAAGATACATCGCGACCTTGTAGGCCTCCTGCCCCTCCCGCAACTTCCCCTGCAGGTAAAACACGTTTCCGAGGCTCGCGTAGAAATCGCCGAATGTCGGCCTGAGCGCGATCGCCTTGCCGATCAGGTTCGCCGCGGGGTCATGGTGCCCGAGCTGAGCCGCAAGCACGCCAAACCGGTGCAGCGCGTCCGGGTTGTTCGGCCAATCCGTCAGGATCTGACGGTAGAACAGATCGGCCTCGTTCAGGCGGCCCGCGCGATGGTGCGCGAGGGCCTGCGCGAGCATGTCTTCAGCTGTCGCCATCCGCGCTACGTAAAGCCGTTCACACCTTGCGGCAACCGCCAAAAGAGGTTGCAATCCCGGGCACCCGCCGCCTAATTTACAAGAATAGTCTGGAAATTCAGGCACAAACTCGGAGCGGGCGTTGGATCGCAGACATGTTTTGCGCGGACTGGGTGGTGCCCTCGGCCTCGCTTCGTTCCGTGCCGGCGGCCTTGCGCGGAAGCGCCACTCGCCACCGGCCTGCCGGAGGGCCTTTACGACACCGCGACGCTCGAATCGCTTCCGGGAAAACGGCCGCTGATCCGGCTCACGACGCGCCCGCCCAATTACGAAACGCCGCAATCCTATTTCGCCGACGCGATCACGCCCAACGACGCCTTTTTCGTCCGCTACCATCTGGCGATGATCCCGCGTGTCAACGCGGCGAGCTGGAAGCTCGACATCGGCGGCGAAGGCGCGGGCACGCCGCTCTCCCTCACGCTGAACGAGCTCGAGACGAATTTCGAACAGATAGAGATCGCGGCCGTCTGCCAATGCTCCGGCAACCGGCGCGGATTTTCCACGCCTCACGTTCCTGGCGTGCAATGGGGTTCGGGCGCGATGGGCAACGCCGTGTGGCGCGGGCCGCGCGTCAAGGACGTGCTGGCGCGGGCGCAGCTTCGCACCGAAGTCGTCGAGATCGTGTTCGATGGCGCCGACAGCGCGCCGCTCACGGGCACGCCGGACTTCGTCAAAAGCCTACCGGCGGCTAAGGCGCTGGACGACAACACGATAATCGCGCTGCGCATGAACGGCGAGCCCCTGCCCCACTACCACGGTTTCCCGGCCCGCCTGATCGTGCCCGGCTGGACCGCGACCTATTGGATGAAGCATCTCGTATCGATCCGCGCCATCACGCGTCCCGATGACGGGTTTTGGATGCGCGGCGCCTACCGCATTCCCAACAACCTCTTCCCGGCGGTGCAGCGGTTCCTGACGCAGGAGACGGCGACCAACACGCCCATCACGGAGATGGTGGTGAACTCCATTATCGCGGCTCCGAGCGAAGGACAACGCTACCGGACCGGCGAGATGATCGCTGTCCGCGGCGTCGCGTGGGACGGCGGCTACGGGATCACCCGCGTGGAAATTTCCACCGACGGCGGCACGAACTGGCGCGAGGCGACCCTTGGTTCCGATGGCGGCCGCTTCGGTTTCCGCAGCTACACCTACCGGTTTGCCGCCGACGCACCGGGCGCGCAGCGCATCATGGCCAAGGCGATCAACCGCATTGGCCAGACGCAGGTCGACACATTGATCTTCAATCCCGCCGGGTATCACAACAACGTCGTGCGGCCGACCACCGTCACGATCGTCTGACGGAGTCGGTGATGAGAAAAATTCTTCTGGTGACCATCGCAGTGCTCGGCGCCGCGACCGCGGTCGCGCAGGAACGCATCCCGCTCAAAGAGGCCGCGGGCCGGGCCGTGACCGAGAACATCTGCTCGGGGTGTCACAGCCTCGATTACATCCGCATCAATGCGCCGTTCATGAACCGGCAAATCTGGACCGCCTCGGTGAACAAGATGGTCCAGATGTTCGGCGCGCCGATCGCGCCCAACGATCAGGCTGCGATCATCGACTATCTGGCTACGAATTACGGTCCGCCAAACGGGAGCGAAAAATGAGACGGAACGGCGCACTGTTTCTGGGTGTGGCTGCGGCGGCGCTGATCGCCCTCGCGCCCGCAAGCGCCTGCGCACAGGCGAACGCGCAAAGCGCGGCCGTCACAGTCGGCGCAACCGATCTCGGCGGTGTCGTCACCGGCCCCGGCGGACCCGAGGCCGGCGTATGGGTGATCGCGGAGACAACCGACCTACCCACCAAGTACAGCAAGATCGTCGTCACCGACGAGCGCGGCCGTTACGTCATCCCCGAGCTGCCGCGCGCGAACTACAACGTGTGGGTGCGCGGCTATGGGCTCGCGGATTCGCCCAAGGTGCAGAGCACGCCTGGCCGCACGCTGAACCTCACGGCCGTGCCCGCGCCGAGTCCCAAAGTCGCCGCCGAGTATTATCCGCCCATCCACTGGTTCGCGATGTTGAAGGTGCCCGAGAAGAACGCCTTTCCGCTCGGCCGCGTGGCCAATCAGGGCGCCTGGCTACACACGCTGAAGACCGGCGGCTGCAACGCGTGCCATGCGCTGGGTACACCCGGAACGCGCGTGCTGCCGAAGACGTTCAGCGCGGAGTTCCCGCTGTCCACCGACGCTTGGACGCGCCGCATCCAATCGGGCAGCGCGCAATTGCAGATGGCGCGCGATATCGGAGGCCTCGAGCCCGCGCGCGCGATCGAATTGTTCGCCGACTGGACCGATCGGATCGCCAAAGGCGAGCTCCCTTCGACGAAACCGGAGCGGCCGGACGGTGTCGAGCGCAACGTCGTTATCACCCAGTGGGACTGGGGCCGGGCCACCGCCTATCTCCATGACGCGGTCTCGACCGACCGCCGCAATCCGCGTCTCAACGCCAACGGCAAGCTCTACGGTTCGCCCGAGAACAGCACCGACTTCGTTCCCATCCTTGATCCCAAGACGAACACTGCGACCGAAGTGGAGCATCCGGTCCGCGATCCCAAAACCGCGACGACCAAAAACGACCTCTTTGCGCCGTCGGCGGTGTGGGGCGACAAGCCGATCTGGGACAGCCAGACTCTGATGCACAACCCGATGATGGATGAGAAAGGGCGCGTCTGGTTCACCGCCCGCATCCGACCGAGTGCCAATCCCGATTTCTGCAAGGCGGGATCGAATCACCCGTCGGCCAAGGCGTTTCCGCTGACAACATCGGGGCGCCAGCTCTCCTATTACGATCCCACGAGCGGAAAATTCACCCTGATCGACACCTGCTTCTCGACCCATCACCTGAACTTCGCCCACGATGCAAGCGACACTCTGTGGCTTTCGAGCGGCATCGGCGGCGCGGGCGCGGTCGGCTGGGTAAACACCAAGCTCTACGACGAGACCCGCGACGAGGCGAAGTCGCAGGGCTGGACCCCGTTCGTCCTCGACACCAACGGCAACGGCAAGCGTGATGCCTATGTCGAACCCAACCAGCCGGCCGATCCCGCCAAGGACAAACGCGTCCAGACTGCCATGTACGCGATCGCGGTCAGCCCGTCAGACGGCGCAGTGTGGGGCACCGAGATGGCCTATCCCGGCCGGATCATCCGCGTGGCGCCGGGCGCGAACCCGAGCGAAACCGCGCTCACCGAAATCTACCAGCCACCGATGCCGGGATATGGGCCCCGCGGCGGCGACGTCGATTCCAACGGCGTCTATTGGTCGGCGCTCTCGAGCGGGCATCTCGGGAGCTTCGACCGCCGCAAGTGCAAGGTGCTGAACGGGCCGACGGCCACCGGCACCCATTGTCCCGAAGGCTGGTCGTTCTACGCCTTTCCGGGACCGCAACTTCAGGGCGATACCGATTCCGGCAGCGCCGAGTCGAGCTACTACGTCTGGGTCGACTGGTACGACAGCTTCGGTATGGGGCGGAACGTGCCCGTCGCCATGGGCAATCTCAACAGCGGGATTTTGGCCCTGGTCGACGGCAAATTCGTCGAGCTGACCGTCCCCTACCCCATGGGATTCTTCGCCAAGAACGTCGATGGACGGGTCGACGATCCCAATACGGGCTGGAAGGGCAAGGCGCTGTGGTCCACCAATGGACAGCGGACGATGTTCCACCTCGAAGGCGGCAAGGACAATCGT
>Ga0193752_1002553_pt1 | contig 13483 bp, 14 predicted proteins | sample H1c1metaG_FD_144924 | JGI IMG/M metagenome (GOLD analysis project Ga0193752, IMG submission 144924) | Soil microbial communities from a riparian zone of the East river system, Colorado, United States - H1c1 | ecosystem: Environmental > Terrestrial > Soil > Riparian zone | place: USA: East River... | reverse complement strand
GCCGCGTTGGTCTCGTTGAAGTTGCGAAACACGCGGTCCCAATGCGAACACGCCAACCCGCTCGGATCGATGAGGTTGATCGGGTCGTTGCCGACGTAGACGTACAGATTCGCCTGCGCGCCGCCAAATAGGATCGGATCCTTAGCCGTCCACCGCCCCGTCCCCGCGTTGTAGTCACGCGCCCCAAACCGCACGAGCCCAGTGTCTGCGTCGTAGAGTCCACCCGCAAAGCCGAACGGCTGGAACCCCGGATTTGTGTCCACGAGCACTCTGCCAAACTCGTCATACTCGATACGTTGTGCGATCGACCCAACGCTCACTCGGACCACGAGATGAACACTCCCGAGGTGATTTGGTGGAAGCCGTCTCGGCGGGATTCATAACGTGCCAGGTCACGGATGATGACGGCTCCCTTCGTCACATCGACGGGGCCACTCGCACGGACATCCTCGATCACGCCGACATTCAAGCAGCGCGGACAGCGTGTGCGGCAGCCGGTGGCGTCAGCGTCAAGCGCGAACTCTGTCCCGACCGAGTCTTCATTGCTCACGCTTGAGCTCGAGATGCCACGAAGCGGTCTGGCCGCCGTGCTCGCTGTTCTCAATCGGATAATCGACGATCAAGATGGACGACGGAGCCGTCTTGCAAAGTTGACAGCGCAAACGCGCGACGACATCCCGCAGCACCGTTCGGCGCGACAGCAAAGTATTCGCCTCTCGCAGCCGCGAAAAATCAACCGATCGACCTTACGACGAGGAACACGAATGACGAACCGCAGAGCAGCGTGTAGTTGCGGACAGCTGAGCTTAACGACCGATGCCGAACCTGTTCGAGTAGGAGTCTGTCATTGCCTGGCTTGTCAACGTCGCACCGGAAGCGCGTTTGGGTACCAGGCGCATTTTCGAAGCGGCGAAGTTCAGTTCTTCGGTAAGTCGACCACATACGTTCGCGTCGCCGAGAGCGGCAACCACGTCACATTTTATTTCTGCCCTGTCTGCGGGGCGACCGTTCACTACCGAACAGATGAGTACTCAGAGCTGGTTGGCGTTCCTGTTGGGGCATTCGCTAGTCCTGGCTTCGAAATCCCCATGTTCTCAGCTTGGGAGGAACACATGCACCCGTGGCTTCGTAAATGAATGGGTCGTGGTGCAGGTGACGCGTCGTCGGTAGAATTGCTTCCCTACTGCCCTGCTCCCCCGGCGCAGCTGTCGGCGGCGGCGAGGTCGTGAAGCAGCTGCGCGAGCGCAGAGCCGATCTGCCCATCGTCTTGATCAGTGGATACGGCACCGAAGAGTAGGCGAGCTCGGACCCTAATATCGTCCGACCCACGACTCTGGCGCGCAGTCCGACAGCTGCTACTCGGCTGAACGACACGAGCGTGCGCGTCGCGATCGCCGTGAGCGACGCGTGTGCCAACGGAGCCTTGTTCAGTTTCTGCATGCTCCTGCTCGCGGATCTAGTCGTCCAGCGAGCACCGCGTCACGCAAGCGCAATATCGATTGCAACGCACACCCGCTGAACCCACCGGTCCGACGTATACAATCGGGCGCCCGCTTTTGCGGCGCACAGAAGGATTTGGGTATCTGCCCACCCGACTCCAGCGCCGGCATAGGTTCGCGAGTGTCGTTCAATGAACGAGCGTGTTTCTCGCGCTGTCGGGCTCGGCAACTTCGGCAGCGCTTCGAGATCTTGCGCGAACGTCTTTGGGAGTCCTGAGCCAAGCAGGAGCTCGCCGATGACGACGTCGCACGTGCGTATGCGCTGCTGTCGGAGCAACGCTATGAGCCGCGTGTCAGCCTTTCGCAGGTGCTGTATCCAGGCATTCGTGTCAACGAGAATCACAGTTTCTTCCACGCCGAGCGCTTGGGTGCTCGCGCGCGCGGTGCTTTGCCGCCAAGCTTCGCCAGTCTCTCGCTCGCTTCACGCGCGAGAAGAGCTCGCAGCCCTTCCTCTACGAGCGCTGTCTTGGTTACGCCGGGATGCGCCTCGACGACCTCGTCCAGCAGGGCCTTGTCGATATTCATGGTCATACGCACCGTATGCATCGGTGCAGTATAGTCGTACATACGAGGGCACGCCACACCCGTCTGCGGGCGTGGCCGCAATGCTATCGTGAGTAAGCACGAGAGTGATCGAGCTTGCCCGACCCTCACGTCGGCACGGGCCGGAAGTTTCTCACTTTCTCGATCTCTGCCTTCACCTCGGCAAAGTCGATTCCCTTGACGCACTTGCACTGAACACAGTTGAGTCGAGTCTTGTCGTCGCCCGGATATCCGAAGATGTCGACGCCGTGCTGCGTTTGGCCGCGACGACCGTTGCGCGTGACGCTCGTCGGCAGCTCGTCCAAGGGCTTCAACACGACTGATCACGTGCACGGGCTTGCGAAGCGGACTGAGCACGCGAGTCATCGCGGGCTCCCAGCGGTCGCTCAACTGCAACGCTCGCAGCTGTAGGCTGTAGGATCTCGTTGCCGCTTTGATGCTTCCAGCGCGAGCCGCAGCGCTTCATGCGGATGCTCACAAGCGATTTGCACGTTGCCTCCACAGCGCCGCTGCCTCCGATCTGCAATCAGCGCGATGAGGTCACGCGTTTCCCGTTCGGGAAAGTAAGCGTTACCAAGAAAAGCGAAAGCCAACCTGCCCTTCATCAAACTTGTGCGACCGCCTCTAAGCAGTGCGGGTGTGACAAGTTGAGCAAATCAGCCTACATGGCCGGCGCGTCTTTACACACTTTGCAGCCGCCGACAGCTGCAGAAGGGTGCGACGTTCGGCACATCAGTTGCATCGACCCACCAGCGCTGCGAGAGTTTCGCGGTTTCTAGCTTTGAGAAGAGGTTGTCATGGGTGGAAACGGTGGTTCGTGCGGGAAACGTTTGCAGCTGCTGGCGGCAGTCATGTTGTCGCTGACAACGTTCGGCTGCGCGGCGAACTCGGAGAACGACGCCGCCGGGCCGGGCGAAGCAGCGCAAACCGACAGCTTCGGTGAGGTGCGCGCATCGGAGCACGAACACGCCTTCGACACGCTCACGCTCACGCCCGCGACCGCCGACACCGACTCGGAGCTGCATGCAGCGCCGGAGACCGCGTTCGATCGCGACGCTTTGCACGCGGCGGAGCCTAACGCCCCGCTCCCTGCTGCAGACCCGGCGGTCGCCGCGTCGCGGCCCGAGCCTATGATGGTAGAGCACGCCGAGGCAGCGGATTCTGCGCAGACGTCAGAGGAAACACCGATGCCGGTGCAAGCAGCGCAGCCAATGGCTGCAGCGGAGCCGCTGGAAATGCCGAAGCTAAATCCTGCGGCGGGGCCGTGTGAGGTCAGCGCGTTCATAGGCTTGGGCGAGGGCACTCAGGCTTCCGGCGCGAGTGCAGACGGCAGTGTGATCGTCGGCAGCGCGAATAGTCACGCGTTTCGCTGGACGAGCTCGTTCTGCTTTCAGAGCTTTTTTGGCCTCGATTTCGCCACTGGCGTCAGCCCCAACGGCGTGCGCATCACAGGCTCGGCTTCCGGGGTCGCAGTCGTCTGGAATGACACGTCAAACAGTGCAGAAGTGGTGCTCGAGCCCCGTCCTGGGTCGCCCTATCACATGATCTCGGGCGGCGTCGTTCTCGACGACGGCAAGCTGTACGGAACCTGCCGAAGCCTCTACAGCCCGATCGTGAACGTTGCCTGTGCCTGGGATGGATCGTGGCTGAATCTCCTCGGCGTGGTGACGGTGAATGCCGCGGATGCCACGGGTGCATTTGCTGGCATGGCCAACCGCGACCCGCGCGCCTCAGACGTCCGCCGTCCCGCGGTGCTGAGCGGGGAGGAGTTGAATTTGCCTTCCAGCTGTTTCCCGACACTCGGCTGCAGCGCGGAGCTGCGGGCGTTCAACGCCGAACACTCGGTCGCAGTGGGTACAGCTTCGCTCACGCTGCCCAGCGCCGATCTCGCCATGCCGGTATCTACCAACGCTTTGTTCGACACGGCGGTCGTCTACACGCCAGCGACTCTCCTGCAGCGTCTCGCTGATCTCGCAGGCGGTGACGTGGGCGCTGGCGCCTACGCCGTTTCGGCCGATGGGCGGATCATCGCGGGCTTCGCGAGCGACGTGCTGGGGCGCCGCGCTGCGCTCTGGATCGACCGGCAACCGCGCGCGCTCGCGGATGTGTTGGACGAGCTCGGCGTAGATGTGCCTTGCGGTTGGGTGTTGTCGGTCGTGCGCGCGATCTCGGCCGATGGTCGCGTGCTAGTCGGCAACGGCATCGATCCGAACGGCCAGCCGCAAGCGTTTCGGGTCGTTTTGCCCAGTTCGCTGTGAGTCGGCTGGGCGCTCGCACTGCGTCGTCGCAGTGCGAGCACGCGTTCTGCCGCGAGAGAGTTTGTCGCATTGACGCGGGAGGTCCGCCATCTCGCTAACTGGCTAGCGTCTGCGAGCACAAAGCGGCCCGCGCTCGTTCTGAAGAGTTCCAGGGCCAAGATTTGGCGAACACGTTCGTATGTTTCACTAGCGGGTTCGATGACTTAACTAACGAACGAACGCGCATATGCTGATCCACACCCCTCAACAGAGGGAGTGGTTCTATATATGCGTAATCGATAATATGCGTGGATGCATGGCCGCGAATGCGGACTCGGCGACCCGCCTGCGCGCGTAAGTTCGCGAAATGTCTAGAGAACGGCTACGGGACCGGAGACCGGAGGCTCACGAGAGATTTGCAGGTGGCCTCCACGGCGCTGCTGCCGATCGGCAGTCCATGAAACCGCGTTCGTGCGTTCAAATGCTGAGAGAACAAAACAACCCCCAAATTCCGGGCGCGCCATCGGCGAGCAACACCACCGGGAGCGGGCCTGCACGTTGACGGATCGTCAGCACATCCTGCAGCAAGCGCCGCATCATGCGATGGATCTCCCGATGCGTGTAGAGCTCGACGCTGTTAGCTGCGGCCGGCATACGCCCATAACGAATCGTGTGGAGAGCGTTTCCTTCCGCGTCATGCACCGTCACCGTCGCGCAGTACGCCATGCGATAGTTGCGCTGAATCTTTGCGCGCGGCCCGCGCGAGATCCGTTTGGCTTCACTCAAGAGTGCCCGAGTTCGAGCAGAAAGCTCATGTCCATACTCGCGCACCGTTGCGGCGGATGGCTTCTCGTCCGTCGACATCGGAGCGTCTGGACGTTGCTGCGGCGCCGGCTCTTCCATCGGAACCGTCACGCGATCTACGGAGATGCTCACAGACGCGACGCCCGCCGGCAGCTCACAGGTTTCGATCAGCTTCGGTTCGACTGCCTCTCGTCGGCGAAGATATTCCGCACCTACCGCATGCCCTACTCGCTCGATGCTGCTGCGAGAGTACGGCAGTCGCATCAACTCGCGTCCTGTTGCTTCCGTTTCGCGCGAGGTGACTTGCGACAGAAGATGCGCCACGGCGCGAGCGGTGCGCGGCAGCCAGCTGCCGTCCACCACGCCAGCGCGAACCGTTATTGGGTCGAGCGCAGGACCCTGACGCTGGCCGAGCTCGCGATACAGCGCGCGCTTCACCGTGACCGGCCCGCTGATTGAAGCGTACGTTCGATCGATGCGATGGACGCGCCGGTAGTGCTTGCCCCACACACGGATAAACGGCGCATCCACGTCGAGCCCGCTGAGCGCGACTTGATGAATGCATTGCTCCACGCTTGCCGTCGCGCGGGCCACGCGCTCTTCGAACTGTCCGTAGTCTACGGACTCCCCACTCGCGCGGCCCTGTTGGTAGAGCTCATCCGCAAGCTGCAGTATCGCCTCGAGGCTGTGCACGAGTGACGCGAGATGCAGTCGTTGTTGAATCCAGCCGTGGTCCATTCAGCCGTCCTCCGACTGAGAACACGCGGCCCTCTGAAGAAATTCCACGCGGCACACGGTCTCTCGCGACCCGAAGGGCATCTTGTATCGGAGATGGCGAGGCTGAACCGTCAGGCGTTCGGAAGCTTGCCATCGGTCAGCACCACCGATGTTTCGATCTGTCGTTCCGGCACGTCCCAATAGCGCCGGAGCAGTTGCGCTTTCAGTTCCGCGTCGACGAGCCGGAAACCGTGGTTTCGATAGAAGCGGATCGCCCAGCTGGCATCGGCCCACGTGCCGATCAGCAAGGGGCGTCGGGTTTTTCGCGCAAGCGACTGCAGCAGTTTGCCTCCAATTCCTCGTTGGCGATGCATTGTGCGCACGTACGCGTGTCGGATCAGCGTGACGTCCTCGACGTGCTGGATGCCCATCACCCCGGCTAGCGTCTGCTCCAGCTCATAGCCCCAGAATTCGACGCCGCCTGCGAACTGTTGCTGAAGCTCGGCGTGTGACATGTACGGCTCGTGCCAGCGATCAGCCGGAATGACTCCACGATATGCTTGAGCGGCGTCATTGATGATCGCGTAGACCTCCTCGAAGTCGACATCAGTGCACCGACGAATTGATTTCGAAGCTTTCATGCACGGCAGTTTAGCGCGCCCCGAACCGCAAGCTGCGACTGACAGAAGGCTACGCGTCGTGCGCCCCGACCCGGCGCAGCTGCCGTTGGCGCTTCAGAAGCTGATTGAGCTCCTACGCGAAACTCGCCATCTCGCAGGCGCATCAAGTCGCGGGGCATCCGTCGCCGACACTCTCCGGCTCGTTCGCCCATATCCTGATCCACACCCCTCAACAGGGGCGCTCTCATAGGCGAAGCCCTTTCGCTGCGATCGCGCTGGAAAACGACATGTGTAGTTGACGAGCTTCGGGCTTCCGACTACACGTGTAGCTGTGACTCAAAGCGCGCTCACCGATCTCCAACTCTCGCTGATGAAAGCCCTGTGGTCGATCGGCGAGGGCTCGGTCGCGGAGGTGCTCGAGGCCTTGGAAAAAGACGGCAAGATGCTCGCTCCGACGACCGTCGCGACTCTGTTGCAGCGCCTCAGCAAACAGGGTTGGGTGCGCTCACGCAAGGCCGGTCGACAACTGATCTACCGCGCGCAAGTCGATCGGCAGCAAGCGGCGAGCGGCGCGCTGCGGCGCGTGCTGCGTTCCTTCTTCGAAGGCAGCATTTCCGCGGCGACCGCGCAACTGCTCGAGTCGGATCAACTCAGCTCCGAGGAGCTGAAAGAGATGCGTAGCTTGATCTCCAAGAAAGAGGGCTGAGCATGGCATTTCGCGTGTCGATGCTGTTTGGACCCGAAGCGAGTGACATCGTGCGTTGGCTCGCGCTGCTGATCAGTTATTTCGCGCACGCATTGATCTGGACCGGCCTTGCGGCGCTGCTGGCGCGCCGCAAGTCGGTTATCCCCGCTATGAAAAACCTACTGTGGAGGTTGGCGCTGCTCGGACCGCTCGTAACCACAGTCGTGCCGGCCACCCTGCCGATCGGTCGCGCATGGTCGCTCGAAACGACCGAGATCCAGCACAGCGCGCCCGCCGCGACGGCGATCGGATCGCAGCGCGTTACCTTCGCCGATCGCAGCGTCATGCAACGAGCGAAACTGATTCCGTCTGGAGCCGTCGCGGCGCGCTGGATTGCTCGCGGTAGCGTCGCGTCGCGAGTGCTCGCGCTGCTCTTGGTTCTCGCATCCGGTCTGGGATTATTGCGCTTCGGGATATCTGTCGCGCGGCTGTTGCATGCGCTGGCGGGTCGCAAGCGCGTGCGCGACGCGCGCTTGTGCAGTCGTTTCGATGCGCTGCGCAGACGCGCCGGAGTGCCGCACGCTCGGCTCAGGGAAAGCGCGCGCGTATCTGGGCCACTGATCGTCGGCCGCGCCGAAGTGTGTATCCCGAGTGGAGATCTCGCCGGCTACAGCGATGCAGAAGTCGATGCCATCTTCGCCCACGAGCTGGCGCACCTCGAGCGCCGCGACGGGCTCTGGTTTCCGCTGGTTGGTTTCGTCGAAGCGGTGCTTTGGATGCAACCGTTCAATCGTTGGGTTTCGACGCGCTTTCGCCAAAGTGCTGAGATGGCCTGTGACGACCGAGCGATAGAACTCACCGACGCGCCGATGGCGTTGGCTCGAGCGCTGACGCGCATGGCTGACACTGCGCTCGCCGTTCGCGGCCGCGTGCTGCTGCCCGCGATGGCGAGCCACGGCAGCGCGCACTTGGAACGCGTGCACCGTTTGGTTGTCGCCAGCACGAGCCGACGCAATGGCGGATCCCCGCGCGTCAGTCGGCTCCGCGACCGCTACACCGTTCTGCTGTGCCTGAGCGCTCTCGGCCTGGCCGTGCCGAGTGTCGGCGTGGAGACCGCGCGAGCGCGGCCCGCGCCGACACGGCCTCGTTCGGTCAAGTCCAACACCGCGGCTCCAGACGGCGCGCTCTACGACGTGACCATGACTGCACTCACGGCCGAGGCGCACCGGCTCGAAGACCAACTCGCCGCGGACGCCGATACCACTGATGTCTTTGGAGCGCGTGACGCGCAGCCCATCGAACTACGTCAGGCGCTCCGTCACGTACTCGAAACGCAAGCCTGGACCGAACATGTGTACGCGTCTGAGCTGCAGGCCTGGGAGCAGCGCGAGGGCGCTCGCGAACCTCCGTCGCCCGCTGGTCAGTAACTCAGCGCGATCGCGGATCCGCACTGCTTAGTCTAGCTGCCCGATCGATAACACTATGTCGTAGCGACGGCCTCGCCCCGGGAACCGTGAGGGACGGCTGCATCTAGAAGTCGTGCTCTTTCATTCATGGCGCTCAACGCGCTCAGCAACGGAGAACTCTGAATGTCTTCAACAAAGTTTGCCCGCCTCGTCGTCCACTCAGCCTTGGCCTTGACCTGCCAAGCTTGCGCTACGACAGCGGCTGCCAAACAGGTGCCGCAATCGCACCCGACCTCGCTCGCTGCCGCGAGCGAGATTCGTCGCGAGCTGCTCGTTAGCAAAGACCTCCCGGAGCTGCCCGGCTGGGAGTCGCGGCTATATCTGGTCGAATTTCCCGCCGGCGCACAGTCACTGGTTCATGAACATCCTGTGGCAGGTGTCGGCTACGTGCTCGACGGCTCCTTCGAATCGGCCTTTGGCGACGCGCCGGCGACCGTTGTGCACGCGGGGCATGGCTTCGTGGATCTGCCTCATGAACCACATCACTTTCGAAACCCGGATCCCTCACTCCCGCTGCGCTTCGTGATCGCCGGAACATTTCGCAAGGGAGATCCGCTCTTTCGTGCGCTGCCCCAATGACTCATGCGCTGCTGGCGCGCGCTGATAAAAGCCCGCGGTCACGCATGCGCGGCGGACAAGGCGCGCGGCGCAGTCAAGCGCTCGCACGAGCGAACCCGCCGCCGCGGGCTGAACGCGCCCTATCAACCCCTCGTGAAGGAGACCCATGCAACCGCTGACACCTCATCGCGCCTCTGTACTCAACGCTGTCATGTATCTTGCTCTCGATTGCAGACGTTGGTCACGCGTGGCATGGCGAGCCGCCTCGCTCACGGCGCTATTGGCCATATATACTCTTGGCTGCAATGAGCGCTCTGACCTCGTCAGTCCGGCGGCAGCGGCCACGCATGCGCCCGTGAGCTTGAGCAGCAGTGCTGCGCCGCTGCGAGCTGCTGGCGAACTCGAGCAAGGCGCGCTGGTGCCGGACCTCCCGTTTGTTCTGCAGGACGGCTTTCAGCTGCTGCTTCGCGGGCTGAAGGGCAAATTGATTGCGGTCTACTTTTGTCCCGGGGTCGACGACCCGGAGTGCGTGCGCGAGACCGAAGGTCTCCGTGATCGCTGGCCCGAGCTACAGGAGAAACAGCATGTGACGATCGTAGGCGTCTCGCCGCAAGACGCCGTCTTGCAACGAAACTTCATCGCTCAGCACAAGCTGCCGTTCGATCTCACAGCCGACGTTGACGGACATATGGCGACGGCTTTCGGTGTGCCCACACGCGGCCCGTACACTCCTCGAGTTTTCCTGATTGGAAAAGATAATCGCATTCGAGCGGTCTGGCGCGCGACAAATCCCGAAGCGCACGTGGAGCAGATCCTCGCCGCTGCCAATGAGTGAAGCTAGTCAGCGATTCGGGCGCGGCGGTTGAGCGCTCATTGCAGCCCTACGCAGCTCACTGCTGCTCGTGCCGGGACCCGAGCTGACTAGAAACGCTCCGCGCCGCCGGTCAAACTCTGCCTCGAGATTCCGGGCTTTCCGAACGACGAACCTAGAGCGATCTCGATCACTTAGGGTAGCGGCAACCACGCATATCCTGATCCACACCCCTCAACGGCGCGCGCGCTTGGTTTCAAGCCGCAGCGCGACCCAGTGCTTCAGCGCGGCTGATCACGTGCACGGGCTTCCGAAGTGGACTCAAGATGCGCGGCATCGCCGCGTCCCAGCGGTCGCTCAGCTGCAGCGCGCGAAGCTGCAAGATCTCGTTTCCGCTCTGATGCTTCCAACGTGCGCCGCAGCGCTTCATGCGAACGCTCACGAGAGATTTGCAGGTCGCTTCGACAGCGCCGCTGCCGATCGCTTGCCGTGTGATCGTGACGCAGCCTGTGCCCCGGGAGAAGGATGTGTCCTTGATCACTGCTTGCCGCAATCGAATGTTACCTGCGCATCACGTCGTGATTGCCCGGGAGGGCAACTGTGTTTTTGAGCAGTTACGAAGGAACGACGGCGCGTTTGAACGAAGACATGTTTTCCTATTGTGCGCCCGTGCATGGACCCAATCCGTTCGGCGAATTGGCTGAGGGCACGGTCGCGGACGAGGGTCCGCCGCAACTCGAGCGGAAGGTCGAAAATCTGGAGAGGCTCGTCGCGGAGCATGCGCTGCGCGCGCCGCCTCCGGTCTCTTCATTGAACCTCGGAGGTACGCGTACGGCAAGGCACGTTGATGACGCGTCGTCGCATCGTCCCCAAACTCAGTGCATCCAAATCGGAGGTGTACGCAGATGGAACGAGCGACGCGAGAGGTGTGGGCGAAGCGTGTGGAGCGGTGGCACGACAGCGGGCTGACGGCGAAAGAGTTCGCAGCGGAGCTGGAGGTGTCACCGAACAGTCTAACATTCTGGAAGTGGAAGCTTCGACAGCTCGCGAGCGGCAAAGCGCCGCCGTCGCGCACGAGTCGCAAACGCAAGGTCGAGAAGCACGAAGAAGTCTCCGCCAGTTTCCTTCAGCTCGTGCCGACGTCTTCTCCGCAGGTGCACGCCGGTCAGTTCGAAGTCGTGCTCGCAACTGGCGCAGTTGTGCGCGTGCCGCAGGATTTTGATGAGTCTACGCTGCTGCGTCTCGTACACGCGCTCGGAGGTCGATGATGCTGCCGACATCGACGCGCATCTTCGTCTGCACGCAGCCGGTCGACATGAGATCCTCGTTCGACGGGCTCGCCCGCTGCACACGTGAATTGCTCGAGCGAGACCCGAGCAGCGGCGCGTTGTTTCTCTTCACCGGCAAACGCGCCACCAGCTTGAAAGCCTTGTGGTGGGACAAGTCGGGCTACTGCATTTTGTACAAGCGGTTGGTCCGCGGGACGTTTCGCATTCCTGCCGCGGCGAGCGACGCGAAGTCTGTTTTGATCGACGCCCGCGAGCTCGCACTGATCCTTGAAGGCATCGAGCTTCCAAAGCGAAAGCAGCGAATCAAGAACGCCGCGCGCGAAGGACGCGCAAAAGCCTTGCACACGATCGCATCGTTCGATAATGACGCGGGTGCATGAGCGATGGCGCCGCGCAGCAGGACGAAGATCCGCAATCGCGAATCGCTGCGCTGGAGGCCGAGCTGGCGCACTTGCGCAGCGAGCGCGACCGAGCCGAACAGGCCCGCGCCGACGCAGAGCACGAGCGCGAGCAGTACCGCAAGCTGTACATGCTCGTGCTCTACGAGCTCGAGCGCCTGAAGCGACAGCTTTTCGGCAAGAAGGCCGAATCAGTCGACCCCGCGCAAGTGCAGCTGGCGTTTGGTCCCGTGTTCGAGGCTCTCGCCCGCGCTGAAACCGGCGATGCATCCGCGCACGCCGACATTCAGACCGAACTTCAGAAGCTTCGCGAAGCGGCGGAGAAAGCTCGCGATGAGCCTGCAGCCGACGGCGGCAAGCGGCCGAAAGGCCACGGCCGACGTGATTTCGATAAGGAGCAAGCGCCTGTTGAAACGATTGTTCTCGAGCCGCCCGAGCGCAAGCTGCCCGGTGGCGAGCAGCTCATCAAGATCGGTGAAGAGGTCAGCGAGCACTTCGACTATCGACCCGCAAGCATCATCCGAGTCCGTGTCGTGCGGCCCAAGTACCGCAGGCCGGCCGCATCTGTCAGCGGATCACCGATCCTGATTGCCGAGTTGCCGGAGCGGCCCATCCCGCGCTCGGTTGCGGGTCCTGGTCTCATCGCTCACATCATTACTCAGAAGTTCGCCGACCATGCGCCGTTGAATCGTCAGCAGGAGATCTTCAAACGGCACGGCGTTCATCTGCCGCGTTCGACGCTCGCGAACTTGGTCCAGGGCGGCACGGCGCTTCTGCGATGCATCGTCGACGCGATGTGGAGCCACGCACGCGAGCACGCGGCGTGGCTCGCCATCGACGCGACAGGCGTGCTCGTGCTCGCCGCAGAGCAGTGTCGGCGCGGACATTTCTGGGTCGTGGTCGCACAACGCGATCACGTGCTGTTTCGCTACACCAAGCAGCATAACGGCAGCGTGCCCGCGGACATGCTCGCAGGCTTCAGCGGCTACGTGATCGCCGATGCCTCGAGCGTTTACCACGAGCTGTATCGCAACGAGCCGGGGATCATCGAAGTGTCCTGCTGGGCGCATGCGCGCAGGTACCTGTATGAAGCGCTTGCGGTCGATCGCGAACGCGCGCTCGTCGGCATCGGCTTCATCGGCTTGCTCTACGACGCGCACAATGCAGCGACTGATCCGAGCACTGGAATTACCGAAACGCACAAGCGTCGTACGAGCGCCGAACCGATCCTGAAGCGACTCTATCAATGGGTCGAGCAAGAGCGACCCAAGCTCGTCGATGAATCGCCGGTCGCGAAAGCGATGAACTATCTGGTCAATCACCGCGAGTCGCTGAGTCGATTTCTCGAAGACGGTCGACTGCGTTTGGACAACAACCTCTCTGAGCTCGAGCTTCGCAGGCAAGTTATCGGTCGTGCGAACTGGACCTTCTGCGGAAGTGACGACGGCGCCGAATGGAACGCGATCGCGACAAGCCTCATCGCGAGCTGCAAGCTCCACAACATCGAGCCATGGGGGTATCTGCGCGACGTCCTGACACTCTTGCCGAACTGGCCGAGGCCGGCCGTCCTCGAACTCGCGCCGAAGTTCTGGAACCAGACCCGAGAGCAGCCACAGACTCAGCAGCGGCTCGCCGCTGCGCGTCTGCTCGGGCGATTCGACGACGTCCATGCGTCAGAAGCTAGAGCCTGAGCACGCGCTTCGCACCAACGCAGTCGACCGTACGCGTACCCTCGGAGCGCGTTGACACTCGTTAGTGGTTCGGCGTTAGACTTACGAAACCTCTGGTTCGGCAGTACAGTCGCCTATGTTCCGACGCGGCATCGCACCCGTTCGTGCAGCCTTGCGCGTCGGCGG
>Ga0193752_1002552_pt1 | contig 13483 bp, 9 predicted proteins | sample H1c1metaG_FD_144924 | JGI IMG/M metagenome (GOLD analysis project Ga0193752, IMG submission 144924) | Soil microbial communities from a riparian zone of the East river system, Colorado, United States - H1c1 | ecosystem: Environmental > Terrestrial > Soil > Riparian zone | place: USA: East River... | reverse complement strand
GTATATTGTTGTATCTGTAACCGCTGGTTTAATAACCACTTTTTTTGGGGGTTTGGGTGTTGCTACGAATGGTTTGGTAACTACTGTTCTTTCGATTGGTTTTATTTGTGAAAAACCACTTATTGAGTAAAATAAGCAAAGAAATAAGACTAGTTTATTCATAAAAGTTATTATTTTGAATCTATTCAACAACCTGGATAATATAATTTCTGTCTGCATATGCTTCAATGATTTCCCCTTCTTCTATTTTTGCATTTTTACCTTTATGAAGTAAAAAAAGCGGGTTTATTGCTCCCAATGCTACTGCCGCACCTGCCCGGTTCTTTCCTTCAATATTTGCTTTTGATGGCTTTAAATAAATCTTCGTGCCATCTATTGCTTTTACATAGTTTAATGAAAAGTTTAGTTCACCGGCCTTTCCCAACCCTTTGGCCTGAACAGCTTTTTCAATAGTACCTGTTAATAAAGCTCCTGCTTTAATAACAATCTGTTTATCAATCGTTACAGCCTCAAATACTGAAAAATTTATCGTATCGCCTTCTTTGATCAATTTGGAACTAACTTCCTGTAATAATTTAATTCGAACTACAGTATTACTACCCAGTGTTATGTTCTTATTAACCGTTAAGTACATGGGATCATTGGGGGGGATCAATAAAACCAGATCCCTGGCAGGAAGTACAGGAACTAAATCCTTGAGTGGAATTTGTGCTTTAAGTACAGTTGGATAAAACGATATAAGAAAAATTAAAATCTTTACCATAGCTGAGAAATAGTTTATTGTTTTAAAAGCCAATAATTATTTAAAGACAAGTGTAATATGAATTAAGACACTTACTATATTTTACAAAATAAATGTAATTAAACTTATCTTATATAAAAAAAAAGAGTATTTTGGGTGACCTTATACCAAAACCTGGCATATATGAGAAATTGCAGTGTTAAACTGATTTCCGCTTTTTTGCTATTGCTCTCTTTATTTTCTTGTAATTCATGTGATAAAGACACAGATAAGGATAGTGTAATAGATAGCAAAGACAAGTGTCCTAATACTCCATCTGGTACAAAAGTTGACGAGAAGGGCTGCCCCGTTATTGAAAAAAAAATCAGCAAAGTTGTTTTTTACTTTGATGCTTCTGAGAGCAATGCAGGTTATTATTATAGCGGCTCTAAATTTAATTCTGTCATTGCACCGTTAATTCAAAAATCTTCTAATGTATATAAAACATTCATAAATAATATTTCTGACGAAGGAATAGTTCCTAAAGGAGAAGGTAAACAAGCTGTATCTGCGTTTATTCAAAATTTGGGTGTAGATAATCCAATAGTTGGTAAAAGTTCAACAATAGATAAATTTTTCGGAAGTGTAATGAGACGAACAGATTCTTCTACTATATCAGTTTTGATATCTGACTGCATTTTATCTTATCCTGATTCAATAATGGGAAAAGACAAAACTCACAATAAAAATAAAAACGATGCAGAAGGAAATATTTTTAAAACAAATGTAATTACCTCTATTTCAGAAGATTTTGATGAGACAAAAAAACTTGATTATCATCCTGCTTTTTGTGTTTATGCATTTGTATCTGACTTTTTCGGAAAATATTTTAATTGCCAAAATTTTGCGCTAAAGCAAAAAGTAAAACTAAAAAATCGACCTTATTATATTTGGATACTATCTAAAGATCAAAAAATATTAAATGACTTTCAAAAAAATGTTTTAGATGCTTGCGTTGATTTTAAGCCTTCTGAAAAATTGCATTTCGGATTAACAAAAAACGAATTTCAACAGTATACTATCCAGCCCAAATTAAAAAGGTATGGAAAATTTAGCCCCGATAATTCAGTGAATGGTATAAGAAGAATTGTGTTAGACGAGAGAAATAAGAAGGTGACTTTTACTTTAAGTGTTGATTTACCTAATTTAAATGAAATATCATTAGTGGAGTTAAATAAAAATTTAGAGAAAAAAAGTAATTCAAATATCAGGTTTGAAGTAAAGTTTTTAGATAAAGATTCAGTTACTGATGATGAGAAAAGCAAGCTTGGGACAAATGAGCTAAAGCAAAAATTTAATACTTCATCTCATCTTCTTCAAATTACAATAAATGAGATGCTTGTTGAAGAAGATACTCTCTATATTACCATGCCTTTTAAATATCCTACCTGGTACCAAAACTGGTGGACACATGACGACACTGACTTAAAAAATATTGAGAGTAAAACATTTGCAATAGATCAGATTATCATGGCATTTATTGAAACTATACAAGATGATAAAAAGAATATAATCAATATTAAAATTCCGGTAAAAAAATAAACTTTATAATGTATGACTACATTAAACATTTTCACAAGTATTTATGAATCAATAATAGGTACTGAAAATACAGGGCTTGATTATCAGGACGCATTTCAAGGCGTTGGAATACTTACCTTTTTTATTTCCAGTGGTATGAGTCTCCTTTTTTATCTTTTATTGGGTAGGTGGAAGCCAGTATGGTGTAAAATGTCGCATTGGTTATTAACAATGCTATTTAATAGTATTTTATGTAGTGGTATTGCTTTATTACAAGCAAGGTCAGGTGTGGAAGGATTCCTATTTGGTGGTTACGTAATTAAATTTGCTTTATTAAATGCACTTTTTGGAGACTTGATATTTTTTATTACCTCTGTTGCTGTTAAAAGATGGTCAATTTTCAGTAATCCTATACCTTTTAAATGGCCGTCAAAAAAATAAAATAAAATTTATGAAACTATATCTTTTTGCAATTGGAGGAAGCGGAGCTAGGGTAGTGAAGTCTTTTGTTCATTTATTGGCTTCCGGTAGTAATATACCTATAGGTACTGAAATAGTACCCATTATAATAGATACCGATGCTAAAAGTTTAGAGACGGATAAATTAAATAAGACGATTTACAAATATGGGGAAGTGCAAAGAGTTTTATTTGATAATAATGAGGATTATCGAAATTCATGTAGCTTTTTTAATACTAAAATCCTAACCAAACAATTCAATTTTGAGTCATTAAATTTAGATTCTACATTCAATAAATTCTTAAATGAATATGAAGGGCAACCAAGAAAATTAAAAGATGATATTAAAAATTTGATGGACAGTCTATACGATACTTCTCCAGAAAATAGCAGTGATACCGAGCTAAACTTAAATTTAAATGTTGGGTTTAAGGGAAATCCTAACATTGGGGGAATAATATTCAATATGCTGGAAAATAATATTGATTTCAAAAATTTATTAGGGTCTATTAACGCTACTGATAGAGTTTTTATAATAAGTTCTATTTTCGGGGGTAACGGATCATCAGGATTTCCTGCTTTAATGAATTTATTTAAGCAAAGCGAATTGGAAGGTCTTCAAAATGCCAAGAAAGCTGCCTTGACTGTATTGCCCTATTATGATTTATTAACTGATGAATCAAAGGAAAATGATACTTCAATAAATGCAAAATTATTTAATTCAAAAAGTAAGTCAGCATTATCATTCTATATCCAAGATAATGTACTTAATAGTCTTGATGCGCACTATTATGTAGCTGACAATAAAAGAGGGCAATATAAATATAGTGCTAGAGGAGAAAATCAAAACAATCCTGCAACATTATCCGAATTTTTGGGCGCTCTGGGGATTTTACATTTTCTAAATACATCCCAATTTAATCCAATAGAGAACAAATTTGGTTTTGCTTTGGATATGCTTGGAAGTGGAGCGGGTGATAACATTATACACTTAGGACATTTCAAAAAAGAAAACAAAGTTTACTCACATGTTTTAAAACAATTGATAAGTTTTGCATTTGCTAAAAAGTTCTTTGATTTTTTATGTAGTAATGAGAATGCACTTAACCCTGGTTTTAAAGATTCTTCAGATTTTTATAATAGAAGCAACGAAAGTTACAGGTCTGTATTGAATACATATTATGAAGATTGGCAAAATTGGATTGATGAATTAGAAAATACGACTTCTGGAAAAAGGGGGTTGAAATTTTTTGAATTTAATAGGGAAATTGATGAATTAATCCATAACGCTAATAAGTACAAAAAATTAAAAATTAGGGATATTGAAGGAGAGGTAACTACATCTATAAGAGCCTCCACTAAACAACATAAGCCTTTTAAATATATTAAAGCAATAAATGATTATTTCAATGTGATTAATTCTCCCCACCCATCACTATAAAAAAACTTATATGATCAATTATAAATTTTTGTTGCATGAGCCTGAAAACAAACCTCCCTTTCAAGAATGGTCATTTATACCGCCTATAACAGAGGAAGATATTTCTAAAATAGAAGATTCCGTTATTAAATCAACTTCTGGAAAAATAGGAACATCTATCCCTACTCCTTTAGCTAGGTTATTTACCTTTAAAACAGCTTTCTCAATCGTAAATAAGCAATTAAATGCAGGAGAAATTGATGTAGAAGATATACGCCAATCCATTTATGGTGGAATTGTTTCTGATTGTTTAGATTTTTTGGAATGGATATTTGTTGAGGGAATTAATAATTTTGAACAAATTCCTGTCAACTTAACTGATAATAATGATTTTGGTGTTACTCCAAATTTGCTTGCTTTATCAAAGGCATTTAACAGTACTATAAGTAGTTATTTTAATAAGGGCTTAACAATAACTCTCTTTAAACATAAACAAAGTGGTTTTATTGTAGGTGGAACAAGCCCTTATTCATTATTGTATACATCTCCCAATTGGAGAAGAGAAGTTAAGCAAGCAGGATTAATACAATTAAGAGGGTTAAGTGCAGATACGCTTTTTGATGACACCTATTGTTTATTGCATTCACGTAATATTAATTTTGTTAGTTACTTAAATTCCATAACTAATCCAATTCTGGATAAGGGTGATAACTCTCATCCTCTTAAAGGTTTTGCCGAATATGTTCAAACTACAATAAAAAAATTTGGGATTATTCCCCAAGACTTTAAGGCTTTTGATCTAGCTGTTTTTAGTCCCTCTCATTATTTTTCTTTTGGTTTTAAAAAAATAGATATAGAATCAGGAGATCTTATACAAAGCGATTTTTATTTGGATAAAAACCTTCAGCATATTACAAGTGGAAATAAACCACTAGTACTATCTTCCAAGATGACTTTACTCGGTCAGTATGTAAAAGGTAAGCCTTGGAGCAAGGATGATATTATCAATTTTAATCAGCCCTACCACTCAGATTTGAATAAAAGAAAGTTGCCCAATAGTGGCATTGAGTATGAATATCCGTTTATAATTGATAGTGATTTATTTCAACCGAAACTTATCGAGGTAAGTTATAATATAAATAATAATTATTTTCATACAATTGAATCTCTAAAATATGGTACAAGGTTTTTGCTACCGGTAAAACCTCTGTTTTTTGAAATAATCGGGCTAGACCATATAAGTTTTGAAGAGAATCTGAAGGTAGAAGAAACAGGAAATATCCTAAAGGTTACTTTATTTATTCCTATTATAGGCTCAGATGGCCGCTATCAAAAAACGCGAATGGTAGAGTTTATTAAGGAGTATAGTATTGATACAAACTCTGGTAAAAGCGATGTTAATGTAACCCCATTTGAATGTGCTTTCTTTCCTTTTTTTAGACGGATTGATATGGTAAATAAGAACAATCATAACAAAATAATTTTGTGGTTGGAAAAAAGTAATGTTGAAAATAAAATATCAAGTATTCTTTTTTATGATAATAATTTAGACATTATTGGAGATAATAAAATATTCAATCCATATTCTAAGAAAAGCTTAGATGAAACTAAAGTTGATTTGAAATCGGGATTTCCATTAACTCCGGTTAAAAGAATGGAATATGGCGAGGAGCAGTTTATAACAAATTACTTCTCAACCCATTTGGATTTCAGACTTTTAGAAATAAAATTAGCAGGTGATGGCTATGGTGGATTATTAATACCCAAATTTATTGAGCTAAAACGACCATTTAATAAGAAGTTTAAGTATGCTATTGATTTCGGGACAACAAATACCCATATTGAATATGCGGAAATGAATCATAATGGCATAATTGAAAATACCAAATCTCCATTTAAAGTTGAAATTTCCGGTAACGTACCTCAAATAAATGAAAAACCTTTGGTGGTACTGATGCATAAAAACAGTGAAACATTAGGTGACCTGGATAAAGTATATCCAATTCTAATGAGGGAGTTCATGCCTCCATCAATTGGTAATGATTCAAATTACTACAATATCAAATTTCCAACCAGGTCAGTGATGCTTGATTATAAAACCCCAAAAAATGATACTGATGCGGCCTTTTTACATTCCAATATTGCATTTAAAATTGGTGAAAGAGATGATTTTCATCCACAGGCTATTTATACGCCAGATTTAAAATGGTTATTAGAAGATTCTAATGAAATTGATAAAGATATTTATAAGAATAGAATAAGGATGTTTTTTGAACAACTCTTCTATATGATTAAATATAAAGCTACAATGGATGATTGTGATGAGGATGGTTTAACACTGTGTTTTACCAGGCCTATGTCAATGAAGGATACTCAGTTAAATACAGATATTCAAAAACTTATCAAGTTAGCAATAAAAAAAGTATTTGAAAACGACCCAAATGACACTTCAAAATATATCTTTGAATTAGATGAATCGCTTGCCCCATACGAAAACAACAGAGCAAAGTTTACCAATGATTCTTTCTGCAACATTGATATTGGTGGCGGGACTACCGATATCTTATTTGCATATAAAATTAATAATGTCGATTACAATTTTTATCTAACTTCTTTTCGCTTCGCAGGAAATGTAATATGGGGCAATGAGGCTGATCCAAAAACACATAATGGAATTATCCAATATTTTACTGACATAGCTAGTGCTAAGTCAAAGTTGCATGAAAAAAGCCATCCTTTTTCAGAAGCATTTCATCAATATAATCAATATTATTTAAAAGGAGTATCTGATTCTGAGCTTGTTTCTGTTTTATTCAAAAATAATGAGGTCTTAAAATTTACCGAAACAGTCTTTACCAATTGTATTGACTTTAAATTATTGCTATTTATTCATTATTCTGCCATCTTATATTTTGTAAATTTTGTGTATAAAAAATATGAGACCAAACTTAAATATGAAACTACATTATCATTATCAGGTAATGGAAGCTTATATCTAAATTTAATACCTGTTACGGCAATATCAAATTTATTATTAAAGAAATTTTCGAATAGCACTTCAAATCCAATTGATGGTGTAATTAAAGAGGACTTTCCAAAAGAAATTACTGCAAGGGGGGCTCTTCTTATGAAACCAATTATTAATCAAAGGAGTCTGGTTGATGATATTAATAGCTTGGATGACGATTTTGTTGAAGTCTGTATTCAATTAAAAGAGCATACTATAGATGGTTCACATGTAGACACAAATAGCTTAACTCCGGAATTGACAAAATCATTGTCCTCTTTCTTTTCGATAATTATTGATTTATTGAAAACCAATGAAAAATTAAAAGGGCAAGTGGGAAATATCTCTAATTATGCAGAAATGTTTAATGAAAAATATTATGCTGCAAGTATTATGAAATGGCTACACGTTGAAAAACCGAATTTAAAAAACATAGATTCTGTGTTTTTCAAACCTCTGAAATATATTTTATTTGATTTATCAAATGCTATTTATGAAAAAAATAAAATTCGATAGCATGAAGAACTACAGAGGGTTATTGTTTTTGCTAATCATACTTACCTACTCACTGTTTGCCAATGCACAGGAACAAAGACTGCAAGTAATTAAGGAAGCAGTTGTATTTATGGCAAAAATTAACAACGTAAGCAATGTTACAAGTATACAAGATTCTAACTCTATAAAATCTCTTATTAATTATTCAAACGGTAAAAATATTCAAGGTTTGAATAGACTTATAAAGTCTTGGAACGAGAGTACTTATTATAAAAAAAATGACATAGAAGAACTCTCAAAAATTATTCTTAATGATTTGACAGGAGGCGATAAATCAGATCGAAAAATAAAATATGAAGTGCCCTACAAAAATTTCAAAATAAATTTAGAAAAAATTTCAAAGGCTAATAAAGACGAACAAAAAAATGTTGTTGATACTGTTTCCCAAAATAAGTTATTAAGAAATAATAGAGTCAAAGAAGGAGATAAAATCATTGACCCTATAAAACCCAGTATTAATACAAAATCTGACAAAGAATTATATATATCTTATATAGCTTTATTTTTTAGTTTAGTTTCAATTGTATTATTTTTCGCTGGGTATAAAAAATATAATTCCCTAAAAAGCGATTATCATAAACTTAAGGATAAGTTTTATTCAGAATATGGTAGTTTTAAATTTAAAGTTGAAGAATTTATATCTGCTAAATCAAGTATTGTTGAAAAATCTGTAAACACGATATCGCCATCACAAACTGAGCTAACAATGAATTCTGCTCCTAACATGCATAATCAAACAGCTAATTATCTTATAGAAGAGGTTTCACAGCAAAAAGATGAGAATATAATTAAGTATGCCAAAAGTAGCGACAACGGTGGTTTTAATACTATTGATTTAAAGAATAAGCAAAATGGGGAATGTATATATGAATTACATATAAAGGGAAAAAATGGTTTTTTTAAACTAAGTACAGATAAAAAGGTCCGTCAATACACTTTAAGTTCTAATCCTGAATATTATTTTAAGCCAGATAGTTGCCAAATGGAAGGAATACCATCTTCAGATAAAACTATTGAAACTAAAGCTCCCGGTAAAATTACCTTAAATAGTGATGAAACAAAATGGTTAATCGATGATAAAATATCTTTAATTTTTCGTTAACGCTTTAATGAAATATGAGAGAAAATTTAAAAAAAATAATTCGGAATATAATAATAAATGAGTACTACCAAGCACCGGATCAAAATCAAATTATTGCTTTTTTAAAAAAAAATCATACAGATAAGATTATTGGATTAAGTGATTATGAATTAAATAATATCATAGTTGAGGCATCTCAGGATATTGATTTTAAATTCTTAACTTTTTTTAAAAAAATACATGAAGATTACTTTTTTGCCTGGTTTGAAAGTAGCAAAATAAACCGAAAGGAGCTAAAAGAAGTATTTGAAAAGGCAAGCTCTCAAAATATTGACGCTGAAAGATTGGTTAAGGATATTTTTGAGATATTGAAGAATAACAAATTTACTCCCGAAAATAATTCTGTAATTCCTGCTGCCCCGGACGTTAAGTTCTTAGTAAGCACCAATTGGGTTATTCAAGAAGAAAATACAGCAACAAGTTTAGATAAAAATCTAATTCTCACCGAGGAAATTTCGAATGGAGAAATTATAAATTCAGAGGAACAAGCCCAAAACAGCAATCCAGTTTTAGATACGATAAAAGAACGTTATCATGAAACTACAAGCGCAGAGCAAAAAGATAATGATGAAACTAACGCTGCTAGCAACTCAGAGCTTTTAACAGAGAAAAAATTGTCTTTTCAGAAAATAATAATTGGTATCATTTCATATACTGTAATTTTTATTTTTCTTTTATTTATCTGTCATTTTTATCCTGGAATACCCCGAGTCTGCGTGACAGTTGCTTTCGTACTCATTTCTGTTCTAACTGTAATAATGTCTGCAATAACACCTAGGGGTATGTCAGATGTCGCTCCTTCGAAAAGGCCTTTTCTTATTTGTAGAAACTGTATTCTTTTTGCTTGTACTTTTTTTGGACTAATGTGTGTTTTTTGTAACCAAGCCTTTATTAGCCAATCTTCTGTTTATGAGCCAATACACAGGTCTCTTTGGAAAAAGAATATTATCGGTATAGATAATAAAGATTTAATACCTATACCTAAAAGGACGACTTATTTGTTAGATATATCAGGTACTATGGCAGTAAGAGCCCCTCTTCAATCTTGGCATACGGATATAATAAATGAGCTCCGTACAAACTGGCAAGGAGAAGGCGATATTTTCTTAATGCAGAAATTAAATTCATTGAAGAGTAGCAGTACTTTAAGTTTGGTTGAAATCTCTATGTTGAGGCTTTGTAACGAAATTATCAAGCATTTTAACACTATCGCTATATCAGTGAGGGACAGCTCTTATTTCAGTGTCTTTACATTTAGCGATTACCCCCAAAAATGTAAAGACTTATGTCGATTGACTAAAGAAAATGTAATTAAGGCTGTACATAATATTATTTGTCTCCCTTTGGGTGTATATAATGTTACGCATACAGACTTTACAGCAGTTCTGGATTTAATTAATCAAGAAGGAGATTCTGCCTCGATAAGAAGTTCATACTATCCCAATACTTTTAATTCAGTTATAATTAGTGATTTTTTGCATGACAATGGGAATTTTAAAAAAGATTCTGCTAAGATAAAACTCTCAATAGAATCTATACAGGAGAAGAATATTCGGTTAAACTTGATTTTGGTCAAGGAAAGTGTAGACATGACTTTACTTAACGTTAAGAAAATGGTTGAACAATTAATGCAACCTGACTTTTATGAGGTAAGCTCAATAAAAGAGGGTGTGTTAAACAACTCTGTCAGTAAATCAAGGAAACCCGTTTTGTTTTTGTATAGCGATCCGTCTCAGACAGAATCCTTATGTCAGATATATAATATTACTTTGAAGGACAAACCATATTATTTTAAGATACAGGGTAATATCGAATCAGGGCAAGAGTATAGTCTCATTGATAAAAAGAATAACACTAAGCCATTGTTTTTAGCAAAAGAAATACAATTTATATTAGTAGATACTATAGTCATCAAATACACGGGGAATGTAATTCAGCAAATACCTAAGCATAAGCTGATTATAAACGATAAAAATCTTGGGATATCAGTTGAATATCAGATCATTTTCCTGAAATCCTTGAATATGTCTACTGCAATTCTCTTTGTTATTAGCGTTTATCTTGTTGGGCTTTTTACATTCCTTTTTAGCATTGCCTATTATTTATGGTATAAAAATAAAAACCTAGACTTAATTTATTTACAGCCACGAAATAAAAATTCTTTTTGATATGATTTTTTTGCTAACACTTTAATGAAATATGAGAGAAAGTTTTAAAAAAATAATTCGGAATATAATCATAAATGAGTACTACCAAGCACCAGATCAAAATCAAATTATTGCTATTTTAAAAAAAGGTCATTCAGATAAGATTTTTGGATTAAGTGATTATGAATTAAATAATATCATAGTTGAGGCATCTCAGGATATTGATTTTAAATTCTTAAGTTTTTTTAAAAAAATACATGAAGATTACTTTTTTACCTGGTTTGAAAATAACAAAATAAACCGAAAAGATCTAAAAGAAATATTTGAAAAGGCAACTACTCAAAGCATTGACACTGAAAGATTAGCTAAGGATATTTTTGAGATCTTGAATGATAAAAATTTTAACCCCGAAAATAATTCTGTAATTCCTGATACCCCGGACGCAAAATTCTTAGTAAGCATTAATTGGATTATTCAAGAAGAAAGCGTACCAACAGATTTAGATAATAATTTAAATGCCACGCCGGAGATTGAAAATCTGCCAATCAATAATTCAGAGCTGTACACTACCCTTGAAGAAAAAATAAAAAATTCATTTGAAAAAAATAATATTTTGGGTGGCAGGTTATTGAGTTTGATTTTTGCCCAATTAGAAGGTATATCTAATAATTCGGATATAAATGTGAAAGTTGTAACCGATTTATTTAAGAAATATGAATTTACTAATTATCCTGACCCCCAATCAGATAAAGAGTTTACTAACAAAGAAACGGTACTTTCCGTTAACTGGTACAAATTAGGCTCTTTAAGAAAAATAAATCCGCCACCTGTAAAGGAATCAACAACAAATTTTTCATCTCTCAGAAAAAAAATTATTGGCGCAACATTTTTAATGCTAGCTGCTATTGGGATTGCTGGGTATTTCATTTGGTACAAACCTTATATCAAAGATAAAAATGCAGCCCGAATGTATTCCTATGCCAATTCATTGACTTTACGTTCTTCTCCTGCTGCAGGAGGGGATTATAATGCCATTGGTAACATTCTTTACGGTACAGAGATCCTGGTTTATTCGTATAATGGTGATTGGGCAGAATGCAAAGCAAACGGGAGAAAAGGCTATGTTGCACTGCTATTTCTTCTATCAAAAAAAGATTTTCATGAACTTAACGGGATATTGGCAGATCCGGATACGAGGGATGAAATAGCTTCAACTAAATGCCGGAGAGCCCTGTTGAATTATTTTAATTCAAAGGGAATCATGGGTAAAATTGATAGTGAAATTCAAAAAGAAATATATGGGGAGGTGAAACAAAAAGAAGTCTGGCAGGTATTTACAAAACCCAGTCATAATGAGCCCAATAATGCTGCCTATCCTAAAGTTGTTAATCCAAAAAGCAGGTACACAGATTTTGCCTGCATTATAAAGAATATTACAACAAATAAAAGAAAGTTTCTTCTATTTTCATTTTCTGATGACGAAAAGGAAACATTAGAATCTGAACAGGATGCTCCTGATGTTGGATATATTCAATCTGTTTCCCGGTATCCCTATAAAGTCCGATATGCGAACTAATTCCAAAAAGATAAATAAAAAGAGTGTTCTTCTTTGGGCATTGATTTTTATTCCCTATTTAGTTTTAATTCCAGCCGCCTTTTGGTACTTTAATAAATTGGACAGTGTTGAACATTCATCTTTTATTGTAATTAATAAAGCTGAAATGATGTTGTATCATTATAACTATCAAGGCGAATTATTACAAAAGTCACAAATCGCTACCGGAAAAAATTCCGGAAATAAAGAAATGATGGGCGACTCTAAAACTCCTGAGGGAGTGTTTACAATAAACCAGGTTGAAGATGCATCTGCCTGGACCCATGATTTTAAAGATGATACCCTGGGTAAAATTGCAGGAGCATATGGACCATATTTTATCAGGATAGCTGTTCCGGGGCAAAAGGGTATAGGTATACATGGTACGCACGATGATAATTCTATCGGAAACAGAGTCTCCGAAGGTTGCATAAGAATGCATAATGAAGATTTAATTATGCTGGTTAAACATATCAATACTGCCTCTGTAGTGGTTATAACACCTGGTATAGATGATATAAAAGTGAACTCATTACTACAAACTGACACCATTATCGATAAGCCAGTATTAATTAAAACCTGGGTGCCTAAGAGCAAACAACCAGTTAAACCGAAGCAATTTGATAAAATAAAGCTGAAAGATAAAAACAGGAAATAATATACTATAGGCAACGAAATAAAGAAGTGTAGCTTAATTAAAAATAAAATGGTAAAAAAAAGAAAGAAAAGACTCATCCCTAAAACACTGATTTTATTCTGCATAATAACAGGTATAGCTACATTGGTTCTACGCATGCTCAACCGTAAACTGCAGGTACCGGAACTTGGCGAGATCAATGGCTATATAGGCACTGATCT
>Ga0193752_1002551_pt1 | contig 13495 bp, 8 predicted proteins | sample H1c1metaG_FD_144924 | JGI IMG/M metagenome (GOLD analysis project Ga0193752, IMG submission 144924) | Soil microbial communities from a riparian zone of the East river system, Colorado, United States - H1c1 | ecosystem: Environmental > Terrestrial > Soil > Riparian zone | place: USA: East River... | reverse complement strand
CTGCGCGATCGCCATGTCCGGCGTCACGTGGTCGAGAATCGTCGGTCCGATGTAATAGCCATCTTCGCGTCCCTTCACGACCGCATTGCGGCCGTCGACGACCAACGTCGCGCCGGCCGCAACCGCCTCGTCGATGTATCGCGTAATCCGCTCCTTCGACGCCGCTGAAATCACCGGGCCCACATCCTTCCCCGGCACCATCTTCGACGCCACCTCGGCCATCCGTGCGATGATGTGATCCGTCGCCGAGACGGCGACCATCACCGATGCCGCCATGCAGCGCTGGCCAGCACATCCCGACATCGACGCCACGACGTTCGACGCCGTCATCTCGCGATCGGCGTCGGGCATGACGATCAGGTGATTCTTCGCGCCGCCCAGTGCGAGGCAACGCTTGAGATTCGATGTCGCTCGACGATAGACGATCTGTGCGACTTTCGTCGAACCGACGAAGCTCACCGCCGCGATGCCAGGGTCGTCACAGATCGCCTCGACCACTTCGCGCCCACCGTGCACCACCTGCAGCACTCCCGGCGGCAATCCCGCCTCGGCGAGCAACTCCACGATTCGGCGCGCTGACAGCGGCACCAACTCCGATGGCTTCAGGATCATGCAGTTGCCGAGCGCGATCGCATTCGGGATCGACCAGTTCGGCACCATGTTCGGAAAGTTGAACGGCGTAATCGCGGCGACGACGCCAACCGGGAACCGCTCGACACGACACTCCACGCCGCGACTCACCTCGAGCACTTCACCGGTGACGATCTGCGGCAGCGAGCACGCGAACTCCGTGAGCTCCGCCGACTTCAATACTTCGGCGCGCGCTTCACTGGCGATTTTGCCGTTCTCTTCCGTAACGAGTGCGGACAGTTCGTCGATGTTGCGCTCGAGCAACGTCTTGTAGCGGTAAAGCACCTGCACGCGCTCCTTGATCGGAGTCGTGGACCAGGCGGGGAAGGCGGCGTGGGCGGCGGTAACGGCGGCGTCTACGTCACGCGCTGAGGAGAGCGGCACGCGCGAAAGGACAGCGCCACTGCTCGGGTCGTATACATCCAACGTCGGGGCATCCGGCGACACAAAAGCGCCGCCGATGCAGTTCTGCACTTCGGCGTATTTCATGGGCCAAGATGTGATTCGGACCCCGCGCGAGCAAGCGCTCCGAGCCTGGACTAGCAGGTCCCTCGGTCGCTGCGCTCCTGTCGGGACGACAATTACAGGTTTGTCGTGCTCTTCCGCAGTTGGTGTCGTCCCGAGCGAAGTCGAGGGACCTGCTCTTCTGCTGTTACTGCGCCCGCTGCTCTGGCGGCGTGACCCTCGGCGACTTGCCGGTCGCCTTCGCCCGATCGCCCACCGATTGCACGAGCGCCGCGAGTCGGTGTCGCTCCAGCGGAAGCGTCAGATCTGCGAGCACCGCACGCTGAAGTGCAGGAAGGAGCGGAGCCGGCAGCATCGCTGCCGACCGATAGAGCAGTCGAGCGCCGCCAGCCGCAATCGGCACCGCGAGCAATTCCGCACCAGCGCTGCTCGCCAGTTCACGGTCGATCACCAGGACGAGAGGCGGCAAACTCGCGGCGAGTTCGCGCGCATCACTCAGCGAGGTGGTGACCGCAGGCCGATGCCCAAGCCCGGCGAGCGACTGCGCCAAACCCTCGAGTAGGGCGACGTCGGTTCCTACCAGCATCACATACGTCATCAGTGTGACAGCTCCGATCAAAACGGCCTGCGGCGCCAAATAGATCCCGAACGAGCGAAGCAGACGCCGCTCGTACCACTTCCAACAACAGCACCTTCGGTGCCGTACAAAATTGTCCCGCCTATGTGAGAATCCCTTCAAGGATCGACAGAGCGAAATACGCGACGATTGGTGTGATGTCGATCATACCAATTGACGGGATCACGCTACGCAGGGGCCGGAGCATCCACTCCGTTGCCCCATGCGACCATCGCAACCACGGGCTCGCTGCAGCGCGAGGGAACCACGAGCCGATGACGCGGACGAGAATCGCCAGGCGCAGGAAGGCAAAAATCCAATGGACAAGCAGAATGAGAATCCCGCCGACCCCCACCGTCGTCGCAGCCATCGCTTGGCCAAGCAGGCCCAGCAGCATGTCGATTGCCGCGAGGATCAGTGCCGCAACGACGACATAGGCGACGAGCGCCCACAACGGCGTGGCCGACGGATGGCCGCCCGACCGAAGAACCTGCCGTTCCACGCCCGCGAGCCGAGGGTCGACGTTCGAGCGCAGGAATCGCGAAACAGTACTGAATGGATTGATGCGGCGCGTTCGGGCGGCCCAATCCGCGGCAGCCACAGCGGCAAGCACGACGCCGCCAGCGAGGAATACTGTCCGCGCGATGGCAGAGATGGACGTGAGCAGGGCAAACGCAGCGTTCATGTGGCAAAGCTGCTGGCGGGACGGCAACGCTTCAAGTACGCTCGACCGGCAATTTACATTACCGCGACCACAACCTCGCCTCCATGCCCACGAAATCCGCTGCTGCCCGTCGCTACTGGCTCGTGAAGTCAGAGCCAAGCGTCTTCTCCTTCGACGACCTGCTGGCGCGTCCCGGCAAGACCACGCACTGGGACGGCGTGCGAAACTTCCAGGCGCGTAACACCATGCGCGACGACATGAAGAAGGGCGATCTCGTCTTCTTCTATCACTCGAGTGCCGATCCCACCGAGATCGCCGGCGTTGCACAAGTGGTACGTGAGGGCTATCCCGATCCCACCGCACTCGACCCGAAGGACTCGCACTTCGATCCCAAGAGCAAGGCCGATGCGCCTTCGTGGTACATGGTCGACCTCAAGGCGGTGGAAAAGCTCAAGCGTCCGATCTCGCTCGCCGAGCTGCGAACGATGAAGGGGCTAGAGAAGATGACGCTACTTCAGAAGGGCAGCCGACTCAGCGTGCAGCCGGTATCCGAGGAGGAGTGGAAGATCATCTACGCGGCTGGGATGACTGCTTGAAGACGGCTCGAAGGGCGCGCTCAAGGGGCGCCCTTCGAGCCCGGTTCGGAGCACGCAGTCAGAGCACGCTCCTAGGCAGTCCGCATCAATAACCACAGTCCGCTCACTGTCCCGATCACGGCCACGGCGACGCGGACGAACTGCTGCGGCACGCGCTGCGCCGCCTTCGAGCCGAGATAGCCGCCGCTCATCGAGCCGACGAGCATGACCAGCGCGATCGGCCAGTCGACGATACCGCTCAGCGCGAAGGTGACCGACGCCACCATGTTCATGCAGAAGCCGCCCCAGTTCTTCAGGCCATTCATCCGGTGGAGATTGGTGAACCCCATGAAGCCGAGCGCGGCGAGCATCAGAATTCCGACCCCCGCACCGAAGTAGCCGCCGTAGATCCCGATAATGAACTGCCAGACGAGCAGAATTGGCGTGGGGCCGGCCTGTGTCAGCGCCGCGTCGTCGAGCACAGTCGTATGATGGCGACGCACCCACGCCAGCAACGGCCGCTGCACGACGAACAGCGTCGTGGCGCCGAGCACTAGCCACGGCACCACGTGGTCGAACGTCGTGCCGGGCGTGTGCAGCAGCAGCCACGCGCCGAGCCCGCCGCCGAGTAGCGAAGGGAGGGTGAGCGCGAGCGCCCACTTTCGGGCGCCCGCCAACTCGCCGCGATAGCCGAGCATGCTCGTGAGCGCGCCCGGCACGAGCGCCACCGTGCTGGTCGCGTTGGCGACGAGTGGCGACATCCCCGCCGCCACGAGCGCCGGAAACGTGAGGAGCGTCCCGCCGCCGGCGATGGCATTCATGATTCCGGCGACGAACGCTGCCGCAGCGACGAAGACGAGGCGCCCGGCGGGAATGGCGACGAGCGACGAGTTCGAGAGCAGCAGGGGAGTGCGGGTTCAGTGTCGGCTGGGAACCACCGGCCAGCGGAAAGAATAACCGATCGCGGCCTTCACGAATGCAAAATGGCGCAATGTCGCACTGCCTCGCACCCGGATACATTTCGGACGCGGCGGAGCAGGCGCTCTTGCCGGAGACGGGGGCGTATTCCAGGGAGAACGTGGTCATGAGCAAGACGGAGTCGAACGCAGCGGGCGCAGCAGAAGGCGGCGCGCTCGAGATCAAGGACACTCGCACCGGGACGAGCTACTCCGTCCCCATCCTGCCATCAGGACCGGAAGGCGATACCGCCATCCGCGCGCTGGATCTTCGCCCGATCAAGGTCCAGCCGGACGAGTTCGGCCTGATGACGTACGATCCGGCGTTCATGAACACGGCGTCGTGCAAGAGCGCCATCACGTTCATCGATGGCGACAAGGGCATTCTCCGCTATCGGGGCTATCCCATTGAGCAGCTCGCCGAAAAGGCGAGCTTTCTCGAGGTGGCATGGCTGCTCCGCAACGGCGAGCTGCCCACGCAGCCGCAGTACGACGAGTGGACGCACAAGATCACATACCACACGTACGTCCACGAGAACATCAAGACGTTCCTGCAGGGCTTTCGCTACGACGCGCATCCGATGTCGATGCTGTGCAGCTCCGTCGCCGCGCTGTCCTCGTTCTACCCGTCGGCGAAGAACATCCAGGATCCGGCGGAGCGCGACATCAGCATCGTGCGTCTCCTCGCCAAACTCCCCACGCTCGCGGCCTTCTGCTTCCGCCACGTAAAGGGACTGCCCTTCATCTATCCCGACAACGACCTCGGCTACGTCGAGAATTTCCTCTCGATGGTCGCACGCATGACGGAGCCGAAGTACGAGGGCAACCCGATCTTCGTGAAGGCGCTCGAGGTGCTGTTCATCCTCCACGCCGACCACGAGCAGAATTGCTCGACGAACGCCGTCCGCGCCGTCGGCAGCTCGCACGTCGATCCCTTCTCGGCCATCGCCGCCGGCATTGCGGCGCTCTACGGTCCGCTGCATGGCGGGGCGAACGAGCAGGTGCTGCACATGATCAAGGAGATCGGCGACGTGAAGCACGTCCCCGCCTTCATCGAAGGCGTGAAGGGCGGCAAGGGCAACAAGTTGATGGGCTTCGGCCACCGCGTGTACAAGAGCTACGATCCGCGCGCGCGCATCGTGAAGAAGCTCGCTGACGAAGTGTTCAAGGTCGTCGGCGTGGACAAGGATTTGGAGATCGCGCTGGAGCTCGAGCGCATCGCGCTGTCCGACGACTATTTCGTCTCGCGCAAGCTCTACCCCAACGTGGATTTCTACACGGGGTTGATCTACCGCTCGATGGCGTTCCCCACGGATTTCTTCACGGTGTTGTTCGCCGTGGCGCGCACGGCCGGTTGGCTCGCGCAGTGGGAGGAGATGCTGAACGACAAGGAGCAGAAGATCGCACGTCCTCGGCAGATCTACACCGGTTACGGCGAGCGTGCGTACGACGGCACGCTGGATTACGTGGCTGGTCAGGGTCGCAAGAAGGACGCGGTTCGGAAGTAGGCCTCGCTCGACGCATGTCAAAGGCCGCTGGTTTCGTATCGTCGAAACCAGCGGCGCTTTGTTTCCAGACCTCCTGATGCCATCCCCGTCATTGCCGAAGCACGACGAGCGATCGTCGATCACGTGGCGCGTGGTCGCGCTGTACGTGGGCCTGGCGCTGCTGTACTTCGCGCCTGCATTCCTCCCCGGCCGCCAGATCGGCGGTACCGACTATTTCGCCGGCGGCTACCACTTCCTCGACTTCGGCGTGCACCGCCTGCGCGACGGAAGCCTCCCCAAGTGGGTGCCTTACATCTTCGGCGGGCTGCCGATGTACGCCAACCCGGGCGGGCTGTTCTACCCGGTGCGCGTGCTCTTCTCGCTGGTCCTGCCGGTCGATCGCATCATGCCGGCGCTGTTCGTGGTGCAGTTCGCGCTCGCCGGCATCGGCATGCACGTCTTCGCGCGCGCGCTCGGCGTGCGTCGCTGGGTGGCGCTCGTCGCTGGCGTCGCGTTCGAGCTCACGGGCGTGATCGTCTCGTACGTGTTCGCGGGCCACGACGGACGCATCATCGTCGCCACGTTCACGCCGCTCGTGTTCTTCTACGTGCTGCGCGGCGTCGAGACCGGTGCGTGGCGATGGTACCTCGGCCTCGCGGCCACGGTCGGATTCGTCATGCTCTCGGCGCAGTTGCAGAGCGCGTATTACCTGCTCGTCGCTGCAGGGCTGTGGGGCGTGTTCCTGCTGGCGCGCCGCCGCCGCGAGTTGCCGGTGCACGCGATGGCCACACGCACGACGCTCGGTGTCGTCGCGGTCGCGATCGGCTTCGCGCTCGCCGCCGTGAACCTCGTGCCATTCGCCGGCTATGTGAAGGACTCGCCGCGCGCCACGAGCGCGAAGCGCGACTTCGCTTTCTCCACACAGTTCTCCATGCCACCCGTCGAGACGATCGGTCTCGCTGTGCCGGAGCAGGCGGGCATCCTTCGCCAGTACACCGGCGAGAGCCAGTTCAAGCTGCACACGGAATACGTTGGCGCGCTCGTGCTGCTCATGCTGGCCGTCGGCGTGCTCCTGCTGCGTCGCGACGGCGTTTGGCAGTTCATGGCGGCCATCGCCGCATTCATGCTGTCCATCAGCTATGGATCGCACACGCCGATCTACCAGCTCTACTACAGGTTCCTACCCGGCACGGCAAAATTCAGGTCGCCGTCCATCGCCCTGTTCATGCTGTCCTTCTGTCTCGTCGTCATGGCCGCGCTCGCGCTCGAACGACTCGCGCAGATGGCCGACGATGCGAACGCCACCGGTGAGCGCTCGACGCGAAAGCTGAATCGCTTCCTCACCGCTTGCGCTGGGGTCGCGCTCGCCGCGTTCGTTGTCTCCGCGGGCACCGCATTCAGTGGAAGCACGCGCGCCATGGGATGGGCGAGGTTCGCCCTCTTCTTGTGGATCACGGCGCTCGTGCTGCGCGCGCTGCTGCGCGGCCGCATCACCGTGCGCACGACGACGATGGCGCTTGTCGTTCTCACGGCCACGGACCTCCTCGTGATCGATCGCCACTTCATCTACACGGAGGATGCGCCAGAACGCGCGTTCGCCGCCGACGACGTGGTCGGTTACCTGAAGTCGCACACGCCGGGTCGCGTGTGGGTCTTCCCGTTTCCCCAGCAACAGGGCGCGCCGCACTATCTCGGCAACGGCCGGTTCGGCGAGCGGTCGGACTACTTGATGCGCTTCGGCATCAGCCAGGCGGGTGGCGAGCATGGCAACCAGCTCTATCGCTGGAACCAGTTCGTCGGCATCGCACCGGGCGGCAATGTGCTCGACTGGCACAACTTCGTGCAGCATCCCGCGATGATGGACGCCGCTGCCATTCGCTACATCCTCAGCGGCGTTCGTCTGCAGCTATTCGATGCGAAGACTGGCGCAGGCCTTCAGGGCGTGCGAGAAGTGCATCGTGGCTCGGCGTTCGTGTACGTCAACAACCGCGCGGTCGCCCGCGCGCAGCTCGTGCCGAGCGTGAAGGCGGTGGCGCCCGGTGGCGCGCTCGTCGAGATGCAGCGCGACGACTGGGATCCGCGCCTGCTCGCCCTCGTCGAGGCGCCGGCGCCTCCCTTCACGAGTGCACCCCGCCAGACCGCTCCTCCCCCCGCGCCTGAGGGCCTGCCCGCGAGCCTCAACGCGGCGCCGGGCACGACGCAGGTGAACGTCGACGAGCCCGATCGCGTCGACGTCGCCGTGAATGCGACCGCCCCTGCGATGTTGGTGCTCAACGACAACGATGCCGAAGGCTGGCGCGCGACGATCGATGGACGCAGCGTGCCCATCCTGCGAACGAATCACACCTTTCGCGGCGTCGCTGTCACGCCGGGCAATCACCTCGTGAGCTTCCGCTTCGAGCCGCAGTCTCTCTACACAGGGCTGTGGATCTCACTCGCCACGCTCGCCACGATTCTTGCCGGTGCCGTGCTCGTGTTTCGCGAGTCGCGTCAGCGTCCCGTGACGGGCGCGTAGCCGAGTCCACTCGGCGCCTCCAGCACCTGCTGTCGGCCGCTGATGAGTCGCATGTAGTTCAGCGATGCCGACATGCGGCCGAGCTGGTGGCGAAGGTCCGTGTTGGCCTGGAGCGACGACGATGGCGCCGCACGCCCCGCGGCGATGAAGCCGAGCTGCTCGGCGCCGCGCGGCGCCTGCGCGAGCGCCGTGGTGATCGCATAGCCGAGCCGCATGTAGAGGTAGGGCGTGTTCGCGGATGGCGCGTCGATCCAGCGTCCCTGGCGCTCGATGGCCGCAGGGCCACTGAACGTCTTCCACATGGCGATCGAGCGCTCGAGGTCCACATGCTCGGTGCCGTTCCGCACAACACCAGGCGCGCTGTCGGGATGCGCGACGAGCTTCCGCGCGAGACCCTGCGTCACGAGGCGGTCGGACAGGAACCGGTCGATCGGCGCGGAGCCCGCGCCCGAGCTGAAGTAGATGGGGCGGGTGCCTCCCGCGTCGCGGATGATTCGCAGCATCACGACGACGTCGCGCGTGAGCGGCGTGCCCGCGGGGATGTCGACGTCGAAGCCAGCGAGCTGGATGCGGCTGGGCGCCGTCGTCCTCGTGATGAGCGGAATGGAGTCTGCTGCGGCGGGACTCATCGCGAGCACGGGGATGGTCGGCGTGCGCGGAAGTGTTTTGTAGATCGCCGGCCCTGTCGCCGGATCGTACTGAACGAGCTCTCGGTTGATCTGCTCGCGCACGTACCAGTCCGTCGAGAGGTACGCGAGCAGCACCACGGTGACGTCGCGTCGCACGCCGAGCACTTGTTGCGCGAACCACAGCGGGAAGGAGTCGTTGTCACCGCCGGTGAACAGGATGCCATTCGGTTCGACGCTGTTCAGGACGTCGACGGCGAAGTCCTCCGCGAACGTCTCGCCGCGCCGCGACGCGGCCGACCAGTTCAACACGAGCGGGATGAGCGCCACCGCGAGGACGGGCGCCGTCATGCGCCATTGCGCTGGCGTCGGCGTCGCGCGCGCGTCGTCGGCACCATCGTCCGCAAGGAATTCGGCGAGCCGCTGCCACACGTACGCGATGCCGAGCGCGATCCACACGGAGAGCGCGGAGTAGCTCCACAGGTAGAAGTAGTCGCGATCGCGCACTTCGTGTGCTCGCGGATCCTGCACGCCCATCGCCACGGCCTGCGAATAACCGAGCTTGAAGTTCAGGTAGTAGATCAGCCCCGCAGTGAGCGTGAGGATGAGCGTCGCAAAGGGGACGAACGTGCGTCGGTCGCGGCGCCAGTGCGTGTAGCCGCCGAGCGCCGTCAGCAGCAGCATGACTACCGCGAGTGAGCCCTGCCAGTCCGGTGACGCGCCCGATGGATCGCGAAACCACTGCCACTTGAAGTAGAGCCACCACATCCGCACCTGGTTCGACAGCGACTCTTGCCGGTCGAGTAGTGACGGCTTCGCGTACTGCGTGCGGTTGTTCTCGTACAGGAAGCGGTCGAGCGTTTCGCGGCTCACCGTGCAGTCCCAGTGTGGGGCGCCGTCCTGGCACGCGGTGGGATGTCCCTCGTTGATCTCGAGACGGAATGCCGCGCGGATGGGCAGCGCGATGTATGGCGATACGCCGAGCACGAACATCGCGGCGCACATCATCAGGAGTCGCGCGCGGAGAAACGTGCGCGGTCGTGTGTACAGGACCGCGGCGAGGAGCGCGGGTCCGGCAAGCAGTCCAGCGATGTGGATCGTGTAGCCGAGTCCAAGTCGATAACTCAGCAGAGCCAGTCGCCTGTCGGCATGACGGCCATCCGGCGCGGCCTGCCAACGGAGGGTCGCCCACAGGTCGAGGGAGAGCAGGAACAGTGAGACCGTGTAGACCTTCTCGTTCACGACCGACTGGTTCCATACAGTGAACGCGGTGGCGCCGACGATTGCGGCCGCCGCGGCGATGGCCAGTGCCGGCGTGCGGGAGAACCAGTTGCGCGCGACCTGCTCGGTGACGAGGAACCAGAGGCCGGCCGAGAGCGCGCTCGCGATGGCGACGAGCACGTTGAGCCGGCCGGCGACGGTGCTGGCGATCGGGGTGAGAGAGACGACTCGCCCTAACAGCACGAATCCGGGATTTCCCGGAGGGTGCGGAATGCCCAGTCCAGCGGCGGCCGCGACGTACTCACCCGCATCCCAGAGCCCGATGGTGGGGGCGAGGGTGACGAGGTAGAGGGCGAGCACGATCGCCGAGACGATTGCAGCGGCCTTGTAAGATGGTGCCCCGTCAGTGTTTGTGTGCCCTTTTCTGGGCGCGACTTGCGTCATTTGTTTCCGGGGCCGGCGTCGTGGCGGGAGTGGGTGGTGAGACTAGGGTTGGTCCATGTCGGAGGCAAGGTCGGACAAATTGTTACCAAATGCACTTTATCTAGACAGCCATAGTGGCGATACTTTGCATGAGACTTTATGGCCGATCTTTCGTCTGCAAGCGAACATGTAAGCGAACCGTCGCGTGTTTAACTGTCGCTGGCGCTGCCGCCAAAAACCGCAGACGGTTCGAAACCGTACTCCATCCCGCACGATGTCCTACTCACGAAGAACCGCCACGCTTGTCGCCGCGATGCTCCTTGTCTCATGCGGCGAGCGGCAACTCGTGCGGCCGGAGACTGAGACGCCCGTCTCTCCCGGCGGCACACGCCCGTCGCCCGTCTCACTCCAGCGTCTCGACTGCACGGCGCGCGTCGACTCCAAAACCGTCAAGTGCGGAACGGTTTCGACCGGCGGTGCCGTTGGCGACGTGATCATCGGAGGCCAGGGCGTGTACGTCACGCTGGCGTCGTCCAACGTGGCGTACGACAACGTCAGCGGCATCTTCTCCTTCGACGCCACCGTGACGAACCTGATCCCGCAGGCGCTCGGCACCAACGACGGCACCGCGCCAGACAGCACTGGCGTGCGCGTGTTCTTCCACGATGGCCCGACGGTCACCGTGGGAACGGGCATCGCGTCCGTCGCGAATGCCGACGGCACCGCGACGTTCACGGATGTGAACCAGCCCTACTTCCAGTACATGGGCGCCGATCTCGGCAGCGATGGCATCCTCGCACAGAACGAGACGTCGTCGACCAGGAACTGGCAGCTCAACATTCCCTCCACGATCACGTCGTTCACGTTCTTCATGTACGTAAGCGCGAACGTGCACTACCCGAACGGATACGTCGACATCTCGGCGACTGCGCCCTACATGAACCAGTCGTCGCTCCAGACGCCGACGGGCACGGTGCGCACGAACGTCGGCAATGTGGTGGCCGGATCGTCCATCACGTGGACGAGCACTGCGCCCGCTGTTGCCACCGTGGATCCCAGCAGTGGCGAGCTTACGGCCGTTGCGCCGGGCACTGCGATCATCACGGCGACGAGCAACGTCTCCACTACCGGCACGTACGCTGTGCAGGTATGCCCCAACCTCGCCGTGGGTGAGGTCTACACTGTGAGCGGTGCGGCGGCGGAGAATATCTGCCTTGGTGGCCAGGCTGGCGCTGCGGAGTACACGGCGATGCCGCTGCACACGAACGCCGGCTCGTCCTCGTATACGGTGACTGCCACGGGCGTGCAGGCCGTCACGGGGCCACCGACACCGGATCGTGTCCCGACGAGCATGCTGAAGCTCGGGGATGCGTCGCCGGCGACGACGGGCGCGAACGTGCTCGGCGCGCTTGGCAGCGACGACGCGGCGCTCGGCGAGCGCTCGGTTGAATACGCGTCGGCCGACCTCTCGGCGCTCGTGCAGGAAGTCGCGAGCGAGGTGCACGTCGGAGGTCCGTACGTGGCCGATGATGCACCGCTCAGCGCGGCGGCCGGCGTCACGTCGGAGACGGGTGGCCGCGAGCGGTTGATGTGGTATCCGTCCGAGGGTGTGGCGGGTCACGTCGATGTGCCGGTCGAGCCGGAAGAGGCTTCTGCGGGCATGGCGCTCAAGCAGCAGCAGAATGGAGTTCCGGTGGTGGGCGACAGCGTCGACTACAACACGACACTGAGCTGTGCAGGCTCGCCCAGCGTCCGTCGCGGTGTCGTGCGCTCGGTGACGAACCACGCCGTCATCGTGTCGGACACCGCGAACCCTGCCGGCGGGTTCACCACCGCGCAGTACGACTCCATCGCTCTCGAGTTCGACAGCATCGCGTATCCGGTCGACAGCCTCAACTTCGGCACGCCGCAGGACAACGACGCCAGCGGGCACGTGGTGCTGTTCTTCACGCGCGCGATCAACGAGTTGTCGCCGCCCGCGTCGAGTAGCGTGATCCTCGGCACCTTCCACTCGAAGGATGTGTTCACCGCCGGTGAATGCAGCAATGGCAACAATGCCGAGATCCTCTACATGCTCGTTCCCGATCCAACAGGAGCGGTGAACAGCAATGTGCGGACAGTGTCGTTCGTGCGTGGATCGGTCGTCAGCACGGTTGGCCACGAGCTCGTGCACATGATCAACACGGGCTACCGGTACTCGCAGGGGAGGACCTTCGAGGCGTCGTGGCTCGAAGAGGGCATGGCCCACGTGGCGGAGGAGCTGATGTTCTACCGAACGAGCGTTGGTCTCGCGCCGAACGGGAACATCAACCTGAGCAACCTTACCACCGGCCCCAACGCGAGCCGTCGCGTGGCGGCGTTCAATACGTACGCGAACCAGAACTACGGGCGGCTGCGTAGTTGGCTCCAGCGTCCGGACACGGCCGGCATGATCAACGCGAACTCCTCGAGCCTCGCGCGTCGGGGCGTCACCTGGGCGTTCCTGCGCTACGCGACCGACCGCGCAAGCAGCGGCGACCCAGCCTTCTTCAAGGGCCTCGTGCAGAGCGCGGACACCGGTGTCGTGAACCTCTCGGGCAACATCGGCAGCGCGAACGTGAACGACTGGTACCGTGACTTCGTGGCAGCGATGTACGCTGACGATGCTGTAACCGGCACCAACTCCATCTACGCGAACCCGAGCTGGAACTATCGTTCTGTCTTTGCGGGGTTGGGCAGTTTCCCGCTCTTGGTGCGCCCATTGAGTAGTGGCGTGCCGCTTACGCTCAGTTACGGGCGTGGGGGCACCACCGCCTACACGCGCTTCGGTGTCGCGGCTTCCAGCTTCGCCACGATGACGTGGCAGTTAGGCGGCGTCACGCCGACGAACGCCTTCAGCGTCAGCGTGATACGAACGAAGTGACCGCCGGCGCGTGACCGAGGGACTTGCTTTCCACGTGCCGACGTGCGGCGGAGGCGATGCGGCGTACGGCGCCTCGTACGGAGTGAGGCGTAACGCGTGCGGCGACTCGCAAGGCGGCGCCGTTCAGGTTCGGCGTGTTCGAACCAACTCGGTCGCAGTTGTGAAGCGTTTCGAGTTGGGAACGGCGTCAACGCAGTAATTCCATCGCCGCACTACGTCCATCGTGGATTGGACGCTGGGCGAATCAGACTGTAGCTCTGTGGTTCCGTAGTTCCGCACAAAGACTACGGAAGACGAATCGCGCGCGTGTTGGTGAGTGCCTCCCAACGCTCCGATACTATTTCGCGATCGATCTGATCGACGCGATCGGCGATCACTCGAGAAGGCAGCGTCGTCGGTGCGTGAACCGACGACG
>Ga0193752_1002550_pt1 | contig 13496 bp, 11 predicted proteins | sample H1c1metaG_FD_144924 | JGI IMG/M metagenome (GOLD analysis project Ga0193752, IMG submission 144924) | Soil microbial communities from a riparian zone of the East river system, Colorado, United States - H1c1 | ecosystem: Environmental > Terrestrial > Soil > Riparian zone | place: USA: East River... | reverse complement strand
GGGGCTGTCCTAGATAAGGACCCAGCGGCGGAGCGTTTTCAGCAGCTCCCGCGGCGGCCCGTAGTTGAACCGCCACTCGCATTCCTTCAAGAACAGCTCGAAATGGCCCTTCGGGATCCCATTGTACCGACGGAGCCACCGCTTCGCCTGGCCCCAGAAGTTCTCGATCCCGTTGATGTGCGTCGGCACCCCGTTAGGGTCGTACTGCACCAGGCTCTCCGCGTGGCTCACCCGCTCGTGCGTGAACCCCTCGGCCACCAGCGTGTCGTACACGTTCAGCCCGTCCGTGATCACGACGGCGTCGGGCTCCACGCGCTGCCGGAGGATCGGGAGCAGCGTGGCCCGCTTGAGGTCGGGGGGGACGGCCGTGTACACCCGGCCGCCGCGCTTGAGCAGCCCGAACACCACCGTCTTCCCTGCTGCCCCGCGCCCCCGCTTCCCTTTCCGGTGCCCGCCGAAGTAGCTCTCGTCGATCTCGACCTCGCCGCCGAACGGGCTCTCGTCGGCGATGTGCTCGGCGATGGTCTCGCGGAGCTTGTGGTAGTAGAGTGCGGCGGTGCTCTTGTTGATGCCGAGGAGGTCGGCCGCCGTGCGGGCCGTGGTGCCAGCGACGAAGTGCTCGATGAGCCGGAGCTGGGTGCGCCTGGGGAGGCGGCTACGTCGTCGTTGGGGCATGGCTCGTAACTAAGCCGCAGCCCCTTATCTAGGACAGCCCCATATTGAGAGGTAGCAGATCGCCCGCTACCGCGTCGCCGCCACGAGGGCGGCCAACGCTGCTTCTTTTGCCTCCTGCGCCGTCTCGGCCGCGACGATGGCGGGCGGGGCGGCGCGGACGGCGCAATCGACAATACCGCAGCGCTCGCACGTCAGGTTCACCTCTACGTGTGGGAGGTCGGGGTCGTCGAGGAAGCGGACGACGCGGCGGGCACGGCGGTCGAGGAGCACGCCGAGCATCACGGCGGCGTGGGCGTCGGGCTGGAGGGCCAGCGGGCGCGCGGCGGCGAGGGTAAAGAACTCCGCCCCGTCGTTGACGAACATCGAGCGCTGCGCCGCCACGAAGGGGCCGGGCGCCGACACGTCGGCCTCGCCGTCGGCGAGCGCGCGGATGGCGCGCATGGCGGGCCAGCGGCGGCAGTAGTGCTCGGCGGGGTCGACGCCGTGGGGCACCGGCACGCGGCTCATGTTGAGCGCCTTCGTCAGCCGGTAGCGATCCTCGCCGGGCGGGCGATGGAAGCGGAGGAAAAAGACCTCCGAGAGCCCGAACGCCGCCGGGAGCCGCTGGGTGAGCCGGTAGAACACCATCTCCGTCGTCGCCCTGTAATGCCCCAGCGCGCGGAGGAACGCGCGGGCGTCCCACTGCTGCAGGTCGAACAGCACCCGCAGGTCGGCGTCGAACGCGACGGCGGGGATGAGCAGCGCGCCCGCGAAGTAGGACGCCTGGAAGTTGCCCAGCACCTGCTCGAACGAGGTCACCTTCATCCAAGACGAGGTCGTCGGCCGGTCCGTGATGCCGAGCGCGACGAACCCCAGCTCGCGGGCGTAGAGGAAGCCGAGCTGTTCCTCGTGCAGGGCGCCGTTGACGTAGAGGGTGGGGCGGCGGCCCGGGACGAACACCGAACGGAGGTCGCCCAGCACCGCGTGGCCGCGGAGCGTCTTGGTGTCCACGCGGTAGCCGTGGTCGCTCTCCAGGATATAGCGGAGGACGTGGGCGACGGGCACGGCGCGGGCGTCCCAGCCCTTTGCGCGGCGGAAACCGTCGGCCGCCGCCTCCAGATCGGGGAAGTGGTTGCCGTGCATCTGCTGCCACGCGCGCAGCGCGGCGAACAGGAAGTGCTCCACGCGCACGTCGTACGTGCGGCCGACTTCCAGGAACGCCCGGATCATCGCCCCGGCCCGCTCCGGCACCCCGGACATGAGCCCGACCACGTCCTGCCGCCCGACGCCGAAGAGCTCGAACGGGAACGCGCGCAGGAAGGGGCTCGTGATGGCCTCGCGCATCGCCTCCAGCGGTTCTTCCACCTTCAGCGAGACGAGGTCGTCGTAGGGCACCTCAAGCGCCGCCGCGAGGTCGACCAGCTTCTCCGGCTTGGGGTACTTCTTCCCCTTCTCGATCTCGGAGAGGTAGGAGATCGACATCCCCGCGCGCTCGGCCAGCGCCTGGAGCGCCAGCCCGCGCTCCTGCCGGAGCTGCTTGAGCTTCATGGCGAGGACGAGGCGGATCTGCTCGGATGGCGAGGCCATGTGCGCGTTTCGCAGGGGGCGAAGGGGAGTGAATACGCTCGGCGAAGATACCGGTCCAGCGAAGTTTCGCTGTAACCTTTCAGTGTGTCCGGCCCCCACTAGCGCCCTTTCCGCTGTGTTTCGCCCCGTCCAGCTCGCCGAAGGCCTCCGCCTCCACGCCCCCGCGCTCACCGAGGAGACGCTCGACGTGCTCACGCCCGAGGCCGCCGCCCTCGTCGTGCGCCTCCACCGCGCTCTCGCCCCTGAGCGCGCCCGGCTGCTCGCCGCGCGCCGCGAGCGGCAGGCGCAGTGGGACGCCGGGGCGGCGCCCGGCTACCTCCCCCTTGACGAGGTCCCCGCCGCCTATGGCGACTGGCAGGTGGCCCCGCTCCCCGCCGACCTCCAGCGTCGCCGCGTGGAGATCACCGGCCCGGCCTCGGACGCCCGGATGGTCATCAACATGCTCACGCGGGGCGCCGACGGCCAACGCGCCGACGCGGCCATGCTCGACCTGGAGGACTCGATGATGCCGTCGTGGGGCAACGTCATGGCCGCCGTTGCCAACGCCCGCGCGGCGGCCGAGGGCACGCTGACGGCCGAGAAGCGGGGCCCCGACGGGACCGTGCTGAAGCACTACCGCCTCGACCCCGAGGACATGCCCGTGCTGATGGTGCGCGTCCGCGGCCTCCATCTGGACGAGAGCAACGTGCAGGTGGATGGTGAGACCGTCGCCGCAGGGCTTTTTGATCTGGCGCTCGTGGCGCTCCACACGGCAAAGACGCTCGTGGCGCAGGGGAAGACGCCCGCCTTTTACGTGCCGAAGGTGGAGCACTACGCCGAGGCGCGCTGGTGGGCCCGCCTCTTCGCGCTCGTGGAAGGGGCGCTGGGGCTGGCGCCGCGGACCATCCGGGCGACGTTCCTCATCGAGACGCTCCCGGCGGCGTTCCAGATGGAAGAAATCCTCTACGAGTTGCGCGACTACGCCGCCGGGCTCAACGTGGGCCGGTGGGACAAGATCTTCTCCGACATCAAGTGCCTGCAGGCGCACCCCGACCGCGTCGTGGCCGACCGCGCGACGATCGGGCTGGGGCGGCCCTGGATGCGGGCCTACGCCGAGCGGCTCGTCCGCATCTGCCACCGCCACGGGGCGCTCGCGATGGGGGGCATGGCGGCGTTCACGCCCGGCCGTGACGAAGAGGCGCGCGCGGCGCAGACGGCGAAGGTGGTCGCCGACAAGGAACTGGAGGCGGCGCTGGGCCACGACGGCTGCTGGGTGTCGCACCCCTACTTCATCGGGCCCGCGCTGGGGCCGTTCGAGGCCGCGCTCGCCGGGCGCGACAACCAGCTCGACGTGATGCCTGAGGCTGTGGAGCGGCCGGACCTCCTGCTCGAGGGCGGCGGCCCGCGCACGCTCGACGGCCTGCTCACGAACGTCCGCGTCGGCATCGCCTACCTCAAGGGGTGGCAGGAGGGGCTGGGCTGCGTGGCCTTCGAGGGGCTCATGGAGGACCTCGCCACGCTGGAGATCAGCCGCGTGCAGGTGGGCCAGTGGCTCCTCCACGGCGTCCGCCTCGACGGCCACGACGGCCCCGCCACAGGCCCCACGGTCACCCCTGCGCTGGTACGCCACGCCTTCGCGGAAGAGCTGGACTCGCTTCTCCACACAGCCCCCGCCACCGAGCATGGCGCCTGGCGTCGCGCCGCCGCCGAAGCCGAGCGGGTTTTTCTACTGGAGCCCCTGCGGTCGTTCCTCACGCTCGCCTCTCCGCTCGCCGAGCACAGCCCGGCGGCCGTCGCCGCTTAGGGGTGGGGGGATGGGAGTGCGGCGGGATGGGGGTTAATGCCTCCCCTTCTTCCTCTCCTCCTCTCTTCCTCTCCGTCCCCCTCTCCCTTCCCCGTCTCTCCCTCTCTCCCAAAGACATGGAACTCCCCCGCACGCCCCGCGCCCTCGCCGCCCACCAGCTCCAGCAGGCGTGGGAGACCGACCCCCGCTGGCGGAACGTCCGCCGCGACTACACGGCCGACGACGTGGTCGCGCTGCGTGGCTCGGTGGTCGTCGAGCAGACGGTGGCGCGGCTGGGCGCCGAGCGGCTGTGGGAGCTGGTCCACGCCGAGCCCTACGTCAACGCGCTCGGCGCCATGACCGGTGGGCAGGCGGTGCAGCAGGTGAAGGCGGGCCTGCAGGCGATCTACCTCTCGGGGTGGCAGGTGGCGGCCGACGCCAACCTCGCCGGGCAGACCTACCCCGACCAGAGCCTCTACCCGGCCAACTCGGTCCCGCAGGCCGTGCGGCGCATCAACAACGCGCTCCAGCGGGCCGACCAGATCGCGTGGGCCGAGGGCGACGACGCGACGCACTGGCTCGCCCCCATCGTGGCCGACGCCGAGGCGGGCTTCGGGGGGTGCCTCAACGCCTACGAACTCATGCGGTCCATGATCGAGGCGGGCGCCGCGGGCGTCCACTTCGAGGACCAGCTCGTTCAGACACTCACGGCGGCCCGGCTGGCGGCCGACGTGGTGGGCGTGCCCTCGCTCGTCGTCGCCCGCACCGACGCCGACAGCGCGACGCTGCTCACCTCCGACGTGGACGAACGCGACCGCCCGTTCATCCTCGACGAGCCGCGCACGACGGAGGGGTTCTTCCGCGTCAGGAGTGGGATCGAGGCGTGCATCGCGCGCGGTCTCGCCTACGCCCCCTACGCCGACCTCCTCTGGATGGAGACGGGCCGCCCCGACCTCGCCCAGGCACGCGCCTTCGCCGAGGCGATCCGCAAGGAACACCCCGACCAGCTCCTCGCCTACAACTGCTCGCCGAGCTTCAACTGGAAGAAGCACCTCGACGCTGACACCATCGCGCGCTTCCAGCGCGAACTGGGGGCGATGGGCTACGCGTTCCAGTTCGTCACGCTGGCCGGCTTCCACGCCCTCAACCACAGCATGTTCGAGCTGGCGCGCGGCTACCGCGCCGAGGGGATGGCCGCCTACAGCCGCCTGCAGGAGGCCGAGTTCGCCGCCGAGGCCGACGGCTACACGGCCACGAAGCACCAGCGCGAGGTGGGCACGGGCTACTTCGACCGCGTCCGCGAGACCATCGCCGGCGGCACCGCCTCGACCTCGGCGATGTCCGACTCGACGGAGACGGCTCAGTTTCACTGAGCGTTGAGAGGGAGAGTGGGGAGAGGGAGAGTGGGGAGAGGGAGAAAGGGGGGCGCGGGTGGGCGTAAGCCCCCCGCCGCCTGCGGCGGCTCGTCCCCCTTCTTGTGATTTGGGCCATGCGGGCCGCACGCTTCGGAGGCGAGGGGCACAACGAGGGAGGGGCCACAAACCAAAATTGTCCCCGCTTCAAGGGGGACAGGCTTCCGACCGTGAGCAGCGCCGCAGGCGATGCGATGGGAGGAAGGCGGGGGGTCTTTGGTCTCGGAGGGGCAGTGGCGCATCGGTTCTACCACCCCCCCGCCCCTCCTGTCCAGGAGGGGGGCTTGAATGCCCTCCCTCACACGCGCCTACACGCCTACCTGCCTACGTGCATCCAAACGGCCGTCGGCGGTCTGCGGTCGGGCGCTAAAAGCGCCCCTGCCGGGCACGAACAAAAGGCACGCGGCGTTGTCTTGACACGGCCCCCCGGGGCCGATACACTACCGTCGTCCCCTCCCGTGCCCTCCGGGCCGTCGAACCGCCAGCGAAGAGCCTTATGCGCCTCGCCATCGCCCGCGCCGCCGCCGTCGCCGTCGTCCTCCTCGCGCTCTACGCCCCGCCGTCGGCGGCGCAGCGCCGCGCCGACCTTCCGGGCACCCCCGCGCCCGTCTCCGTCTACAACGAGGGAGGCGGCGCCGTGCCGACGTTGCGGAGCCTGTTCAACAGCAACACGCTCCGCATCAACAACAGCGACGCCCTCTCCTACAACAGCGGGTTCGCAGGGGAGGGCGTCGGGCTCGGCGTGTTCACGACGAGCCTCCGCTGGCAGCCGTCGAGCCGCCTCGCCGCGCGCGTGGACGTGGCCGCGGCGCACTCGCCGTTCGGCTCCGACGCCATCCAGAACGCGATGGGCTTCGACGAGAACACTCCGGCGCGGGTGTACCTCCGCAACGCCGAACTGGCCTACCGCCCGACCGAGAACAGCATGATCGTGCTCCAGGTGCAGCAGAGCCCCTTCGGCGCCTACGCCTCGCCCTATGGCTACAACCCCTACGGCGGCTACGGTGGGAGCGGGCTCGGCTACAGCAACGGGTACGGCGGCGGCTCCACCATCCGCGCCACCTTCGGCGCAGGGGACGGCGACGCGTTGTTCTGGCGCGACAACGGCGGTCGCTGAGCGCGCCCGCGCCCGATGGGTCGCGCCCGCGCCACCGACGCCTTCGTTAACGTCGCCCTGCTGGGAGCCGGGCTCGTCGTGCTCGCCCTGCTCTACGGCCTCGCCGCGCGCACCTTCGTCCCCCGCACCGCCCCCGTCCGCGCGTCTGCCGAGGAGGTCGAGGGCGGCACCGTCGGCGGCGACGTGATCCAGGTGGAGGTCCGCAACGGGACGATGGAGACGGGGCTCGCCGGACGCACGACGCAGTACCTCCGCCGCCGCGGGTTCGACGTGGTCGAGAACGGCAACTACACGTCCCGCGACGTGGAGGAATCCGTGGTTCTCGACCGCGTGGCGAACCCCGAGGCGGCGCGCCGCGTAGCGGCGGCCCTGGGGATCCCGCTCGACCGCGTCCGCGCCGACCGCGACTCGACGCGCCGCGTGGACGCCTCCGTCGTCGTCGGCGCCGACTACGCCGAACTCGCCCCCTTCCTCGGGGACGAGGATGAAGAAGTCCCCGCCGATACGCTCGCCGGAGACGGCACGTTCTAGCCAATCGCGTATACCTCCTATTCCCACCCTGCATACCAACCGAACCCGAGTGCCGATGGCTGCCCCTTCCGCCGCTGCCCCTGTCCGCCGCCCCCGCACCGGCCCCGTCGCGGGCCGCGAACTCGCCCGTCTCGCCATCGAGGCCGCCCTCGACAAGAAGGCGAAGGACGTGACGGTGATGGACCTCCGCGGCGTCTCCGGCGAGGTGGACTACTTCGTCATCGCCAGCGGCGAGGCCGACCTCCAGATCCGCGCCATCATCGAGGGCGTCGTAGACCGCCTCCGCACCGATGCGGGCGAGCGACCCGTCAGCCGCGAGGGCGAGCCCGGGAGCTCGAAGTGGGTCGTGCTCGACTACTTCGACCTCGTCGTCCACGTCTTCGCGCCCGAGCAGCGGGCCTACTACGACCTCGAACGGCTCTGGGGCGACGCCCCGACGGAGCACGTGGATGAGGACGCCACCGAGGTGGTGCTGCTGCGCGACGACGCGCCGCGCCCGATGCCTGTCGCGGGTACCCCCGCCGCGGACGTGAGAGACGCGGGCGACGCCACCCCGAGCAAGGCCGCCTCGGGCGACCCCGCCCCGGGCGAGACCGAGTAGCCCCATGCCCCTCCGCTACGCCTTCCCGCCCGCGCTGCTTCTGGCCGCTGCCCTCGCGCTCGGCGCCTGCACCGGCGGAGGGAACTCGCGCACGCCTGACGAGAGCTACGGGCACCGCTATGGCGACGTGGCCCCGGACGGGCGCGAGACGGTCCTCGTGGCGCTGCCCGACACCGCGGCCTCGTACGTCATCCTCCCCGCCGTGATCGACTCCGTCGTGGTGCGCCCGGCGCGCGAGGAGGCGCCGGCGGGCGAGGCCGTCGCCGTTGAGGCGCTGGTGAAGGGGGTGCTGCCCGACGCCTGCACGGCGCTGGACGTGGCGGTGCAGGAGCGGACGGGCCACATCATCGACGTGTCGCTCATGATGCGGCAGCCGCACGGGGCGCTGTGCGCGCAGGTCGTGCGGCCCTTCCGGTTCTACCTCCCGCTGGAGGGGAGCTACCCGCCGGGGAGCTACACGCTGCTCGTGAACGGGACGGCCTACCCCTTCCGCATCCGCGCCACGGGGGGGTGAGCGCGTCTGCCAACGGCGTGCCCCGCGCGCTCCTCGTGGTTGGCGCCCTCAGCGGGGCGCTGGCCGTGGCGGCGGGCGCTTTCGGCGCCCACGCGCTCGCCGCGTCGGTGTCACCCGAGCGGCTCGCCACGTTCCGAACGGGGGCGAGCTATCACCTCATCCACGCGCTCGCGACGGTGGCCGTCGCGCTCGTGGCCGCGCACGTGCCGGGCCGCGTGGTGCGCGCGGCGGGCTGGCTGTTCGTGGCCGGGACGGTCCTCTTCGCGGGCAGCCTCTACCTGCTCGTCCTGCTCGACGTACCGATGCTGGGTGCCGTGACCCCGCTGGGCGGTGTCGCCTTCATCGCCGGCTGGCTCGCCCTCGCCTACGGCGCGCTGAAGGGGTAAAGTGTAAAGGGCAAAGGATAAAAGGGGAGCCCGCGTGACCGGCTGCTCTCCTCTTACCCTTTGCCCTTCAACGTTTACCCTTTGGCGGGCTCAGCCCGCTTCCTCCTCGAAGAGGACCATGAAGGACGGGGCGAGGTTGTGCTCCTTCGCCAGAGCGAGGAGGGCGTCGGCGGTCTCCTCGGGGGAGGGGAAGGTGCCGTGCTCCTTGCCGTCCACGGCGAGGGCGTAGTCCACCTCGCCGTCCTCGTCGGCGTCGAGGTCCTCCCACTCGACGGCCTCCTCGATGAGGAAGATGTCGCGCTCGGGGTCGTAGGAGGCGAGGAACCGCTCGCGGACGGCCTCCTGGTCGATGAGGCTCACGTTCCCGAGGGCGCCGTACTCGGCGTCGTAGAAGAGCGCCTCGACGAGGAGCTGGCGGGCGAACTGGTCGATGCTGAAGGGGGCCGGCATGCGTGTCGTCGGTAGATGAGGAGGGGCGCTCCCGGAGCTTACCGACGCAGAGGGCTGGGAGTTTCGACGGCGAGGGCGGCGTCGGCCTCGGCGAGCCACGTTTCGGGCGAACGCGCGAACGTTCCATCCAGCCCGAGGCGGTCGAGGAGGTGGCCGGTGAAGCGGGTGCGTACCTCCGCCTCGTTCACGGGGCCGCCGGTCTCGACGGCGAGGGAGGTCACGCCGCGGTCCGTGATGCCGCAGGGGACGATGAGGCCGAACCAGTTGAGGTCCGTGTTGAGGTTGAACGCCAGCCCGTGCATCGTCACCCAGCGGCTGCACCGGATCCCCATCGCGCACACCTTCCGCTCGGGGCCTTTTTCATCAGGACCGACCCAGACCCCCGTGCGACCCGCGACGCGCCCGGCCACGACGCCGTGGTCGGCGCAGGTGTCGATCACGGCCTCCTCCAGCGTGCGGAGGTAGCGGTGGATGTCCGTCCCCCGCCCGCCGTCGGGGTAGACGATCCGGTCGAGGTCGAGGATCGGGTAGGCGACGAGCTGGCCCGGCCCGTGGAAGGTCACGTCGCCGCCGCGGTCGGTGCGGACGAACGTGGCGCCGCGCGCGGCGAGGTCGTCGGCCGAGGCGAGCACGTTCGCCTCGTCGCCGCTGGGGCCGAGCGTGAACACGGGGGGGTGCTCGACGAGGAGCACGACGTGCGGCAGCGGCACCGGCGGCACGGCCCGCTTCGCCGCCACGAGGGCCCCCTGAATCCGCCGCTGGAGCGCCCACGCCTCATCGTAGCCCACGCGGCCGAGGTCTACGACGAGCGATGAGCGATGAGGGATGAGCGATGAGGGTAGGGAAGGGGGGGCCTTCTCTAGGACGCCGCTTGTTCTGCCCTCATCGCTCATCGCTCAGTTGGAGAAGCTCACGCGGAAGCTGACGCCGCCGTCGAGCTGCGAGGTGGTGGGCACCTGGCTGTTGCGGCCCTCCGTCGAGGCGTAGCGGAGGAAGAAGTCCACGCTGACCTGGTTCGAGAGGGTGTACGAGAGGCGCGGCTCGGCCGAGAGCCGGATCTGCCCGCGCTCCTGCCGCTGGAGCGGGGTGCCCGCCAGCAGGTTCTCCAGGTCCTGCCGCAGCAGCAGCGTCTGGTCCGTGCTCGTCGTGCGCGAAAGCGTGAGCGTGAACCGGAGGTTGTTGTTGAGCCGGCGGCGGCGGAGGAACGGGAGGCGGAGGCCGGTGCGGGCCCAGCTCACGCGCATCGAGAGCTCCTCGGCGCGCGTCTCGGCCACGCTCCCGGCCGTCGTCGTGAGCGCCGAGCTGGTGCTCTTGTTCCACGTCCCCTCCGTCTGGATGCCGCCGCGCCACGTCACGTTGAGCCCGACGAGCGGCTGGAAGCGCTCGTTCATGGTGAGCGTGCTCGGCGAGAGCGCCGGCTGTTCGTAGAACAGGCGGATGGGGGTCTGCCCCGTCGGCGTGAGGTCCGTGTTCACCGTCTGGCCCGCGACGGCGTTGGACTGGTAGCCCACGCGGTACGTGGCCGAGTAGCCGTGGCGGACCTGGACCTGCTGCGTGAGCGAGCGGAGGATGGGCCAGCGCGTGAGCCCGGTGTAGGTCACGTCCCAGTTCGGCATCGGAAGCGCGAAGAGGTTGTCCGGGCCGAAGGGGCCGAGGCCGTGGACGAACGCGCTGCGGAAGTCGGCCGTGGTGGCGAAGGAGGCGAGCACGCCGCTCCGGATGCGGTTGTTCACCACGTCGTTCGCGTCGAGGTCCGCCTGAAGCCGGGCGTACTGCGCGTCGAGCAGGGCGTCATAACCGCCGCCGAGCCCGATGACGGTGCCCTCCGAGGCCCCGTTCCGCGACGGCGGGCGCTCGTCGAACCCCGTGCGGTCCTCGTTCAGGACGAAGCTGTAGGTGGAGCTGGAGTTCCAGTTCACCAGCCACGAGAGGTTCACGTTGAGCTGCGACGAGAGCCGCAGCGTCGTCCGCGCGTCGAGGCGGTGGTTCCCACCGAGGTTGTCCTGAAGCTGGAGCTGGTCGGTGAGGAGGCGGTAGTCGCCGGTGGTGGGGATGCGGCGGTCGAACCCGAGGCGGTAGCCGAGCGAGGGGCCGCGTCCGCCGAGGGCGTCGAGGAGGCTGTAGCCGATGGCGCGGAGGCCCGAGGAGGCGCTCGTCTGCGTGCCGGAGTACGTGACCGTCATGTCCTCGATGCCGGTGGCGACGAGGAACGCGCGGCGCGCCAGCGCGAGGGGGTTGAACGGCGGGCGGCGGCGGGCCGGGGCGGTGCTGTCGGCCACAGCGCCCTCGGCGGGCGGCTGCCCGCCCGCGGCCGGGGGTGCGCCCTCGGTGGGCGGCGTGCCCGCCACGGTCGGGGCGTCGCCCACGGGCGTCTCGGGGCGCCCGGCGGCGGTGCGCTCGCCGGCTGCGCGACCACGCTCGGCACGGGCTGCTGCGGCGGCCTGGCCGCGGTTGCGGTCGGCCTCCTCCATGCGGCGGTAGAACGGGAAGAGCCGCCAGAACTCCCGCGGCCGGATCGAGACGCCGCCGCGGAGCTGGAGCTGGGCCTGGACGCCCGCCGCGCCGTCGTCGGCCGAGATCGTGTCGGAGACGAGGCCGGTGAGCGGGACGAAGTCCCAGTTGAACTGGGCCGTGTAGCTCACGGGCTGGAGGCGGAACCACGCCAGCGCCCGGACGCGGTCGAGCGTGGGCTGGAACGTGGCCGTGAACGTCTGGGCGTAGCGGTCCGTGAGCGCGCTCCGGTTGCCCGAGAAGAGGTCGCCGATGACCTGGCCGAGGGGGCGGACGCGGAGGTCCGTCGTCTCGTAGGCCTGCGCGCCGAGGCCCGCGAGGATGGCGGCGGTCACGGTGGTGACGCTGTCGGGGATGCCGAGGAACTCGCGGCCGGGCCCGCCGGGGAGGAAGGCCTCCGCGCGCGTGACGCCCTCGAAGATCTGCGTGTTGCCGAGGGAGTCGCGGAGGAAGAACGTCGCGATGCGGTCGGCTCCGGCGCTGGCGAGGCTCTGCTGGACGTTCGAGTCCGTGCCCAGCGCGAGGAACGTGAAGGGGTTGTACTGGAAGTCGATGTCGCGGTCGTGCCCGAAGAGGTGGAGCCCGCGCTCCGGCGTGATGAACCGAAGGGGGATCTGCTGGAGCACGGAGTCGGCGCGGGCCGCCAGGCTGAGCCGCTCGCGGTCGCGCGTGACGGAGCGGTTGGCGTTGGCCGCGAAGCGGAACGACTGCGGGAGGTAGTTCAGCCGGAGCCGCCCGAGCACGCCGAGCACGGGCACGTCCTCGGTGAACCAGAACGGGCGGACGGTGCGCGCGCGCGGGACGGCGAGGCGGTAGGCGAACGAGCCGCTCCAGGAGTCGCGGTTGTTGTACGTCTGCGACGGGCTCCGCCCGCGCTCGGCCGCGGTGGTGTAGACGAGGGTGAGGCCGTCGAGGGTGTAGCGGAGCCACGGCGAGCGGCTGCCGGTCTTCGAGAGCTGGACGCGGAGGCTGCGCGAGGCGGAGTACGTCTGCGCCTCCGTGCGCGCGGCCGAGACGACGGAGTCGCGTTCCGCGTCGGGGATGGAGGGATCCGTCTCCGCCTGCCGCACGAGCTCCGAGACGCGGATGTCGCCGCGGCGGGGGTCGAACCGCGGCGAGGTCATGTTCTGCTGGACCGAGAACGACAGCGGCGCCGCGATGCCGAGCCGCTCGGGCACGAGGCGGTGGAGGTTCACGTTGCCGAGCACGCTGAACTCCTGGCGGTCGGCGAAGGTGCGCGTGCCGAGCCCGCCCGAGAGTTCGCCGAAGCCGTCGGTGGTGCGGCTGTACCGCGCGTTGACGTCGGCGAAGTCGGCGAGGCGGAGCACGGTGCGGGCGTAGGCGCTCCAGCCGCCGCCCTCCTCGTAGCCCGTCACGCGAAGCTCATTGAACCACACCTCCACGTTCTCCAGCGGGGCCGGGTCGCCGCCGGGGCCGTTGACGACGCCCATCGCGATGGTGCTGATGGTGCGGAGCGACGGGTTGCCGCGGATGCGGAGGACGGCGCCGGGGGGCAGCCCTTCCACGACGATCCCGCCCGGCGGCGTCCAGGGTTCGTCGGTGGGGGCGGTGGGGTCGGCGTCGCGCGCGGCCTTGAGGCGGTTGAGCGCCTCCAGCGGGATGTTGATGGAGTTGAGGTCGATCGTGCGGCCGTCGGCCAGTCGCACGTTCGTCTGCCACAGGCTGTCGGCGTTGGGCGGGGCCGTCGAGGTGGGGTCGACCTCGAAGGGGTAGACCGGCTGCTCGATCTCGTAGTAGTCCAGCGTCTCGTTGGCGCCGAGGCGGAGGAAGGTGCGGACGCCGTCGCGGCGGTCGAAGCCCTCGCCGTGGATGAACAGGCGGAGGTTCGCGTAGCGCGTGAGGTCGAGGCGCGCCGTCGAGAACGGGCGGTAGATCGCGCGGGAGACGCCGTCGGCGAGGTCCTCCGTGCGCATCACGATGCTCTGCTCGCGGTTGGGGAAGATCGCCCCC